>LSQX01217072.1_pt2 | contig 32749 bp, 29 predicted proteins | sample 654561 | NCBI WGS metagenome assembly LSQX01 (sample SAMN04489861, study PRJNA283612) | anaerobic digester metagenome | isolation source: 4 biogas reactors fed with cattle manure at either 37C or 55C with and... | place: Denmark: Kongens Lyngby | collected 2014 | reverse complement strand
ATGTCCGTCATGAGCGGCCTGCCCGGCAGGAAGGCGCGCTTGGCCAGGAGGATCCCTTTGAGACGATTTCCGTACCGATCCTGCTCGCGGAGGAGCGGCTGGGCTATTTCCATTTCTCGATGCAGAAGTACCAGAACAGCTGGCTGGAGAACGACTTGCCCCTGGTGCGCCTGATCGGGGAGATTATCGTGAACGCGCTGATCCGCAAAGAGCACGAGCAGCAGATCCTGGTTAACGAGAAACGCCTGACGATCACCCTGCAGTCGATCGGCGACGCGGTCATCGCCACCGACAAGACGGGGCTGGTCATCACCATGAACCGGGCTGCCGAAAAGCTGACCGGCTGGACATTTGCGGAAGCCGGCCAGCGGCTGCTGACCGATGTCATGCACACCAATCGCCCGCTCAGCCTGGCCGCCGCGTCGGAAACGCCCGATGAGGCCGGCCCGGAACTGCTGCTCTGGGCACGTGACGGCCAGTCGTATTTCATTGATGTCACCCTGACCCCGATTGAAGATGCCGCCGGCGCGGTCTATGGCGATGTCATCGTGTTCCGCGACATCACCCGCCAGAAGCAGGAAGCCGACGAGATCCGCTATATCAGCTACCACGATTCCCTGACCGGCCTTTACAACCGTGCCTTCTTCGAGGAGGAACTCAAGCGACTCAACACCAAGCGCCAGTATCCGATTACCCTGATCCTGGGTGACTGCAACGGACTGAAGATCGCCAACGACATTTTCGGCCACCTTGAAGGCGACCGCCTCCTGATCGCCATCGCCGATATCATGCGCAAGGCGACGCGCCAGGAGGACATTGTCGCCCGCTGGGGCGGCGACGAATTCGCCGTCATCCTGCCGCGCACCGACGAAGTGACCGCCGCTTCGGTCCGGGAACGGATCCTGGCCCTATGCGCCGAAGCTGAGGCGAACCCGATCCGCCCGAGCCTGGCCCTGGGCAGCGCGACCAACATGGACAACTCCACCGACCTGGACGGCCTGCTCAAACTGGCCGAGGACCGCATGTACCGGCATAAGCTGATGGAAGGCAAAAGCGCGCGCAACGCCATTTTGCAGTCGATCAAGAAAATGCTCTATGAGAAAAGTTATGAGACCGAAGAGCACGCCGGCCGTATGATCAACATCGCCCACAGTTTCGGCCGGGTCATCGGGCTGAGCATCGACGAAATGGAAGAGCTCAGCTTGTTGGCCGTGCTGCACGACATGGGCAAGATCGGCATTCCCGACCACATCCTGCGCAAGAACGGCCGCCTCTCGCCGGACGAATGGGACATCATGAAAAAGCATCCCGAAAAGGGCTACAACATCGCCAAATCGACCCCGGAACTGAGCAGCATCGCCCAGCTCATCTTGCACCACCACGAACACTGGGACGGAACCGGTTATCCGGACGGTCTGCACGGCGAAAAGATCCCCAAGCTCTCGCGTGTTCTGGCGATCATCGACGCCTACGACGTCATCACGCACCACCGGGCCTACAAGGTGGCCCAGAGCGAAATCGATGCGCTGGATGAAATCAAGCGCTGCGCCGGGTCCCAGTTCGATCCGGAGCTGGCCCAGTCATTTGTCCACCTGATGCTGAACGAGCTGGACAGCCGGGACATGGCGGCCGAAGAGGATGTTGAGTCGTCTGAAATGGCCGAAGTCAATGCGGTCGGTATCGGCCTGGGTGAGGCGGAAGCGCCAGTTACCTGATGTCGAGCCCGGTGTGTTGATACGGGCATCCCGGCTGAGGCCGAGCAAGTCCTGGGCCGGTACGACGATGTGTTCGGCCGGTGACTGCCACAGGCAGCGCAAAACAGCCGCGCAAGAGGCCTCGCCGCAGTAATCTGCGATCAGGAGACGCTGCTCGGCACCGGTCTGGCTGAGCCAGCCGGCCAGCGTCGTATTGTCGTGGGTGCCGCTGTAGGCGACACAATGTGCCGGAAACTGATGCGGCCGGTCTTCCGCGCCCGATGCCGGATCGAAGGCGAACTGCATGACCTTCATGCCGGGCAAGCCGGTTCGGGCCAGGAAAGCGCGGACCGCGTCGTCGATGTCCCCCAGATCCTCGGCAATGATCGGCGCATCGGGGAACGCGGCCAGGATATGGCGGAACAAGTCCATCGCGGGTCCCTTGACCCATTGGCCGCGCCGGGCCGTCTTCTCACCGGCGGGAACGGCCCAGTACGATTCAAAGCCGCGGAAATGGTCGATGCGCAGGACATCGAACGTGGTCAGCCCGGCCCGGATACGCCTGACCCACCAGTCATAGCCTTCGGCTTTCAGCATCGGCCAGTTGTAAAGCGGGTTGCCCCAAAGCTGGCCGTCTGCCGTGAAATAATCCGGCGGAACACCGGCGACGCGCGTGAAAGCGCCAGCCGCGTCCATTTCGAAATACTGGCGGTTGGCCCAGACATCGGCACTGTCGGCCGAAACATAGATCGGCATGTCGCCGATCACCTTGACACCCAGGCGGTTGACCGCTAGCTTGAGCTGCTGCCACTGGCGGTCGAATTCCGCGGCCAGGAAATACAGGTAATGAATTTCGTCTCGGTGCTGGTCGCGGAAGCGGTCCAGGGCGGCCGGATCGGCCTGGCGCAGCAGCGGATCCGACCAGGCCCACCAGGGCCGCTCAGACTGGCTCCGCTTGATCGTCCGGAAAATCGCGTAGTCCTCGAGCCAGTCCCGCTGGGCGGCGGCAAAGCGCATGACCTCGTCGCGGCTGCCGGCAGCGAGGCGGCTGAAAGCAAGCCTTAGCAGCCGGGAGCGGTTTTCGTCCAGCCAGGTGTAGTCGACCTGCCCGGCAGGTCCCGGGTAATAGGCGGCCTGGCATTCCGCGTCACTGAGCAGGCCGCGTGCCGCCAGCAGATCCGGGCTGATAAACAGCGGATTGCCGGCATACGCCGAATAGCCCTGGTAGGGGGAATTGCCATAACCGACCGGCGTAAAGGGCAACACCTGCCAGCTGGCGAAACCGGCGTCAGCCAGACGTTCGGCAAAGCGATGCGCCTGCGCGCCGAAGTCGCCGATACCGTAAGGGCCGGGTAAGGAAAATATGGGCAGCAGGACACCACTTTTGCGTTCAGCCATCTTGTTCCGGCAAGCTGCGCCTGCCACTCCTTTCCTGACGGGCCGGGCCCGTGAAAACCGCATCAGCTTTGTTTGCATCACACCGGCGGGGCTTCCTATGCACACAGTAACGCCTGGCAATCGTTCCTGTCAAACAGTTTTTCATCTGCTATAATTAAAAATAAGGCATTACCTTGAAGCGCTTCGCAGAACAGGAGGTCGCATCGTTGTCAATCATCACGGTATCGCGCCAGATGGCCAGCTATGGCGATGAAATCGCCCTGGCTGTCAGTAAAAAGCTGGGCTGGGAGCTGTTTACCCGCCAGACCGTTCTGGAGCGCTTCTTCGAACCAGGCATTTCCAGCCAGGATTATCATTTGCTGACCGAAAGCGCCCGCTTTTTCCTGACCGCATCCGGCGAGGGGCCGACCTACCGGGATCTGATGCAGACGCACCTGCTGGAACTGGCCGGGCGCCAGTCAGCAGTCCTGGTCGGTTTCGGCTCGCAGATTATCTTCGCCGGCTATCCGGACGCTATCCATGTACGCATCATCGCACCGGAAGAAGTGCGCCTGGAGCGGGTCCAGAACCTGTATCACGCCACACCCGACGATGCACGGCGAATCCTGGCGACCGCCGACAAAAAGCACCGCCGCTTCGTCACCACCGTCTTTGCCGCCGACTCGGCCGATCCCGAGCGTTACGATCTGGTGCTCAACACGGCCGACCTCTCGGTCGAAGCCGCCACGGCGGCGATCCTGGCCCTGCAGCAGCAGCAATCGCTGCAGCAGGAGATCGACCGCCGGGTTCAGTTGCAGCTGGCGGCGCAGCCGGACCGCCCGGATATCATCCAGCGCGCCAACGGCGAGAGCGTCTTTAAAAATGCCTCGGAGGAGGAATTCGCCCATATCCTCGACATGTACCAGATCGACTGGGTCTATGAACCGCGCACCTTCCCGATCGAATGGGATGCCGAGGGCAACGTCACGATGGCTTTCAGCCCCGACTTCTATCTGCCCCAGTTCAACACCTACCTGGAGCTGACAACCATGAGCCAGAAATATGTCACACAGAAAAACAAAAAAGCCAAGCGCCTGCAGGAACTGTATCCCGGGGTGCACGTCAAAATCGTGTACAAAAAAAATTACCAGTCCCTGATCGAACGGTTCAGGCAGCTTTGAAACGCCGTGCGTAAAAGACAGCGAGGTGACCCGTATGGAACAGATCCCGGCCGGCCAAATCCGATTTTCGACGGAGAAGCTGCAGCATCGCATCCGCGAACTGGGCCAGGAAATCAGCCAGGACTATGCCGGGCAGGAGCTGATCCTGGTTAGTGTGCTCAAGGGATCGCTCTATTTCTTTGCCGACTTGACCCGGGCGATCGATCTGCCGATCCAGCTCGATTTCATCTCGATCGGCACCTATCCGACGGTCACAAACCAGAAGGGCATCGTCCGGATCACCAAGGACCTGGACCTGGAGATTACCGGCAAGCATGTACTGCTGGTCGAAGACATCATCCGCACCGGGCTGACGACCGCCTACCTGGTTCAGGCGCTGCAAGCCCGCATGCCGGCCAGCATCAAGGTCTGCACCTTGTTGTCCAATCCCGACGAGCAGCTGATCAACGTGCCGATCGCCTACTGCGGCTTCGTGATTTCGGCGACCCGCCTGATTGGCTATGGCATGGACGTCCGCGAACAAGGCCGGAACCTGCCTCATATCGCCGAATTGCCCCGCGGCACCTGAAAAAAAACAAAAAAAGGGTTCCAGCGAACCCTCTTGAGCCTTATCCTAGCGGTTACCCTTTACGCGAAAGATTCAACAAACAACCAAATAATCATTTTCCGATCCGACTTCATTTCCGGAAAAACCCGGTCATTGGTCTGACCCTGAATGGTATTCACTTGTCCGAAGAGCACTATCTATTCACTCTCGTGTCTATCAAATACTCTTTCGCTTCCGTATCGAAGATACGGCGGTTTCCGTTTGGTCTTACCCCATCAAGGTATTCCCTGGAACCTGACTTCAGTATATCAGGGCACGCACCCCTTGTCAAGACTTTTTTGAAAAATATTTGGCGAATATGCTGGTTATTTTTGTAACATGTGAAACCTTTTTGAGTGAATTTGTAGTAACCGGCACCCATGCCAAGACGAAGACGCCCGGATCCTTGTCGGTCCGGGCGTCTTCGTTTGCCTGATTGTCTGCTTGTATCTCACCGGTCCAGGCGCTGCAGGAACGGGCTGAACAGAGCTGTCTGCATGGGGACCGGCCGATCAAGAGACAGGTCCGGTCCTGCCATCCGCTCGGAGCGGTTCCGGGCGGCAGCGAGTTCGGTCCCGTTCACCCGGACGATCGCGCCGTTGCGGACCAGCAAGTCGAGCGACAGGATTTGGCCCGGCCGGGCCGAACCGCGGAGCAGTTGGCGCAGCTGGCGGACATGGAGCCGGTTCTGTTTGAGCTGGGCGCGCAGCATGGGAACGACGCCAGCCAGCAGCAGCGCGGCTTCGCCAAGCCAGCGCGGGATGAAAAACGTGTATTCACGACCAGGCTCAAGCCGGATGCGGATGGCCAGACAACCGAATGGTGAACGCGTGTTGCCGGCGATGCAGGGCCATGCGGCCTGCCGGTCCGCCTGTGCCTGGTGCAGCAGGATGGTCTGTGACATATGGAGCCTCCTTCAATTTTCGCCCCGCCAGGGGTTCACTCCAGTAAAACGAGGACCCTCTCCCCGCTTGGTTTGGATATGTGGACGATTTCGCCCGACGTGCCGTCCTCGATCATCTGGTCGACCGTCGTCATGAGCTGGTCCCAGTCCAGGTTGTTTAAGATTTCCTGGCTTTTACCGGAGGCACTGGCGAAATGCTTGCCGATGTCCAGGCCGGACTTGAGCAGCCCGACCGGCAGTTTGACGTTAACCTTCTCGCCGCTGGCTGACATCAAAAGGACGCGCAGCGTACGCTTGGTCTGCTGTCGGGGCTTGTCCGGCTTTTCGTCTTCGATCCCCATCGCTTCAATCAGCTCCGCAGCCTGGGCGGCGGTGATGCGATCTTGTTCGATCAGATCCAGGATCTTGCGCAGTTCCTCTTTCATCAGGTTTCATCCTCCTTAAGTAATTGCAGGGCCTGCTCGTGGGTCAAGTCACCCCGCGTCAGTTTCTCCAGAATTTCGAGCCGCTTGTCGCGGCTGCTTTCCTTCTCGTAACCCAGGGCCGCCAGCAACTCGTCAAGGCGGTTGCGCGCCGTAGGATACGAGATACCCAGCTGGCTGCCCAGCTCCTTGAGACTGCCCCGGCTGCGCAAAAACATTTCACAGAACTGCAGTTGTTCCGGAGTCAGCAGCATGAAGCGTGACAAGGCATATTGTCCCTCGACAGCGGTCCGGCAAGCCGGGCAGCGCAGCGCTTCGACAACCAGGGCATTGCCGCAGGCCGGGCAGCGGCTGGGCATTTTCTGATAAGCGGCCATCGCACGCACCTCCTTTTGTTTCTTGATTTCAATATAAACCCATTATTTAACATTGTCAATACCTAGCTTAATATTATTTATATTTATTTTACTATTACTCACTAATTTTTAATTATATGCACTTCCAATTTCACATTTCTGTTTCCTGCGTAGCGATCTGCAAGTACCCGCCGCGTTATGTGACAAAACGACACGACAATTTCGTCTTTTTGACGTATGATATGGGTAGAAGGTTCGCGTAATCATGTTTTTTTCAGGGAGGTACCGATATGCTGCAACGACCGTATGGAAAAACCAAAGAAATGCTCTCCGTGATCGGCTTTGCCGGAATCATCGTCATGAATGAAACCCAGGCGGACGCCAACCGCTTTGTCGCCGAAGCGCTCGACCAGGGCATCAACTACTTCGATGTCGCCCCCTCCTATGGCGACGCCCAGGACAAGCTGGGGCCGGCCCTGGCTGGTCACCGACAGGACGTCTTTTTAGCTTGTAAAACGGAAAAACGCACCCGCAAGGAAGCCGAAGAAGCGCTCAACCATTCGCTGAAAACACTGCAGACCGACCATTTCGATCTCTACCAGCTGCACAGCATGACAACCGAGGCCGATGTCGCCCAGGCGTTCGGTCCGGACGGCGTCATGGAAACGGTTGTCAAGGCGCAGCAGGACGGCAAGATCCGCCACATCGGTTTTTCAGCCCATTCAGATTATGCGGCCCAGGCCTGCCTGGACCATTTCCCGTTCGAATCCGTCTTGTTCCCCTTGAACTGGATGACGTACCTGCGCGAAGGGTTCGGCAAGCCCCTGGTTGAGCGGGCCCAAAAAGACGGACTGACGCTCCTGGCCCTTAAAGCTTTGGCCCGCTGCGCCTGGCCGGAGGGCATGACCCGCGAGGCCCGCCCCTATCCAAAGGCCTGGTACCAGCCGCTCGACAACCCGGACCGTGCTGACCTGGCGCTGCGTTTCACCTTGTCACTGCCGGTAACCGCAGCCGTGACCCCGGGCGATATCCGCATGTTCCGTCTGGCCATGCAGCTGATTGATGCTTACCGTCCGATCACGCCGGAAGAGATCGAGCTGCTAAAGACCTGGGATGAGGAGCGCCAGCCGATCTTCACCTCACCCAAAGCCTGACACAATGTGATTGAAAAGAAAGGATCTTCATGACGCAAAGCAAGTCATTTGACACCCTGCAGCTGTCGGAAAAAACCCTGCAGGCCGTAAGGGACATGGGCTTTTCCGAGCCCACCTCAGTACAGGAACAGACCATCCCCCCGATGATGGCCTGGCGCGATGTCATCGCCAGGGCCCCGACCGGAACCGGCAAGACCTGCGCCTTCGGCATCCCGATCATCGAGCACCTGGAGCCCGGCCAGCAGGGCATCCAGGCGCTCATTCTCAGTCCGACGCGCGAACTGGCCATTCAGATCAGCGACGACATCACCCAGCTGGCCAGTACGCGTCCCGAGGTCAAGGTCGTCACGTTATACGGCGGACAGCCGCTCAACCGCCAGGTCGCCCAGCTGCGCGAAAAGCCGCAGATCGTGGTCGCCACACCGGGCCGGCTGCTCGACCACCTGCAGCGCCGGAACCTGACGCTCAGCAACGTCCATACCGCCGTGCTGGATGAGGCCGACCGCATGCTGGACATGGGGTTTGTCCACGATGTGCGCCGCATCCTCGACCGCATGCCCAATGTCTGGCAGATCGCCATGTTTTCGGCGACCTTGTCGCGCTCCGTCATGGATATCTCCTGGATCTACCAGCGCGACGTCGTCGAGCTGATGGTCGAAGCCAGGCAGGAGGACAAGCCGCCGATCACGCAGTACGCGATCGAGGCCAGCGGCCAGGCACGCGCGCAGGCGATCATGACCTTGATGGTAAAAAAGGCTTTCAAGAAGGTACTGGTCTTCTGCAACACCAAGCAGAACGTGCGCAGCGTCACCCAACTGCTCCAGAAAGCCGGCTGCAAAGCCGACTGCCTGCACGGGGATCTGCGCCAGTCGCAGCGCGAACAGGTGATCGGCCAGTTCCGCGACGGTCATCTGCCGGTGCTGGTCGCCACCGATGTCGCCTCCCGGGGGCTGGACATCGACGAAGTCGACGCTGTTTTCAATTACGACATTCCGGAGGAGAACGAGCACTACATCCATCGCATCGGCCGGACCGGCCGCGCCAGGCGTGACGGGATGTCCTTCATCTTCACCAACAAGCTCAACCGCGGCCGGCTGGACGAGCTGGCCCGGCTGACGCAATCGGAAATCCACGACCTGACGCTCTGATTTAGCGCCCGCCTCACTCCACGGTGACGCTCTTGGCCAGATTGCGCGGCTTGTCGACATCCAGGCCCTTGTTGAGCGACATGTAGTAGGCAAACAACTGTGTCGGCGTGACGGCGACCAGCGGTGCCAGCAGCGGCGGCACATCGGGCAGCATGAATACCGCATCACAGACGTCGGCCGCTTTCCGGCAGGACGGGGTCAGGATGCCCAGGATCAGCGCGCCACGGGCCTTGACCTCGCGGATGTTGCTGATCATCTTGTCCAGCAGGGCCGGCTGGGTCAGCGGACAGATGACCAGCGTACCCGGCTCGATCAGGGCGATCGTGCCGTGTTTCAATTCCCCGCCGGCATAGGCTTCCGAGTGAATGTAGGATATTTCCTTGAGTTTCAATGACGCTTCCATGGCCAGGGCATAATCGAGGCCCCGCCCCATGAAGAAGATGCTGTGGGCGTTGAAATGAGCGGCTGCGAAACGCTGGATTTCGGCCTGGCTGGCCAGCACCGAGTCGATCATGGCCGGAACCGCCAGCAGGGCGTCGATCTTTTCCCCGACCTCGGCGGCCGTCATCCGGTTGAGGCGCTGCGCCAGGCTGAAAGCCAGCAGATAAAGGGCCGCCAGCTGGGTGCTGTAGGCCTTGGTCGAAGCAACGGCAATCTCGGGACCTGCCGCCGTGAACAGCACGGCAGCGGCCTCGCGGGCGATCGAGCTGCCGACGACGTTGACGACCGCCAGGATATGTCCGCCGCGGCTGCGGGCTTCGCGCATCGCAGCCAGCGTGTCGAGGGTCTCCCCGGACTGGCTGATGATGATCACCATCGTCTCATCGTCCAGAATCGGGTCCCGGTAGCGGAATTCAGAGGCGATATCGACCACAACCGGAACCCGGCAGAGCTGTTCGATCACGATCTTCGCGACCATGCCCGCGTGATAGGCGGTGCCGCAGGCGACGATGCAGACCTGGCGCACCGGCCGGGGCCAGCCGATCGCCGGCAGGTCAAGCGCGCCGCGGCGGATGTGGCGGGTCAGGGTGTCGCGGACGGCGCGCGGTTCTTCGAAGATCTCCTTCATCATGAAATGTTTATAACCGCCCTTTTCGGCAGCGGTGCTGTCCCATTGCACCTGGAGCGGCTCGCGGCAGACCGGGCGGCCCAGCGCGTCGAACAGCTGCACCCGCTGGCGCTCGATGACGGCCACTTCACGGTCTTCCATGATCAGGACGCGGCGCGTCTGGCCCAACAGCGCCGGAATGTCGGAGGCGATGAAATGGCCGTCCTCTCCCAGACCGATGACCAGCGGGCTGTCCTTGCGCGCCGCGATAAACCGGTCCGGCTGGTCGGCACACAGGACCCCGAGCGCATAAGAGCCTTCCAGTTCGGCCAGCGTCAGGCACACGGCCGCCATCAGGTCTCCCGGACAGTCGCGTTCATAGTGCAAGTCGACCAGATGCGCGACCACTTCCGTATCCGTTTCGGAATGAAAGCAGCAGCCCTGGGCACACAAGTAGCGTTTCAGGTCGATGTAGTTCTCGATAATGCCGTTGTGCACGACGGCGATGCGCCCGTTGGCCGATAGATGCGGGTGCGAATTCTCATCACTGGGCGCGCCATGGGTCGCCCAGCGGGTATGCCCGATACCCACACGGATCGGCTCGCCGGCCAGGTCCGCAGCGGCCAGAGCTTGTTCCAGCTGGGCCAGCCGGCCTTTTTTCTTACAGATCCGGATCTGCCCGCGCAAGATGAAAGCGATTCCCGCCGAATCGTAGCCGCGGTATTCAAGCCTTGCTAATCCGTCGAGCAGCACAGGCAAAACAGGCCGGCTGCCAATATAACCGACAATGCCACACATCAGGGTTGTCCTCCAGGTTCAGGTGCCGAAGCGGCTTGTGATCAAGTCGGTCAGCGCATCGGCCAACGGGCCGATCTTGCTGATATCCTCACCTTCCAGCATGACCCTGATAATCGGCTCGGTCCCCGAAGCGCGCACCAGCACCCGGCCCCTGCCGGCCAGTTCCTGCTCGATGGCAGCAATGCGGCTGCAAATCTCGGCGTCCTGCAAAGCCGCCTGTTTGTTGCCGTTGGGGATGCGGGCGCTGCGCTGAACCTGCGGGAGGACATGCATCACGCGGCGGGCTTCACTCAAGCGCTGACCGCTGTCGCAGAGCGCGCGCAGCAGGCGCAGGGCGCTGAGCAGCCCATCTCCGGTGGTCGCGTGTTCCAGCAAGATGATATGGCCGGACTGCTCCCCGCCGACTGTATAGCCATGGCGCAGCATCTCTTCCAGGACATAGCGGTCGCCGACTTTCGTCTTGACGATCCGGATGCCGTTGCTGCGCGCCATCAGGTCCAGACCCAGGTTGCTCATCACGGTGACCACCAGCGTATCGTCTTTCAAGTGGCCTTTCTGTTTCATGTCGCGGGCGATGATGGCCATGGCGACATCGCCGTCGACCAGTTCGCCATGCTCGTCGACCGCCAGCATCCGGTCGGCGTCGCCGTCGAAGCCGATCCCAAGGTCGCAGTTTTCCCGGCGGACCAACTGGCGCAGCTTGTCCGGATGCAGCGAACCGCAGCCGGCGTTGATGTTGATCCCGTCCGGTTCGACCCCGATGGCAAATACCTCCGCGCCCAGATCGGCGAACAAGCCGGGAGCAATCGCCGCACAGGCCCCGTTGGCGCAGTCCAGGCCGATTCTGAGGCCGCTCAAGTCAACCCCCATGCGCCGTTTCAGATGCTCCGCGTAGTCGCGGGCGGCTTGCTTGCGCTCGAGCCTCCGGCCAACCAGGTCACCGGTCGGTCGATCGGTCGCTTCTTCGGGGTATCGTCCGATCAACGCCTCGATGCGATCCTCGGTCTCGTCAGGCAGCTTATGGCCGCTTTCGCTGAAAAATTTGATACCGTTGAACTCATACGAATTGTGCGAGGCCGAAATCATAACACCGGCGTCGCAGGTGTATTTACGCGTCAGGTAGGCAATTGCCGGCGTCGGGACAACACCGGCGACCAGCGCGTCGGCCCCGGCCGAGCAGATGCCGGCAACGAGAGCCGACTCCAGCATACCGCAGGAAATGCGGGCATCCTGGCCGACAAGGATCGTCGCTTTGTGCTTGCACGCGCCAGCCAGGACCCGGGCACCTGCCCAGCCCAGCCGGAAAGCCAAATCTGGCGTCAGTTCCTGGTTGGCGATACCGCGGACACCGTCCGTGCCAAATAATCGTGTCATGGGATTCTCCTCATCGCTGATTAAGATGAGCCCATTATAGCATCTGGCGCGTGCCGCCGATGTTTCATCTCTGAGGTTCCTTTTATGACAACGACATGTTTGCTATATGACGAAAAGATGACATCAGGTGTCATCTTTTTCCCTGACGCTGACCGTGACCGTTGAGGGTGAGCGATTCTCGGTGCGGATGTACTGGAAGCCCCCGGTGTCGATTTGAACCTCCAGGCGAACCAAGCCGACACTTTCGACCTGGGCGAAATCGAGGAAGGCGCGGACATCGTTGTTTGTCAAGCTGCTGATGGCCTTGCGCCGGCCCATCAGGGTCACCTGGACATTCTGCAGGGGATACTGCAATTCGAAACCCCGGTTTTCAGCTTCAAGGATGCCTTCGTAAGATAAAGGTACCGTGAAGGAACGGGTTTCGATCGGATTGATCGTCACCTGGACATATAGCCAGAGCGCGATTGCCATCACCAGCGACACGCTGGCCAGGATCAGGCGGCGCCGCCCGGGTCTCGGGCGCTTGACCGGCGCCTGTTCCGGGACTTCGCTCACGATGCTGTCGACATCCGTCTGGCCTGATTCGCTGTCGGCCGTCTCCGCAACGGCCCGTTTGCCGCGAACCCCCCGCAGCAGGCTGCCTACGAAACTGACCGGCGATTTTGGCGCACTGAGCAGCTTGTGCAGCAAGGCGCGCAGTGCATCGCCGTTGTCCAGCGAATAGAGCCGGCCTTCAAGAGCCAGGCTGATTACCCCGCGCTCCTCGGAAACGACAACGGCGATCGTGTCGCCCATTTCACTGGCCCCGATGGCGGCGCGGTGGCGGGTCCCGTAGTCCCGGCGCAGGTGGTAATTGTCAGATAGCGGAACATGCACCCGCGCGGCGGCAACGCGCCCTTCACGGATCAGGATCGCCCCGTCGTGCAGCGGCGAACCTTTGTAGAAAATCTGGAGCAACACCGTGGCCGAAACCGCGGCATCGAGGTTGACGACGTTTTCCTGGACGGCCAGTTCCCCCAACCGTGTCTGGCGTTCGATGATGATCAGGGCTCCGGTGCGCGTTTCAGCCATTTTCTCACAGGCGCGGACAATCGCTTCGATCAGGTTGTGGATCGAGCCTGCCGACTTGCCTTTCTCTTCCTGGCTGACCGCCGATGAGAGAACGCTGAAGCTGTTGCGCCCGACTGTTTCCAGGGCACGGCGCAGTTCAGGCTGGAAGATGACCACAAAGGCGATGGCCAGGACGGAGATGGTGTTGTTGAGCAAGAAACCGACGGTGTTCAAGCCGATCAGGCTGCAGACGAGGGCAAAAGCCAGAATCAGGAACAAGCCCTTGAGCAGCTGCCAGGCACGGGAATCGCGCAGCAGCTTGAGCACGTAATAGATGACCAGGGCTGTCGCCAGAACATCGCCGACCGCGATAACGATATCGAGCGGTCCGCCAAAAAAAAGCAGCCCGCTCGTCATGTCCTGAAACAGGTTACGGATGAATTGCCCCAGATCCGATAGAATATCGCTGTTCCCCGTCAGTTGCACGGCGTCAGATCCCCTTTTGCCTTGTTGATGTTCCCCTCTTTTATCATATGCTAAACCGCGGAACGAAACAAGAACAACCCGGGGTTGTTTTCATATTCTGTTCAGATATTCGGGGGCTGCCGGCCGGTCAGGCTTGAAAACCTTCGATGACGCCGCGTTCCAGGCGGTCCAGGTCCAGCAGCCAGATCACGCGGCCACTGACCCTGACCAGCCCGTCGCGCTCCATGCTGATCAGCTCGCGGGAAAAAGACGGCCGGGGCATGGCCAGGAGCCGGGCAACGACTTCTTTGGAAACCGGCAGTTCGACCGCCTGCGTCGAAACGGTCCGGCGGACGCTCTTGGGTGTCTCCCCTTCCTTTTCCAGTTGGTCGCGCAGCAGTTCCATCAGGTAGCTGGCAATTTTCTGGCGCAGGCTCTTCTGGGCGAGCAGGGAGATTCGCCGGTTCTGGGACTGGATGCGGTCGGACAAAATCGTCAGAAAGCTTTGCATGATCTCGGGGCTCTGGTAAAGCAGCGTCATCAGGATGTCTTTTGAGATAATGATCACCTTGGCGTTCGTGACCGCCTCGATGGTCACCGGGTAGATCTTCTTGCTGCCGAAAATCAGGTATTCGCCAAAGATGTCCCCGTCGCCCAGCAGTTCAAGGGTGGCAAAGTCACCCGAACTGGTGTATTTCTGCAAGGCCAGCTGTCCTTCGATGATAATGCCGATACCGGTGCAGGGGTCGCCCTCATTGACCAGGACCTCGCCTTTCCAGACAATCCGGATACTGGTTTGGCCGCAGTAGTCGTGAAACAAGTCGTGGTTCAGGCCGCTGAACAAAGCTGTCTGAGACAGCGCTTCACATAGTTTTTTCATGGTTCCCCCATCATGCCTGTCATCGCGAGTGTGCTGAAATCTGTTATGTTCTAAGCCTAATCATACCGCAAGAATCTGGCAGAATCAAACCCGAAGCGTCCATTGACCGCTCGCATTTTCAAAGCAGGCGTGTCAGGTAGAGGCTTTGCTCCAGGTAGGGCTGCTGCTGCGTGCGGGCGGTTTTCAGCAGGAAGCGTTTGAGCGGTCCGGTCTTGCCCGCATCGTCACGGCATCGCTCCAGGAGGCGGGCAAACTGCCGTTTGTCCCGTTCAGAAGCTTGCCCGCCCAGATAACCCCAGACATGCTGGGCCGCGTTGATGGCGTGACCGGCAAGCACCGGCCGGCGCTGGGCCTCTTCGACCAGCGCGTAAAAGGGCAGCGCCGGCCAGGCCTGCTTGTCCTTGAGCAGCTGACGGATGGCCAGGTAGATATCCGGCGCGGTTTCGAGCACTTCATACTTGTAACGGGCCCACTCCTGCTCCAGCAGCGTGATCGGCCCGGCCGGACTCAGGCAGTTGATGCATTTGACCGCCGACAGGTTCTTGTCTTTGACTTCGAGCATGACATCCAGGTCGTCGGGCAGGCCGGTCATGTCCGCGACAAAGCGCGCCGCCTCGATGGTTTCCGAATGGGCACCCGGACGTTTGCCCGCGGCCTGCTGGGCGTAATGGATTTTCTGGGTTCCGTCGGCGGCCTGCCAGGTGGCACGGCAAGCCGCAACCCATGTGCGGTCGGGCTCTGGCGCTCCGCACGCGCCATCCGGCCGGTTCAGCGCGTGGTGCAGATTGTCAAATACGACCGGAACCTGCACCAGCCGGTGCAGCAAAAGCGCATCCGCGACGGTGAAAATCCGTTCGTCGTTCTCGATAACCAGCCGGCTGCGCACGGCATCGCCCAGACGTTCGTACTGGCGGGCAAAGCGTTCCAGCGCAGCTTGCTTGTTGCCGTATGCCCCGCCGATATGCAGGACGATTTTACTTGTCCGGCCGGTGCCCAGCGCCGCGAGCAGCCGGTCATGGTAGACCAGGTCAGCCACGGCCCGCTCAACGACATCCTGGTCCGGGCTGTTGAGAACCGTATACTGGCCGGGATGCATCGAAACCCGCATGCCGGCGCTCCGGATCAAAGCCCCGATCCGGGCCAGCTGAGCGGCGTGCTGCCCGGCCCAGGGCTGCTGGTTGACCGGGCTGGAGCCGAACGGGATGATGTCAGAGCTGATACGAAACAGCCGGATACCCCGGATGGCGTTGTACGCGACCAGGTTTTCCAGCGCCTGCAGGTTCTGCGCGCTGATTGCATCCAGCCTGGCCGCATCGGCCAACTCCTGGCGGCAGCTGCTGAACCGGGTCCCGGGCACACCGATCGCCAGGCAGGCGTAGCCGATGTTCACGGCTTGGCAGCTTCGGCGAACAGCAGATCGGTCATGGTTCGGATATAGTCCAGTTTGGCCAGCAGGATGGGCAGCGGCGCATGGCGCTCACCGGGGATTTCATAGTTGAACAGGCCGTCGTAGCCGATTGCCATCAGGCTGCGCACGACACCCGGCCAATCGACCGTTCCGGGCCCGAAGGGCATCAGGTGCTGGTCGCTCGTCTCCTGGTTGTCGGTGATGTGCAGCGCTTTGAGCTGGCCGCCTGCCTGCCGGATAAAGGCATCCTGGTCACGCCCGGCCAGGTTGAGGTGGCCGGTGTCGAGGCAGATACCCAGGTGCCGGTCGCCGGCCGCCTCGATCAGGCTGATCAGGTCGGCACAGGTCGTGCTGTGCGTAAACAGGTTTTCCAGGCAGATCGTCAGGTCCGTGCCGCGCAGGTAATCGGACAGCTCGGCCAGCGACGCGGCGCTGTCGGCAGCGATTGCCCGGGGGTCGTCGCCGTTCTTGTAACGGGAATAGCCTGCCGGATGGAGCACGGCAGCCTTGATGCCGACGGCCAGGAACAGGTCCAGCCAAGCTTTCAGCCGGTCGACCGTTGCCAGCCGGTCTGGCCCGGCGATGTCGCAGCGCAGCCAGAGGTGCCCCTGGAGAAAGGACAAGCCGGAATCGTTCGCCAGCCGGGCGAATGTCTGCCCCGTCTGTTCCGCCGGACCGCGTCCCAGCAGCACCTCGGCGTGTTCATCGGACAACTCGGCGTAGCGCCAGCCGCGACCGGCCAGTGCCGCCACCATGTCTTCGGGCGATAGGCTGTTGAAATAACTGGACCACATGCTGCGTTTCACGTGCTTGCCTCCTGTGTCGTTTTGTGCCTGGCTTCAAACGCCTGCATGAAGGCGATCAGGGCGTCGATGCCGTCTTCCGGCATCGCGTTGTAGATCGAGGCTCGCATGCCGCCGACAACGCGGTGGCCCTTCAGGTTGACCAGGCCGGCCGCTTCGGCTTCTTGGCAGAAGCGCGCGTCCAGGTCCTTGGCGCCTGTGACAAACGTGACGTTCATGATCGAGCGGCTGTCCGGGCGGACGGTCGGCCGGAACAGGCTTGACTGGTCGAGGGCCGCGTACAGCTTCTGGGCCTTGCGGCGGTTGATCGCGGCCATCTGCTCCAGGCCGCCGATTTCATCTCGGATCCACTCCAGGACGAGCATGGCGATGTAGATCGGATAGCAGGGCGGCGTGTTGTACATGCTGCCGCTGTTGACGGCTGTCTGGTAGTCGAGCATCAGGGGTGTCCGGGGCTGGCTGGGCCCAAGCAGGTCCTCGCGCACGATCACGACGGTCAGGCCGGCCGGCGCCATGTTCTTCTGGGCCCCGGCGTACACCAGGCCGAAGCGCGAGATATCGATCGGTTCGGACAGGATGCACGAGGACAAGTCGGCCACCAGCGGCACCGGACCGGTGTCCGGAATCGCCGGAAAGCGGCTGCCGAAGATCGTGTTGTTGTAGCAAATATGGACATAGTCCGCGTCCGGGCGCACATCCGCAGGACTAAAGGACGGGATGAAGCTGAAGTTATCCTGTTTGCTGCTGGCCAGGACGCGCACATCGCCGAAACGGCAGGCTTCTTCGTACGCCTTGAGCGAGAACTGGCCGCTGAGCACATAGTCGGCCTTGCCGCTATGGGTCATCAGGTTTAGCGGCACGGCTGAAAACTGCTGCGAGGCCCCGCCCTGCACAAACAGCACTTTGTAGTGGTCCGGGATCGCCAGCACCTGGCGCAGCAGCTGCTGCGTCTGGCCGATGATCTGCTCAAAGACGGGTGAGCGGTGGCTCATTTCCATGACGGACATGCCGCAGCCGGCGTAGTCCTCCATCTCGGCGGCGGCGCGGCGCAGCACCGGCAGGGGCAGCATCGACGGACCGGGGGAAAAATTATAGACTCTGTTCATCTGTCAGCCTCTTTCTTGCGCCTGCATCGGATGGCGCAACCGGTTTTAGCCCTGACGGTTCCAGCAGTATGTGCACAGCTGCCCGGCCGGCAGCCCGATCGCCTCGATCATGTCGTCGAGGCGGTTGTAACGCAGCGAGGTGAAGTTCAATTTGGCGCAGATGGCGTCGACCATTTCATGGTATGGCGCCTGGTTGTGGTCGGCATAGACAGCCAGCTGCTGCTCGTCGAGCGTCCCCATTTTCTCCTGGATCACTTTACGGCTGATCAGCTCGGTTCGGTTGCTGGCGCGGGAGAAATTGAGGTACGGGCAGCTAAACAGAAGCGGCGGACAGGCGGGCCGGATGTGGACCTCGCGGGCGCCGCACTGGTACAGGAACTCGGTCGTTTCCCGCATCTGGGTTCCCCGGACGATTGAATCGTCGATTAAAAGCAGCCGTTTGCCGCGGATCAGCGAATCGACCGGGATGATCTTCATGCGCGCGATCAGGTTGCGCACGGTCTGCTGCGGAGGCATGAACGACCGCGGCCAGGTCGGCGTGTACTTGATGAAGGGGCGGGCGAACGGGACCCCCGAGCGGTTGGCGTAGCCGATGGCGTGCGCCGTGCCCGAATCGGGTACGCCGGCCACAATATCGACGTCAGTTGCGTCGCGCCCGGCCATGCGTTCGCCGCAGCGATAGCGGACCGCCTCGACATTCTGTCCCTCATAGTCCGAAGTCGGATAGCCGTAATAGATCCAGAGAAACGCGCAGATCTTCATGTTGCCGGCGATCGGTTCGCTCAGCACCTCGTAGCCGTCCGCGGTCAGGCGGACGATTTCACCCGGCCCCAGTTCATGCTCTGTGTTGTAGCCCAGATTCTTGTAGGCGAAAGATTCAAAGGAGACGCAGCAGGCGTCCTCCCGACAGCCGACCGACAGCGGAGTCCGGCCCCATTTGTCGCGCGCGGCGTATATGCCCTCCCGGTTGAGCAGCAGCAGCGTCAGCGAGCCCCGAATCCGCTCCTGGGCGAAGCGGATGCCCTCGAGGATGCTGCCGCACTGGTTGATCAGGGCGGCGACCAGTTCGGTCGGGTTGATCTCGCCGCTGCTCATCTCCAGAAAATGGGTGTTGGAGTTGGCCAGCGTCTCGCCGACCAGCTCGCGGCTGTTGTTGATCCGGCCGACCGTTGTCAGCGCGTAGCTGCCCAGGTGGGAGCGCACGAGCAAGGGCTGCGGCTCGGTGTCGGAAATGCAGCCGATGCCCGACCGGCCGTCCATCTGGTTGATCTCGTGCTCGAATTTCGTCCGGAACGGGGAGTTCTCGATGTTGTGAATCGCCCGGGTATAGCCCTGGTCGCCCAGGATGACCATACCGCCGCGGCTGGTTCCGAGATGGGAATGGTAGTCTGTGCCGAAAAAGACATCCAGCACGCAGTTCGATTTGGAAATAACGCCGAATACGCCGCCCATGGTGCACCTCTGCAAGATTCGTTGTTTGACCGTTACCTTGTGGTTCGTCCAGAACCACCCAAGTTGATCATAAACGATGCCCTGGCCAGAATCAAGCTAACGGTCCGGGTGCCACAGACAGGCGTCGACATCGACGCGGCCGTCAGCCGTGAACGGGACGTGCTCGGCGAGCAGCCGGTCACGCTGCCGGCGGCGGCCGCCGAACACATGGTCGGGGGCCAGCGTGCCGGCCTGGTTCACGATCCGGTGGGTCGGAATAGCCAGGTATTCCGGCGTCCGGCTGAGAGCCAGGGCGGCTTGCCTGGCCGCCCTGGGGTTGCCCGCTAAAGCAGCCAGCTGACCGTAGGTCGCGACCTTGCCGGCCGGCACACGGGCCACCAGCCGGTAGATCCGGTCGTAGAACGTGTCCGCTTCCATTGCGTCATCGGCTGGGAGCCTGGAGCTGGAGCCGGACCGTTCCGTCACCGTCGTAGGCCACGGCTTCCAGGTCGCAGGACAGCTTCTCAATCGCCTCCAGGTAGGCGGCCGCTCCGGCATACGGCGGCTTGGCTTCAGCCAGCACGGTCCTGGCCCGGTTCGCGTCGTTTTCCAGCAAGGCGACGGCCAGCAGCACCTGGCCCTTGGCCGACTGGACACAGGCCTTCTCCGGGTCGCTGATCCGGTAATTGTCGCCGTGGCCCATCCCGCTGGCGCCTGCCGCGTAGCCATGCATGACCGGCATGACGCAGGACAAGTCGCCCATATCCGTGCTGCCCGTGCTCCAGCGGTCAGTAAAGCTGACCCGCTCGGGACCGGCCAGGTCTTCCAGGCAGCTCTTGGCGACGGCCATCAGCTGCGGATCGTTGTTCAGCGGGGCATAGCCCGGTCGGTCGACCAGGGTGACCTTGGCGCCCAGGGCAGCCGCCCCGGCAGCCAATGCCCGGTTGACCTTGGCGTTGGCTTCCCGGATACAGTCCAGGGTCGCCCCGCGCACATAGCTTTCCAGGCGCACGTCTGCCGGGATGATGTTGACCGAAGCACCGCCGGCCGTGATGATCGGGTGCACGCGGATGTGGTCTTCGTCACGAAAGGTCTCCCGGAGGGCGTTGACCGCCTGCATGCCGGTCTGAACCGCGTACAGGGCGTTGACGCCTTCGTGGGGCGACCCGCCCGCGTGCGCCGCGGTGCCGTGGTAGAGCGCGCGCTTGGCCAGGCAGCCGTTGCCGCCGGCATTGCAGCCAAAATCTGACTTGCTGTCGCTGGTGGTATGGAGCATGAAAGCCAGGTCAACCCCGTCCAGGTAACCGCGGCGCATGAATTCGACCTTGCCGCCATAATAACGGATGGTGCCCTGCTGGCGCAGCGTCTCGCGCCAGGCGATCTCGATCAGCTCCTCCGCAGGCACGACCATCAGGCGGATCGAACCGCTCAGGCGGTCGAGGGCGCCGGGTTGACGCAAGGCGGCCGCGACACCAAGCAAGGCGGCACACTGGGCGTGGTGCCCGCAGGCATGCGCCTTGCCGTCCACCGCCTCGGGATGGGTCGGGCAGGCCAGGGCGTCCAGTTCGGCCAGAATCAGCAGGCGAGGGCCGGGCCGGCCGGTATCCAGATCAGTATAGAATCCCGGGATGTCGCCGGCCATCACCAGCTGATAGCCTAGGTCCGTGAAAGCCTCTTGCATATAGGCTGACGACTGCCATTCCCGGTAACCGGTTTCCGGGTGCTGCCATAGAAACTGCTCGGCATCCAGAATGTGTTGCCGATATGCGTCCACTGCGTCCATCAGGTGTTGCTGCTCATCCCTAAGCATCTGTCTGTCCCTTTCTGCCATTGCGGCGCGCCATCGCGAACTGTTTGGCTCTATTTTAGCATGACAGCGCGGCATGTTTGCTACAATAGGTGTAAATCCTGTCCTTGATCGGGGGAAACGGCCATGCGCAACGAAACCATTGCCAGCCAGCTGAACCACCGCACCATCCGGGCTTTTACCGACCAGCCGGTGGCCGATGAGACCATGGCCACGCTGTTCGCGGTCATGAACCGGACCGCCACCAGCACCGGGATGCAGGCCTACAGCGTGATCCGGGTCCAGGATCCGGTCAAACGCCAGGCGCTCGCGGCGATCTGCCGCCAGACGTACATCGCGTCGGTTCCGCAACTGGCCGTTTTCCTGGTCGATGTGTACCGCAACCGCCGTATCGCGGCCAGCCTGGGCTGCCATCACCCGGCGGCGCGCGATATGGACCGCTTTTTCCAGGGGTTCACCGATGCCGCCCTGGCCGCCCAGAACCTGGTGGTCGCGGCTGAATCGCTCGGTCTCGGCACCTTGTTCTTCGGCAGTTTGCTGAACGACCCCGACCAGGTGATCCAACTGCTCGATCTACCGGAACTGACCTTTCCTGTTGTCGGTGTCGGGCTCGGCTACCCCGCCCAGAACCCGCAGCTTAAGCCGCGCCTGCCGCTGAACCTGAAAATTTTCACCGACCGCTACGACACAAGCGAACCCGATCCGAACCTGATCGAAGCCTACGACCGGGAGATGCAGGCCTACTACGACCTGCGCGACAACGGCAGGCGCAGCGACACCTTCAGCCGCCAGGTGGTCACCCGACTGACGCAATCGCTGGATAAACGCGCCAGAATCCTGCAGTCGGTCAAGCGCCAGGGTTTTGACCTGGGGCTTGGCAGCTAGTCGGGCAGGTCGAGGAACAGGAGCACATCCGCCGGGTTCCCGGCCGCCTTGACGTTCTCTTCGGCGCTGATGATCAGGCCCTGTTCGTCGATGACATAGGTGGTGCGCACCACGCCCATGACCGGCTTGCCGTACATCTTTTTCTCCTGCCAGACACCATAGCGTTCGATGACCTCGCGGTCCGGGTCCGAGAGCAGGATGAACGGCAGGTTGTAGCGGTCGGCAAACTTGCGATGGGATACGGCCGAGTCCTTGCTGATGCCGATCACGACGGCCCCCTTGTCCTGGAACGCGTCGTAGCGCTCGGCGAAAGCGCAGGCCTGGCTGGTGCAGCCGGGCGTGTTGTCCTTGGGATAAAAATAGAGGACAACTTTCCGGCCGCGAAAATCGGACAGGGAGACAAGCTTGCCGTCCGCGTCGGGCAGGGTGAAATCCGGGGCTGGGCTGTTGACAGGCAGCATGGTCTGTTCCTCCTTTTTGGGGTCTGTTTCAGTCCGGCCTGAATGGTTTCAGGCCGGTTTCAGACGCCTCGCAAACGCCTTTTTCCGTGATCAGGGCCGTTACATAGCGTGCCGGCGTCACATCGAAGCCGTAGTTGGCCGCCCGGCTGCCTTGCGGGGCCAGGCGGACCGTTTCCAGGCGGCCGTCGGATGTCTGGCCGGTGATCGACAAGACTTCGTCTTCGCTGCGCGTCTCAATCGGAATCTCGCGCACCCCGTCCGTCAGCTGCCAGTCGATGCTGGATATCGGCAACGCGACATAGAACGGAACGTGATGGGCATGGGCGGCCAGCGCCTTCAGGTAGGTGCCGATCTTGTTGGCGACATCGCCGGTCCGCGTCGTCCGGTCGCTGCCGACCAGCACGGCGTCGACCAGACCATGCTGCATCAGGTGGCCGCCGGCGTTGTCGGTGATGATGGTGTGGGGAATGCCGTTCTGGCCCAGCTCGAACGCGGTCAGCTTCGAGCCCTGGTTGAGCGGGCGCGTTTCGTCGACATAGATGTGCAATCGGATACCCCGGCGGTGCGCTTCGTAGATCGGCGCGGTCGCGGTACCGTAGTCGACGAAAGCCAACGAACCCGCGTTGCAGTGGGTCAGGATGTTGATCGGCCGGCCGGCGCGACGGCTGATTCCGGCCAGGATATCGGCGCCGAAACGGCCGATGGCCCGGCAGCTGGCCGCATCCTCGTCGGCGATCCGGCCGGCCTCCAGGTAAGCGGCCTGCCTGGCAGATGGCGGATCGCCGGCCGCCCGGACAGCCGCGCAGACCCGGTCGGCCGCCCAAGTCAGGTTGACCGCCGTCGGGCGCGTGGCCGCCAGCATCCGGCCGGCTGCCTGCGCCGCCTGGCCCGGATCGCTGCCAGCGCGGCAGACCGCCAGCCAGACGCCGTAGGCGGCCGCGGCACCGATCAGGCCGGCGCCGCGTACATGCATGTCGCGAATCGCCGCGGCAGTGTCCTCTTCGGTGCGCAGCGTCTCGATGACCAGCCGGTAAGGCAGATGGCGCTGGTCGATGACGCAGACAGTTTCAAGGGCCTGTTCGTCGACCCAGATGCTCCGGTAATGGCGGCCAAACAGCAGCATGGCAGTTCACCTCCCCTGTCTTCTCAGCTCCATGATAATCCAACAGGACCCCTGCAGACAAATGGCGCCCGATGTGATACGGTGAGCCTGTTCTGCACATCGCGCATCTGGAGGTCCCATGATCATTCGTGACGCCTGCCCCGAGGACAATGATCGCCTGATGGCCATTGAACAGCACGCGCCGCAGGGCCGGGGCGTTCAGCTGCTCAGCGAACGCCGCCACTTCTTTGTCCGGGCCGAACGGTTCAGTCAGACGATCTGTCTGGTTGCCGAAGATGAAACGCGCCAGCTGCTCGGCGTCATGAGCGCCGCGCTGCTGCCTGTGACCCGCGGCGGGCTTCCGGCGCTGGGCGCCCTGGTTTTTGACTGGCGGTCCAACAGCCAGGCGGCGACCGGCCTGCAGCGCCACATGTTCCGGCTTTGGCAGGCGCTCCTGGACCGGATCCGTGCGGCCGCGGCCGATTTTGTCTTCGGTTACATCAAGGCGGACAACGCGCGTTCCCTGGCGCTTGTCCAGCGATCCCGGGGCCAGGTCTGCGACACCATCGACTGTTTGCTCTTCCCGGTCCGGCGACCGCGGCTGAGGGCCGATCTCAGTGGCGTCCAGGTCGCGGCCACGCGCGCCGCGCTGGCCATGCCGGTTCAGGCACAGCCGTCCCCGGACTTGTCTCCCCTGGAGACCGGCCGGACCGATGACTGCCTCAAACTGCTGATCACAGCCGGACGCTCCAGCGTGAAAATCTGGGACGCGTCGCAAGACCAGCAGCACCGCGTGCTGCAAATACCCGCGCTCTACGGTCTGGCCCGACCGCTGCTGCTGCCGCTCAGCCGCCTGGTAGCATTGCCGTATATTCCCAAAACCGGCGACGTGGTGCGCGAATGGTTTTTGACTGACCTCCATCTGGCTGACAGTCGCGACTGGCCGGCCCTGCTGGAGATCGCCCGTCGCCTGGCCAGCCGTGAACAAGCGGATACCCTGGGCCTTTGCCTCAGCCGCCAGTCGCCCGACTATGCCCGGCTGGCCGGGTTCTCGCGCTACCGGCTGGCTTATCACCTGGTTTGCCTGCCGCTTGGTTCCGGCCAGCTGCCGTCCGGGCCGACGTTCTTCGACATCCGCTGCCTCTGACGCCTTTTCCTGCCGGCAGATCGAGAGGATTATTGTGCAGATCCTGCCAAACGTATATAATTGGGCTGTCATCATGTGTCACGCGTTTCATTCCAGGATTGGTCGCCGCCGAACCAGTATGATCTGCAAACAGTCCATCCGCCTGAGGATAAAAGGAGAACGCCATGAATTGTCAAAAATGTGGACACGATCTTCCAACTGGCAGTCTTTTCTGTCCCAATTGCGGCACCAAGGCCGCGCCGGCATCAGATACGGCACCCCTGTGCCAGACGTGCCGCCAGCCGCTGAAACCGGGCGCGCTGTTCTGCGCCAGCTGCGGCACGCCGGTCAACCGGCCCGCTCCGGCGCCGCAAGCCGTCCAGGCGCCCATCTACACGCCTGTGCCGCAGCAGCAGGTATATCAGCAGCCCTACCAGCCGGCCTGGCAGCCAGCCTGGCAGCCGTCGCCCGCAGCGCCGCCGAAGAAAAAGCGCAAAGGACTCCTGATCACCCTGATTGTCGTCCTGGTGCTGGTGCTGGCCGGCGGCGCCGTGTATGCCCTGGCTGGCAAGACGATCCGGCGCATGCTCCTGGGGCCCAAAGCGATGTACCTTTCGATCGAGACCAAACAGCTCAAGGATGACGCCTCCGACCTGGTCGAGGACCTGGTCCGGATCGGCAATATTTCCGACAACGACATCCACGGCGGCAGCCGGATCAATCTCGGCGTCAGCCTGCCGGGACTGTCCGACGAGATGGAAATGGATCCGGTCCTGATCGAGGCTCTGGAAAACCTGTCCCTGACCGTCACCAGCATGTATGACCGCTCCGAATCCGACCCCAGCTATTTCACGTCGGTCGACCTGCTGACCCAGGAAGAACGGCTGCTGACCCTCGATGTATACCTTGAGAACGACCGGATGGTGCTGGGACTGCCGGACATCCTGACATCGTATGTCCTGGTCGACGGCAACACCTTGTCCGACCTGATGGCCTCGATGGACAGCACCATCGCGCTCGACGACCCGTTCAGCATGGTCAACGACATGCTGGAAACCGATCTGGACATCGACGAGGCCGAACTGGAAAAATCGATGCACCGGCTGATCGACATCGTCATGGAGCACATCGACGAGGCGGAGTTTGCCAGCAAGCAGACGATCAAGGCCGGGCAGGTGTCGGCCGCCTATGACAGCTACACGATCACGCTCAGCAGCGAAAACATGCGCCTGATGATGCTCGAGCTGCTGGAGACGATCCGCGATGACGACGAGATCTACAACCTGATCGACCAGATCGCCCGCAAGATGTCATCTGTCAGTTCCGGCATGTCCGGTTTGGACACATATGGGATTTCGCCTGATGACTGGGAAGATGAGCTGAACGAAGCGATCGCGGATCTGGAGGAAGAAATCGAACCTGAAGACGAATTCAGCCTGCTCTACACGGTCTACGTCGACAAGAACGACGAGATCCGCGGCCGCGACCTTATCGTGCGTGACAGCAAGGATCAGGAGACCGGCCACCTGCAGCTGCTCAATCCGGTCGACGGTGAGCAAGAAGGCCTCCTGATCGCTTTTGAAGACGAGTACGACCGTTTCCGCCTGGTTGCCGACTACAAGGAAGTCGATGAAAAACGCACCGGAACCGCGACGCTTGAGGTCGATGACGAGACGGTGGCCGCGGCGACGTTCAGCGGTCTGGATATGGTGGTCGTCGACGAACAGGACTATCTGGTCGGCAAGCTGGAGATCACGGTCGAGGATGATTCGGCCGGCATCCCCGGCCCGATTTATTACAGCGGCGCCATGACCGGTGGCGCGTTCAGCGGCGAGATCGGCGTTAAGAACTATGTCTCGGTCTACCTCGGCTACGAGAAGCTGGGCGGCGTCAGCGCCGACATCCCGCCCTACCGAGAGGACGACCTGGTCGATGTCGCTGACGAAGATGCCCTGGCTGAACTGTTCAATGAGGACGCCATGAACGAGCTCTTCGAGATCATGTCCAAAATCGGTCTGGAAATGGAATAGGGCCTGACCGCCGCATGCTGATCGCTGAAAACATCCACAAGGGGTACAAAAGAGAACCTGTCCTGTGCGGGGTCTCTTTTTCCATGCGGCCCGCCACCATCCTGGGCATCTGCGGCAGCAATGGGGCCGGCAAGACGACGCTGATCCACATCCTGGCGTCGATCCTGCCCGCCGACAGCGGACAGGTCTCCCTGATGGGCATCCCGGTCAGCCAGGCCCGACGCTACCGCACCATGGTCGGCTTCGTCCCGCAGCACATCGCCCTGGCGGCCAACCTCACGGTTCGCCAGAACCTGGTTTTCTGGGCTTCCCTGCGCGGCCTGAACGGCAGGCCCCTGAAGCAGGCGGTCGACGCAGCCGCAGACATGGCCAATGTCACCGCCTTCCTGAACAAGCCGCTGGGACGCTGTTCCGGCGGCATGGCCAAGCGTGCCAACTTGGCCGCCGGCCTGGTCGGGTTCCCCGGACTGATCCTGCTGGATGAACCGACCGCCGGCATCGACGAAGAAAACCGCGACCTGATCCTGCGAACGCTCATGGACCTGCGCCGGCAGGGCTGCATGGTCCTGATGGTCAACCACTATCTGCAGGAAATGGCCCAGGTCTGTGACCGGATCATCACCTTGCGCGACGGCATCATCGCCGAAGCAGACGCTCATGACCGCTAAACTGAGGCTGTTCAAGCTGGTCCTCTTTCATGCCCGGGTCAGTCTCGGGCTTCGTTCGCTGGTCTTCTTCCTGGTCATGCTGCTCTTGTCCGGCTTCATCTTCTGGAGCATGCCCTACCTGGGGACCGATGGCAGCGCGATCTTCGCACCGGTCACCTTGTCCATGGTCGACCAGGATGACAGCCTGCTGTCGCGCAAGCTGATCGAACAGCTCGGGCAGATGAGCCTGGTCGAGCAGGTTTACACGGAACCACTGGCGGACGGGCTGGCCCGCCTGGATCGGAATGAGGCGCTGCTGGTGCTGGTGATCCCCGAGGACTTTTACGAGATCAGCATGCGCAACGAAATACGCCCACCGATCACCGTCCATCTCAATCCGCGCCAGCCGGTCGAGGCCGCCCTGTTCGTCCGCATGCTGGACAATCTCGCCGCCAGCATCGAGGGCATGCAGGCTTCGTATTTTGCCTTTGCCAGCCAGATGCGCCCGCTGTTTGACGATACGGACACGTTTATCCGCCTCATGGACCGGGCGGCGTCTCACGTCGCGTTCCAGGTCCTGGGCCGGCGCGCCGTGGTCGAGATCGATGAAGGCGGCAAGCTTAACACCGTTTACCACGTGATCAGCAATCTGGTCTGCCTGCTTGCTCTCCAGGCCTGCCTGCTGCTGGTGACGCAAATCCAGCAGGAACGGACCTCCGGGGTCCGCGACCGGCTCATTCTGGCCGGTGTCAGCCCATGGCAGCTACTGGCCGCCCGCCAACTGGTCGGCCTGTTCTGGCTGTCGGCCGGCTGTCTGCCGCTGCTGGCCGGACTTGTGCGTGCGTTTCCGGCGGCCCACCGCCTGACGATCGCGGTCACGGTCCTGGTCCTGTACTGGATCTTCGCGCTGGTCTGCCAGGCGGTCGCCAACTGGGCACGCCCCGGCGACGGCGTCATCCTGGGCATCTGGCTGGCGATCCTGGCCATGCTGCTGGCCGGCGGCAGCATTTACCCGTCAGCCCTCCTGCCGGCGGCGCTGCGGGAGGCCGGCAAGATCACGCCGGCCTATTGGGCCGCGCGCACCCTCTACCGCGCATTGGACGGGCAAGCCGCCCAGCCGCAGGCCATGTGGGCCGCGTTCGTCATGGCGGTGCCCGCCACGCTGGCGGCCTATGCCAGCTACCGCAGCCGCTCTGCAGTGATCCGGGCAGGTGATCTGTCATGAGCGTCGTGCTCCGGCTGCTGCGGCTGAAACTGCAGGATTTGCTCGCCGCGCGCGGCCTGCTCCTGATGCTGCTCGTGCTGCCGCCCCTGCTGGGCTGGATCGCCGGTTCGGCCAACCTGGCCAACGACCGGCCACAGGTTTCCCTGGCCCTCGTCGACGAGGACCGCACCGCCGAAAGCCAAGCTCTTGCGGCCAGCCTGGCCCGCCAGGGCTGGCAGATCGAGGCGGCCGATGCCGCCCGGGCCGACCGGTTGCTGCTGCGCCGGCAGGTCGAAGGCATCGTGACGATCCGCGCCGGCTACGCGGCGTCCCTGCTCGAACTGGATGGCAGCATCCTGGCTTACCAGGCTGGCGAAGGATCCCTGGTGACAACCCTGGTCCGCGAGGCGATCGCCGCCGAGGTGCTGCCGGAACACAGCCGGCGCATGTTTATAAGCCAGGTCGAAGAGCGGCTGCGCGACCTGGGCCAGCCGGTGCCGGCCGATTTGGAAGCGCAATTCAACCGGCTGGCCGGGCTTTTCGCCGAAAACCAGGCTCGTCTCGATGTCGTCTACCTGGGGGCGCCCGTCGACCCGCCCGCCCTCTCCTACCTGATGTCGGACTACGCGATGGAAGTCTTCTTCCTGTCCATCTACGCGGTTCTGGGATCCCTGATGCTGTCCGGGCAGGCGATCCGGCGCCGGCTGGCCGCGACCCGTGACGGTCTGGTGCTCGATTACGCCCTGTCCGTCCTGTCCGTCTACCTGGTGGGGCTTGTCCAGATCCTGTTCTACACGCTGACCATGCTGGCCCTGATGGACGCGCCGGTGCGCGTCAGCGAACTCGGACTGCTGGCAGTCTGCCTGGGCCTCATGCTGGGACTCGGCCAGCTGGCTGTTTTGGTGCACGAGCAGCTGCGGCTCTATTTGAGCCTGACGGTGCTGCTGCTGCTCTCGGTGGCCAGCGGCTGCTTCTTCCAGATGTCCGAGCAGATGATCACGGGCCTGGCCCAGTTTTTACCCCAGGGCTGGACCCTGGCTGCTCTGCGCGGCTACCCGGTCCTGCCGGTCTGGGTACCGGTCGGGCTGACACTGGCCCTGCTGGCTGGCGGCTACTTCTTGCAGCTCCGGCGCACCCGCCAGCTGCGCTAGGACGAAAGGCCCACCACTACATCTGGTATGTGCTTTTTTGTCAAACACACTTTACAGACGATCATGAGTGTGGTACAGTGCAAGTGGCTTTAATGAGCGGTACCGTGATGCCGACAAGACGCACATCAATCAGGCAAGCCCGGAAGGGCTCGCTTGTTCGGACACTATCTTGTTGGCTGGGCCGGCAAGATTTTTTTTTGCCATCAGGCAGCAGGGGGAACACACCAATGCTGAAACAAGATACGCAGCAGGCCAGTCGCACAGACCGTTTCGGTTGTGTTCTGACCCTTGCCCGGACCGCTGGACCTGATCGCCCGAAGAGCAAACGCCGCACGGTTGTCGCGGCTTTTCATTTGCCGGTTTCTGTTCCCCTCTGACACCGTTGTTCACATCCCGTCACCTGGCCGGGTACCCGGATCGGCCGGACGCGCGGATGGAGCATAAAGCACCAGACCCATCAAGAGAAAAGGAAGGTACAAGCACATGAGCAAAGAAACCATGCACATCGGCTACTTGCCAGATGAACGGCCACCCATCTGGAAACTGCTCTTCTATGCCCTGCAGCAAGTTATCGTCATGTTCCCGGCCACGGTCGCAGTCGCCCTGATCACCGGATTCCAGGTCTCGACGACCATCTTCGCCAGCGGCCTGGCAACACTCTGCTTTATCCTCATAACGGGCAAGAAAATTCCGCTGTATTATGGTTCAAGCTTTTCGTACTTAACCGCCGTGATCAGCCTGATGACCAGCAAATCGATCACGGAGAAGCTGAGTCCCGAAGCCCTGACCCAGCTCAACAGCTGGCTTGACGGCGCGACCTCGGTCATGCCGGCGGAGGCGATCTCCTACGCCCAGTTCGGCATCATCATGAGCGGCTTCATCTCGATCGCCGCCGGTCTTTTGATTCGCTACTTCGGCAAGCACTCCATTGAAAAAGTTCTCCCCGCCAGCATCACCGGCTCCATCGCCATGGTGATCGGCCTGACCCTGGCTGCCAACGCCCTGGGCGACGCGGCACCCAAGATCGGCGCCGAAGGCATCACCGGAACCGGCTGGGTCTGGGTCGTTTCTCTGGCCACGCTGCTCTCGACCATCCTTTTCTCCCGTTACCTGAAAGGCTTTCTCGGCCAGCTGCCCCTGCTGCTGGGTGCCGCCGTCGGCACCGTCACCGCGGCCCTGATCTACGCCTTTGGCGGCGCGGACATGAATTTGTTCCGCACCATCCCGACCGAAGCGATCGAATCATCGCTCTGGTCTTTGGGCCCGCTTTCCGTTCCGGCCTTCACCTTGCCGAAATATTCGCTGGAAGCGATGCTGGCGATCATGCCCATCGCCATCGCGACCATCCCGGAATCGACCGCCCATATCTACCAGCTTGACATCTATGTCAACAACCTGGCCCGCAAGAAAGGCGTCAACGGCAAGTACAACCTGGCCCAGTATCTCGACCGCAACCTGATCGGCGACGGTATCTGCGACATGGTCTCCGGTTTTGTCGGCGGCCCCGCCGGCACCAACTACGGTGAAAACATCAGCACGATGGCCATCACCAAGGTGTTCTCGATTCCCGTCCTGGCGGTCGCCGCCATCATCGCCATGGTCATCTCATTCTTCACGCCCCTGATCCAAGGCATCTACGCCATCCCGCTCGCCGTCATCGGCGGCCTGGAAGTCTATCTCTTCGGTGCCATCGCTGCCCAGGGCATCGCCATCATGATCGACAAGAAGGTCGACATGTTCTCGGCGCGCAACATCGCCGTGATCTCGACGATCATGATCATCGGTCTGGGCGGCCAGTATGCTTTCGGCGGCAACATCCCTTTCTTCGGCATGGATGTGCCCTGCATCGCCGGCGCCGCGATCTTCGGCATCCTGCTCAACCTCCTGCTGGGCATCGGCAAAAAAGAAGAGGCAGCGCCTACAGACGCAGCCTGACCTTTGTCCTGAACGCCGGAACCCAAGCTGCCTGTCCGGACCCTTCGCGGTCGGGCAGGCAGCTTTTTGTTCGGACCGGTGCTTGAACAGTCGCGAAAACTCCAATAGAATAGAGTCACAGGCGCTCTGCGTCATCCATTGCCCGCGCATGCATCCCTGGAGGTTGCCATGTCCAATGTCATCGCCCAGATCCGAACCCAATACAACACCTTGTCAGCGTCACAGAAACGCGTGGCGGATTATGTTTTTACCTCGGCCGACCAGGTGATGATCAGCTCCCTGGCCGATTTTGCCGCCGCCTGCGCGGTCAGCGAGCCGACGGTGATGCGTTTTTTGCGCAAGATCGGCTACGACTCCTACCAGATCTTCCGGGTCAATATCGCCCAGGAACTGGCGGCGGGCAAAAGCGACAATTTTTATCCGGACATCGCGTCCAGCGACAGCATGGAAGACATCCGCGACAAGGTGCTGGCCTTGACCGCGCGTAGCCTGCAGGATGCCATGACGGTTGTCGCCGCCGGTGAGGTCCAGCGCCTGGTCGACCGGATTCTCAAGGCCGGCCGGATCATCATCATCGGCATGGGCGCATCGGCGGCCCAGGCCTTCGACCTCCAGCACAAGCTGCTCCGTTTCGGCCTCAACGCCACGTTCTGCCACGATCCGCACATGATCAACATCATCTGCACCGGCCTGGACGCCAAGAGCCTTCTGATCGCCTTCACGCATTCCGGTGAGAGCCGCGAGATCCTGGACGGCATCCGCTACGCGCGCCAGAACGGCAGCTTTGTCGCGGCGATCTGCAGCTACAAGAATTCCAGTGTCGTGGCGGCGGTAGACTGCGCGATCCTCAGTTCGTCGATCGAGACCCGGTTCCGCTCCGATTCTCTGACCTCGCGCATCATCCAGTTTGCCATCATCGACATGATCTACGTTGCGATCGTGCTGCACGCCACGCCCAGGATGAAAGAGAACGTCAACCGGACCCGGTTGGCCGTCGCCACGAATAAAACCTGAGTCCATCCGGCAAGCCTCCTCCATTCAAGACCGGTTTCACACCGGTCTTGTTCATCTTGCCTAATTTTTCCTTTTAATTTTTGGCAGTCAGCGCTGAAAATCCTGTTGACAATATCGTAGTGTATTCGTATTCTGGTTTTGTAGCTAACGTAGTTTTACTACGGTCTCGAACAGGAAACGGAGGAAAGAATATGGGTGAACT
>LSQX01351310.1_pt2 | contig 32755 bp, 20 predicted proteins | sample 654561 | NCBI WGS metagenome assembly LSQX01 (sample SAMN04489861, study PRJNA283612) | anaerobic digester metagenome | isolation source: 4 biogas reactors fed with cattle manure at either 37C or 55C with and... | place: Denmark: Kongens Lyngby | collected 2014 | reverse complement strand
GGTCGACGATCGTGCCCGCCGAGGCGCTAAGGGTCACCGCGTCGCCGCCCGGATCGGAGTAGGTGCCGGTGTTCGTCGCCGTGGTCCCTTCGGCGACGGTCACCGACTCGTCGTGGACGCCGATCGCCGGGGGGAGATTGACGATCTCGATGGTCGCCTGGGCCAGTTCGCTGACCGCTCCGGCATTGTCGGTGCAGCGGAGGTAGACCATCCAGGAGCCGGGCCCGGCCAGGCCGTGGGCCGAGAAGACGGGGTTTTGTAGGTTCTCGTCGCCGCGCTCCGCCGCCTCGCCGGTCTCGCCGAACAGTCCATCGCCGTCGAGGTCCCACTCGTAGACGAGGGTCGGCTGGTCGGCCGGCGCGTCGGCGCCCGAGCCAAACAGCTCGACCGTGCCGAATTCATCGACCAGGTAGGGGCCGTTCGCGTCGGCCACCGGCGCGGCATTGACGACGGTCAGCTCGAACTGCTCGGTCGTCGACATCCCGTGCTCGTCGGTGACCGTGATCGACACGATATAGGAGCCGTCGTCGGCGTAGACGTGGCTGGCGTCGATCGACCCGACCGCCGGCGGCCAGGTCTCCTCCGCGTCGGCTTCGCCCGAATCGTTGGCGGTGCCGTCGCCCCAGTCGATCTCGTAGAGGAACGGCCCGCTGCTGTCGGGATCGAGAAACGCGGCGATCTTGCCGAAGTCGATCAGGCCTTCCGGGCGGGTCAGGTTGCCGACGACCAGCACGCTCGGCGGCTGGTTGTCTTCCTCGAGCGCCGCGGCGGCGATATCCGCCGGGTTGGCCAGCGGCCCGATGAACGGTTGGCCCGGCGCGGCGGACGTGTCCGAACGGAGGCCGTCGCTGCTGGCGGGCTCGGCCGGCGGTTCGACGTCCTGGACCGTGACGAGCAACGTCTGCGCGTGGGTTCCGCCGTCGTCGTCCTCGAGCGTGACGGTCACTTCGTAGGGGATCACGTTGCCGAGCGGATCGCGCCGCGCGCTGGCATAGGTGTGGCTGGCCGTGATCGAGCCGGTCAGACCGGCGACGTCGCCCGGCGGGCCGAATGGAGATGCGACCACGGTCGCCTGGTCTTGCGTCCCGTCGCCCCAATCGACCAGGGCCGTGTGGGTGTCGAGCGTGCCCGAGTCGAGGAAATCCACCGGGCCGAGGGTGAACGGTTCGCCCGCGTTGACGCTCGCGTCGGCGATCGGGTCGAGCACGGGCGCAACGTTCACCACGGTGACTTCCAGTGTCGCCGTCCCCACCCCGCCGTCGTCGTCGGTAACCGTCACGGTGACCGTGTAGGGGATGACGTCGCCGGAATCGTCGGTGTTCTCGTCGGCATAGACGTGGCTCGCGGCGACGGTTCGGGCGACTGGATCGACCAGGCCGGCCTCGGGTTCCGTGCCGTCGCCCCAGTCGATCATCGCGGTGTGCAGATCAAGCGAGCCGGCATCGGTGAAACTCGCCAGAACCCTGTCGAGCAACGCCCCTTCCGCGATCTCCTCGGGTCCGAGGGGCGTGACCTGCGGCGGGGCGTTGCGGACCTCGGCCGTCTTGTCGACGCTGATGCTGCCGCCATCGCCGTCGGCCACGGTCACGCGGACGTTGTAGACGAAGACTTCGGCGGGCGGATCCGCGCCGGTGGAGTTCGGGCCGTCGTCAAGATATCGGTGCGGATCGGAAAGGGGCTCGACCGGGATCGTGAACTCCCTGGCCCCGACCGGCAGGGTGACCACCGTCTCGGGCGTCCCGTCGCCCCAACTGACGGTCACGGTGTGCTCGTCGAGGATGCCGCCGTCTTCGAACGTGCCGTGGACATAGGCGACGTCGCCCTCGGTCACGGGCGCGATGTCGTCGACAACCAGCGCTCGCGGCGCCGCGTTGTTCACGATCACGGTCATGTAGCGTTCGAGCGAGCGGCCGCCGCCATCGTCCTCCACGGCGATGGCGACCACGTAGCGGCCGTCGTCCAAGTAGGTATGCGAACCGTCGAACGTACCCCAGGTGAGTCTTCCGGGGCCGCCGGGGACGTCAATCCGGGCGGTGCCGCTGTCGAGTGCCGAGCCGTCGGCCCAGTCGATTTCGTAGGTGAACGCCGCAGCGTCGAGTTGATGGTATCCGGGGTCGGTGAACATCCCGAGGTTGGCGATGTCCAGTTCGCTCCCCTCGGCGACGACGCGGATGCCGCGGACCCAAAGGCTCGGGGGGGCGTTTTGGACGGTCAGGGAAAACGTGCCGAGGCCCTCTCCGCCGCCGTCGTCCCGCACGCGGATCGAGACGGTGTAGACCTCCAAGGCGACCCCGTAGTCGTGCGCGAGCTTGACCGTTTTGCCGTCAATCGCCGCCGGCTGCCAACCCGAGCCGTCGCCGTAGTCGACCTCGGCCGTCCACTGATCGTCGCCGGGATCGGTAAAGACGACATCCAGCGTGAATGGAGTCCCTTCGTCGACGATCGCATCTTCGATGGGGCTGACAATCGGGGCCGCGTTGAGGACCGTGATGGGGATCGTCCTGGTGTCGCTGGCGCCGCCGGAGTCGGTGATTGCGACCGTGACCGTGTAGGGATCGCCCGGCAAGCCGGCCGAGTTCTCATCGAGATACTGGTGGGAGCGGGCGAAGCCGCGCTCGCCCTCGGTCAAGTCGAACGTGTCGCTCCCGCCATCGCCCCAGTCGATCGTGATCGTGTGGACGTCGACGGGGCTCGGGTCGTCGAATCCGCAATAGAGGGTCGTCGAACCGCCCTCGTCGATGGTGGCCGGGTCGGCGTCCAGATCGGTGATCGTGGGGACGGGCTGGCCGACATGGATCGAGTCGGGGGCGTAGGCGTAGCGGACATGGTCCGCTGCGTCGCGGATCGCGCCGAGCACGAAGTAGTCGCCGATCGCGATACCGGCAAGGTCGCATGTGCCAGATTGCGCCTGCGGCGCCGCGGCAGTCTTCGCCAGGGTCTGGCCCGCCTCGCTGCTGACCAGGATCGCATTGTCGTTGTAGGGGTTGCGGTCCGGATCGAGGTAGAAATGGGCGGTGGCCGGGCTGTCGTAGTCCTGGTGGCGGAAATCGACGTCGAACGTGTCGCCCGAAATGAAGTTCCGCTGGGCGGAAGCGACCCGCAGATCGAGGAGATTCGGCCAAGTGGCATTGGTCCAGTCGATGGCCGCGCGGCTCCCTTCGCCGCCCAGAGCGGTCGCCAGACCCGCGGAGGGACGCGGTCCCCCAACGACCCGGCAATAATAATACCCCGTTTCGCCGCGTGGGCCGGGCATCTGTTGGGCCGTGTCGTACCAGGCGGCCAGCTCGGCCGCGGTCAACTCAACATCGCCGTCGTGGATGCCGTCGACCGTGTCGATTGTGCCGTGGTACCAGAGATGGACGTCGGAGTGCGCGCCCGGATAGCCCAGGTTGTCCTCCCCATCGAGGAGCTCCTCGTTGAGGAGGAACTCGTGGGCCCCGGGGACGGATTCGCCGTCGAAGTCGGTCACATTCGCGTCGGATCGCCAGTAGCTGTCGGCGAAGACCACGTTCTCGGTGACGGCGAAGCTGTTGTCTCCCCAATCGTCGGCGCCGACGGGAAAATCGATCGGGTGGGTGTCGAGGTAGGTGACCTGGTCGACCCAGACTCCCGCCTGGCCGAAATCTTCCGCCAGGGCGCCAACCAGGGAAGCGCCGCGGCTGTGCCCGACCAAGTGGATCGGCGAGGCGAGCAGATTGGCGCCGAGTGAGGCCAGACCGGTCAAGAGATGCGTGGAGACCGCTTCGGCGACGGACTGGGTGGTCGCCTCCCAGGGCGTGGCGACGGCGGACCAGTCGAGGCTGACGACCGCTTCACCACCGAGCGACTTCGCCAGGTCGTAGGTGGCCGCGATGTCTTCCGCGTCGGGCGCGAAGGTGCCGTGGAAGTCCCAGCCCGTGACTTGCACGCCGCCATCCACCTCTTGGACCGTGATCTTGAATTGGGCGACGCTCTCCGCTTCGCCCCCGTAGGCCTCGCCAATCCGGCCGGCGACCTCCTCCGCCATTCGACCAACCCAGATCGGCAACTGGGGCTGATCTCCGGGCGGTTGGGCTCCATGCGTGATGAAGGTCACGCCGCTGAGCAGCCGCCGATCTTCCAGCGGTTCGCAGAGCAGGCGGCGGCGCTTCGGTCGAGAAGCGCGGAGCGGGGACGGCGAGTCGGGATGGAGGATCGAGCTGCGGATGCGTTCAAAGAGAAATCGGCGCATGATGTCACACCCTTCGGCGGAGACGGATGACAAAATCGCTGCGGAACCGTTGCGGCGAAAAGAACTCGACGGTTGTGAAACGTGATTACGCGCGCCCGGAACGCTTGCCGGCACGGCAAATTCACGGAGTTTCCGCAAGCGTACGGGCCGTCGGCCACTCCTTGGCAGAGCGACGCCAAGGCGCGCTTCCGCCCGACAGATACACGCCCCATACCAACCGGGGCTGCCCCAGCGGAGTGCAGCCACTCTGCGCTCCGCGGTCCGGGTCATCATGACTGCGGGAAAACGGCCTGTCAAGCATTTGCCAGAAAAAAATGCCCGAAGCCCCCATCTTCCGGCCCCAGAGTGGGTCGGCCGGTCTTCGGAGTGCTCCGCCTGCCCGCCGCGCTGCCCGTGGAGTGCAGCGACGGATCGCCGCTTTGGACGCGCGGCCACTTGAGAACGAGGTGCGTCTGGGGAGGGGACAGCGGCGATCAACCGCCGCACTCCAAGGCCTCGATCGGCAAGCGGGGGAAAGGCGGCCCCCTACCGCAGAAAACCGATGAAGAACGAGAACACCTGCTCCCGGTCGCCCTTTTCCGAAACGATCGGGAAGGCGAAGTCGAGCGCGATCGGCGCCGGCCCCATCGCGGGGATCGTGATCCGCAGGCCGAAGCCGGGGGCGACGCGATAGCGGTCCTGCCAGTTGTCGATCGTCGGTTGCACCGCGCCGGTGTCGCAGAAGACGACGCCCCGCACCATGTCGTTGGCCGTGATCGGGAACATGTATTCGGCCGAGGCCAGCAGGCTGTACTCGCCGCCGACGACGACGCCGCCGACGCGCGGCGAGGCTTCGCGGAACCGGAAGCCGCGGATCGTCGAGAACCCGCCGGCGAAGTAGTGCTCGTAGATCGGCGTCTTCTCGCCGGTATAGGAGGTCGTGCCCTTGACGCTGAGCACATGCCTTCCGGAACCGTCGGGCCGCTCGTGGAGCATGAAGTACTTGCGGAAATCGATCTCCGCGCGGGGATACTGGTAGGTGCCGAGCACCTGCTCGAACGACATCGAAAGCAGGTGCCCTTCGGTCGGCAGAAACGTGCTGTCGCGGGTGTCGTGCGTCAATTGGCCCATGAAGCCGTAGAGGTCCGATTCGCCTACCGCGTCGAGCAGATCGGGTGGCGCGCCGAGGATCGGGTCGGAAATCGTCACGTGGGCGTAGCGTACCGCTCCGGAGACCGACAGGTCGTGGGTCAAGGCGTAGCCGAGAGCCACCCTGCCGCCGATCCGCTGCTCGTCCCACTCGTTGTAGAAACGCGTGTAGTAGAACCCGTTCAGGTTCAGGCTGACCTGCGAATCGAGCAGGTAGGGCTCGGTGAACGTGACCATGTAGCGTTGGACTTCCGTGCCCGGCATGGCCTCGACGCGGAATCGCTGGCCGCGGCCGCGAAACGCGGTTCCGTTGCGGATGTCGGCCCAGCTTCGCGGGGGGCGCTGCCAGTCGAAGTTCTGCTCGTCGATGACGACCGAGCCGATCAGGCCCGCTTCCGAGTTGATCCCGGCGCTGAACATGAACCGGCCGGTCTCCGTCTCCTGGCCCGTCGGTACCAGCGGCAGATCGATCAGCGGCTCCTGGTCGGGCGGCGTGCCGACCATCGGGCCCTGGTAGCGATCGCCAAACAGGCCGAAGTCGGGGAAGAACGAACCCGGCTGACCGGCCGAGCCGACGCTGGCCGGCGGCGGCAACTGGCCCGCTGGCGGTTGGGCGTAGGTGCCCGCCGGGGGTTGGGCGTAAGTGCCCGCTGGGGGTTGGACCTGGCCGGCGGGCGGTTGGGCGTAGGCGCCCACCGGCGGCTGGGCGGGCGGGCTGCTCGATTGGACGCCGTAGGGCGGCAGCGACGGCGTCGATTTGCCCCAGTCGGCTGAATACTGGTATCTGACGATATTCTCGCTCGGCTGGGCCTGGGGGGGGCGGGAGTCCGCATCGGCCGGGTCTTGCTGGCCGCGAAACGCGCCGGTCTGCGCCTGCCGCCGGGCAAACTCGATTTTCGCCCGTTCGATGTCCTCCGGAGTTGGAGGGCTGAAGGCGATGTCGGGCACGACTCCCATGGCCGGATCGACCTTGAAGAGCTGGCTGGAACGGAGCCTTCGCTGGCTGTTGCGGAGTTCGCGGATATCGACGATATCGCCCGGCTGGAGCGACATCCGGTTGAGCATCGTCGTGATCTGGGTGTGCGGATAGTCGCCGAGGATCTTGGGCTCGATTTTGCCCACCCGGTATCGTTCCCCTTCCGTGATCTTGTAGACCAGGTCGAGTTGTCCCGGCTCTTCGAGGAATCGGATTTCCGGTTTGACGTCGGCGAAGACGTAGCCGACGGCCCCGTAGCGGTCCTTGATCGCGTTCTCCCCCTCGGTCATCCGGTCTTGATAAAAGGGCTCTCCCGGTTTCAGTTTCAGCAGCGCCTCGAGCTCCCCGGTGGCGATCTTTTCATTGCCGACGACGGACAGATTGCGGACGGCGTAGCGAGGCCCTTCGTCAATCACGAACTTCAGCGAGATCCAGGTGCGCCTGTCGCTGAACTGGTGCTCCTCGAGCGTGCAGCCGATCCGCGCGCGGAAGAATCCCAGGCTATGATAGTAGGATTCGAGACGTTCCTCATCGAGGTCGATCTGTTTGCGGTCCAACTCCCCGCCGAAAACCCAAAGGATGCCTTGCTTGGACTTGATTTGCGTCCGCAGCCGTGCGTCGGTCGCGATCGAATTGCCCTCGAAACTGGTCCAGAGGATGCTCTGCTTGGAGCCTTCGTTGATGAGGAACACGACCCCTTCGTCCGTTGGCCGGCTGCCCTCGAAGAGGCTCACATGGGCCTTGGGGAATCCCTTTTTCTTGTAGAAGGCCTCGATCCGGCGGCGGGCTTCCTCGACGGCGAACGGGTCCAGGGCGTCGCCGGTCTTCAGCTTGGCTTCCTTCGCCAGGGTCTTCTTGCTGATCCGGTTGCCGACATACTTGACATAGCCGATGGTGGGCCGCTCGGAGACCTCGAAGACGACCACCTTGCCCTGCCCGTTGGGCGCGTCCTGGTATTGGGGGCGGACATGGAGCACGAGGCCGGAATCGGTCAAGCGGACGACGTCCTGCCCGACCGTCTCGGCGCTGTAGGGCCGCCCGGGACGCGTCTTGATCAGGCGCAGCAGGCGTTCCTCGGGCGTGTGCTTGTTGCCAACGATTCGCACCTCGACGACGATTTCGGCGGCGGGAATCTCGGCGGGAATCGCCGCCGGTTGAACAAGCGCCGGCAGGTTTGGCGGTTGGGACGCATGGCAAACCGCCCCAGCGCCAGCCGCCGAGAGGGCGCCGATTGCCAGGATCTGGAGAGCGGCGCGCGTAGTTTGGCTGGCGAGCGTGCGGACTGCGACCATCGGGGTCCTTCCCGTTTCGCGGTTGCTGATCGTCGAGAATAGCGCCCTAGCCTGGCACATCGTTGCTTGCTTGTTGAGCTTACGGACGGCGCTGGCGGGCAGTTCAACCATCCCGGCAACGCCAGCGCCTGCCATCTCGGGGGTGCGGCGCTGGCCGGCTCTCCCGGTCGCGCGCGCCTCCCGCGCCGAGGGGCGATCCATGCGCCAAGAGACTCCACAATGGGCGTACAAATACAGAAAGCCCCTTGGGCTGGCAAGGCGAGTTCCGCCGGGGGCGAGAAGCTGCGGGTTTTGGAGAGGCTGTGCCGCCCGGGGCCGGAAATTCCCGCCCACCCGGCGACTCGGCACGGCTCAAAACGGCTCGGCAGTCCCCTGGAAATCATTGAACTCGTCGTAACGGTCGACCGCGCGATTCTCGAACCGCGTGAACTCCTGCCGCCAGGTCAGCTTGACATCGTCGGTCGGGCCGTTCCGCTGCTTGGCGACGATCAGTTCCGCCTTGCCCACCAGGTCGCGTTCGCGGGCTTCCTCGCGCGACATGTAGTACTCCTCGCGGTGCACGAACATCACCACGTCGGCGTCCTGCTCGATCGCCCCGGATTCCCGCAGGTGGCTCATCCGCGGCCGATTGTCCTTGGTGACCTCGGCCTGGCGGTTCAATTGAGCGAGGCACAACACGGGCACCTTCAGCTCCCTGGCGAGCCCCTTCAGTCGCCGGGCGATCTTGGCCACCTGTTCTTGGCGCGGATCGGAGGGATTCTCCGGCTCGATCAGTTGCAGGTAGTCGATCACCACGAGGCCCAGCTGGTTGCGCCGCTTCAAGCGCCGCGCCGTGGCCGCGATCTCGGTGACCGTGCGGCTCGGCGAGTCGTCGATGAACAGGGGCGCCTTGCTCAGCTCGGCGGAGGCCTTGACGAGGTCCTCGCGATCTTCGCTGGAGAGGTATCCGGCGCGGAACTTGTGCCCATCGATCCGCCCGCGTGAGCAGAGCATCCGCTGGGCCAACTCGAGCCGGGCCATTTCCAGGCTGACCATCAGCGTGGTGACGTTCGATTCGACCGCCACGTGATCGGCGATGTTGGTCGCCAACGCTGTTTTTCCCATGCTGGGTCGGGCGGCCAGGATGACCAGTTCGGAATCGTGCAGGCCGCCGGTCAGGCTGTCGAAATCGTTGAAACCGGTCGGAATTCCGGTCGCGCCGCCGTGCTTCAGGCGGTGGTCGATGTGGGCGAAAGCGTCGACGAGGACGTCGTGCATGTTGGCCACCTGTTCGGCGCTGCGCTCGTCGTGGACGGCGAAGATCTTCTCCTCCGCCCGGCCGACCAGCTCGCGCGGATTATGGGTTGGGTCGTAGGCGTCGCGGAGAATCTCGGTACTCGCATGGATCAGCGACCGCAACGTGGACTTGTCGCGGACGATCCGCGCGTAGTAGGTGGCATGGGCGGCAACGGGGACGGCTTGGAGGATCTCGGCCAGGAACGCCGTCCCGCCGACCGCCTCCAGATCGCCGGCCTGGCGGAGCCGCTCCACGAGCAGGGTGGTGTCGAGGCGGCCCCCCTCGCCGTGCATCGTGATCATGTGGTGGTAGAGCTTGCGATGGGCGTCGGCATAGAAGTCCTCCGCCCGCAGGATCAGCGCCACCTCGTCGCAGAGGACCGGATCGAGCAGCAGGCTTCCGAGCACGCCCCGCTCGGCATCCAGGTTCTGGGGCGGCAGCCGGTCGAGAATCTCGGAACTCACGCGCGCCGCGCTGTGTCTGCCGTCCACGCGTCCTGCCGTCGCCATCGCTCCGTCTCCACGAGAATCCGTGCCCGCCACGAGGAACCGGCTCAGGCCTCGTCCTCGCCAACGGCCGGAACCACCCAAACCTTGACTTCCGAGTCGACATCCTGGCCGACATGGAGTTTCACGGTGTACAAGCCGAGTTCTTTCAGGGGGCCTTCCAGCCGCACCTGGTCGAGGGCGATCGTGATCCCGGCCTTCTTCAGGGCGTTGACGATCTCCGGCGCGCCGACCGAACCGTAGAGGTGTCCCTCCTCGTTGGCGTTGGCCTCGATCGTCAGGCTCTGCTGCTTCAGTTCGGCGGCCAGCGTCCGCAGCCCGGCGAGCCGGGCTTTCTGGATCGAGAGCAGCTTGGCCTTGTGCTTCTCCACCATTCGCTTGTGGTGTTCCGTGGCAATCGTCGCCAACCCCTGCGGGATCAGGTAATTCAGGGCGTAGCCCGGTTTCACGCACACCACGTCGCCCTGCTCGCCGACGTCTTCAATCGATTGGATCAGCAGCAGTTCGATGCCGCCCGCGGGCCCTTTGGGAAGCCTCTTGAAGCGTCTCTCTCGGCCGGCCTTTGCTTGTTTTCTGGTCTTTGTCTGCGCCATGAGTCTCGAACCTCTCCGAGTGGTCTGGTCCACATCTGTCTGTTTCTTTTTACGCCCCGGCCGACAAGGGAACCCGGCGGCGATGCATCCCGGAACCGTCTGCCTCCGCGCGGCGGGCGATCGGCCGGCGGTGGGCAGCTCTGCGTGGAGTCCCGGAACGTGCTCCTGCGTGTCTCAAAAGGGGATTTCGTCTTCGGGTGTTCCTCCCGCAGCGGGGGGGGCGCCGTAGGAATCTTCGGGCGGGGCATCCTGGCTATAGGCGTCGCCGTTGCGCTGTTGAGGCGGCCTGGCGCTTCCGCCACCGGCGCCTCCCGCGCCACCGCCCGCACCGCCGCCGCGCGACCCGACCATCTGCATCCGCTCGCAGACCACCCGGAGTTTGTTCCGCTTCTGGCCGTCGCCCGTCTCCCAGCTATCGAGTTTCAGCCGCCCTTCGATCAGCACCGGCGAGCCCTTGCTGAGATATTCGCCGGCCACTTCGGCGGTCCGACCCCAGAGGGTCACGTCGACATAGGTCGTCTCATCGACCCACTGCCCCTCGGAATTCTTCCGCCGGTCATTCACGGCCAAGCCGACGTCCGTAACAGCCGTGCCGCTGGGTGTGTATCGGATTTCCGGGTCACGAGTCAAGTTGCCCAGCAGGATCACGCGGTTGTAACTTGCCGCCACAGCGATTTCTCCGATCGTTCAAGGCCCACGGATCGTGTCCGCCCCGGCTTGGACGTTTGCCGCCAGGGCACGTTGTCCACTTGAGGCCGCCCCCGCCACCGCCCCGACCGGCCGTGATTTGCCGATCGCCCGGCCTAGTCCTCGTCGTCGTCCGTCTGGTCGTCGTCCGTCGCATCGTCTTTGCCGACGGTCGCGGTCGCGGTCGCGGTCGCGGTCCGCGACCGGACCTTCTCGGTCCCTTCGCCATCTGCGGGGCCCTCGCCCGAACGCGTCAAGCCGCCCTGGGCGTGCTCAACCAGAGCATCCACGATCCGCGGATCGACCTTCAACAGCAGGAATCGGAGGATGCTGTCGCTGAGTTCGCACTGCCGGCGGATCGCGGAGAGCTGCGCGGCCGCCGCGCGGAAGTAGGTCAGCCAGTAAGTGCCCTTCTTCTGCCCCTTGATCGGGTAGGCCAGGCGCCGCTCTTCCCACAGGCGGCTGACCAGGATTTCTCCCCCCGCATCTTGAACGATCCGCGCAATCTCGCCGGAGACGGCCTCCGGATCTCGTCCGAAGCGCCCCGAATCGAAGATAAACATGCCTTCGTATGCGTTCGTCGCCAAAGTTTTACTCCTCGTTGGCCTCAATTGTATTGATTCATGCAAACGGCGATACCGTCGCGGACCCAGACGGTCACGGCATCCGCGGCCCTCTGAACCGCTCGCTCCACCTCGGACTGCTCATCCTTGGAAAACCTGCCCAACACGTATCCCACGGCGTCCCAGCCCTGCGGCGGCGCACCGACACCGATTCTCAGCCGGGGGACTTCCTCGCTGCCGAGCCGACCGATCACGTCGGCAAGGCCTTTCTGACCTCCCGACGACCCCTTCATCCGGACCCGCAACTGCGCCAGGGGCAAGTTGATGTCGTCGCAGACGATCAACAGGTCCTCTTCCGCCAATTTGTAAAAGTCCTTCGCCGCGGCCACGCTCGCGCCGCTGCGGTTCATGTAGGTCGTTGGGCAGAGCAGCACCACACGCTGGCCCGCCACGTCGACTTCGACCGTCTCTCCGTGAAACTTCCCCTTCGGTCTGCCGGCCGCATACCGCCGAGCCAACTCCGCAACGACGGCATACCCCACGTTGTGGCGGGTCCCTTCGTACTTCCGGCCGGGATTGCCCAGCCCGACGACCAACTTCATCCGACCGGGCTCCTCGGCACCGCTCCGGCACGCATTGCAGGCTGTTGCCGCGCAGCAGCTCAGGACTCGGCTTCCTCCTCCTCGGCCTTCTTCCGGCCGATCACTTCCGGCTCTGCCTCGGCGCCTTCGCCCGCCTCTTCCTCCGCGGCCTCGGCAACCATCGTGCACTGCACGATGACCGTCTCGGCCGGCGTCAGAACCGCCACCTTGTCGGGCAGCTCAAGATCGGCGACCGTGATCGGCTGATCCAGCTCCAGATGGTTGATGCTGACCGAGAACTTCTCCGGGATGGCGATCGCCTCACATTCCACTTCGAGTTCGTGCACGAGGTGTTGCACCGTTCCACCCGCCCTCGCCCCGGGCGATTCCCCGCGCAATTCCACGGAGACCTCGACCTTCACCCGCTCGTGCGCCGAGATGCGGGTGAAGTCCACGTGCGTGACCCGCATCCCCCACGTGTCCCACTGGCATTCACGAATGAACGCCGACTCGCTCACCGCGCCGGTCAACTTGACCATCCGGGCGCCGCGGCGGACGATCGCATCGACCGCGTCGGCCGGGGCCGCCAGCGACACCGGCGGCTTGCCGTGGCCGTAAAGCGTGGCCGGAATTCTGCCCGAATTGCGCAGCCGGCGATTCTTGTGCTTGCCTCGCTCCGGGCGAGCCTCCACATTCAGTGCTTCCGTCTGATCCATCGAAATCCTCGGTCGCCAACCAGTCTGTCTGCTTGCTGAATATCCGCTGTCCGCTCGCCGGCCGCGCGCTTGCCATCCGCCGGCGCTTGTCTTTCGCTCCGCTCGCGCTCCCCCACGCGCCGCGGCGCGCTGCATGGGGGCAAACTGCTTATTGTGGACGATTTCGCGGGAATTTCAACCCCATCGGCCGTGGTTTCCTGCCAACCTCCCGCTCCCCCAACCTACCGAAACAGCCCGCTGACCGATTCGTTGCGGTGGATTCGTTTGATTGCCTCCCCCAAAAGAGGGGCAATTGTCAACACCGTCAGTTTCGGAAACCTCCGCGCGGAGTCGAGCGGAATCGTATCGGTGACCACGACCCCCTCGACCGGCGCCTCGCGAATTCGCTCAATCGCCGATCCGCACAGGACGCCATGGGTGGCCGCCAGAAAGATCCTCTTGGCGCCGGCCATGTGGACCTTCTTGGCCGCTCCCGTGATCGAGCCGGCCGTGCTGATCATGTCGTCGAAAATCAGGGCGATCTTCCCCTCGACGGGACCGCCGATGAGGTTCGCCTGCTTCGTCGTCTCCGCCCCGGTCCGCCGCTTGTCGACGATCGCCACGGGCACGCCGAGGTTGTTCGCGTGGGCCAGGGCCCGTTTGATGCTCCCTTCATCGGGGCTGACCACGATGATCTCTTCCTTTGGGAAACCCATCGCCTCGAAATGGGCGTCGATCACCGGACTGCCGACCAGGTGGTCGACCGGGATGTCGAAGAAGCCCTGAATCTGGGCCGCATGCAGGTCCATCGTCAGCACCCGGTCCGCGCCCGCCCGGGTGATCAGGTTCGCCACCAGCTTGGCGGTGATCGGCACTCGGCCTTCGTCCTTGCGGTCCTGCCGCGCGTACCCGAAGTAGGGGATGACCGCCGTGATCCGCTCGGCGCTCGCCCGCTTGAAGCTGTCGATCAGGATCAGCAGCTCCATCAGGTTGCTGTTGACCGGATGGCACGTTGGCTGCACGAGAAACACGTCCCGCCCGCGGACGTCCTGGTTGATCTTGCACCAGATTTCCCCGTCGGGAAAGGTGTCGATCGCCAGTTTGCCGAGCGACAGTCCGAGGTAGGCGCAAACCGCATGGGCAAGGTCCGGATGCGCTCGGCCGCTGAAGATTTTCAGATCGTTCATAATGGTGGAACCGTCTCCGCGCTGTGGAGTCGCCTGGCGGACCTCCGCGCTTGCCGGCGGCCGGGTTCAGCGGCCGCCATCCTGCATCGCCGCTTCGACAGCCAGGAGCTCCTCGGCGGTGTTGATGCCGAGGACCTCGCCCGGTTTGAGCACCGGAAGCGCTCGGACCGGCAATCCGCGCCGCCGCAAGACCCCCGGCACGTCCGTAATGTAGTACTCGCCCTGGATGTTGTTCGGGCGGATTTCCTCCAGTGCGGCCAACAGGTCGTTCGTGCGGAACACGTAGTAACTCATGTTCACTTCCGTAATTCGCCGCTGTTCCTCGGTGGCGTCGCGATCCTCGACGATCCCCAGAAACCGGCCCTCGCCGTCCCGCAGGATGCGGCCAAGGCCCGCCGGGTCGTCCTTGAAGGCCGTGCCGAGGATGCAGGCCGCCGGCGTCCGGTCGTAATCGTCGAACAATCGGGCGACCGATTCGGCCTGAATCATCGGGCTGTCGCCGGCGATGACGAACGCGGGCCCGGCGTGCGCGGCCAACACCTCGCGGCAGGCCATCACCGCGTGGCCGGTGCCCAGTTGTTCCGTCTGCTCGACGAACTGAAGTCCCGGCCAGTCGGCCAGTTCCGCCCGCACCAGGTCGGACCGGTAGCCGACGATCACCACGATCTGGTCGATCCCGGCTGCGCCCAGCGCGTCGAGCACGTGGGCGATCATCGGCCGCCCGCGGACCGGAATCAGGACTTTCGGCAAATCCGACTTCATGCGGAGGCCCTTCCCCGCCGCCATCACCAGCGCAATCCGTTTCGCCATTTAACAAGAACCTCGCAGTCTCAACGGGTCTGCCGCGCTCCTCGGCGGACCGGCGGTTCGGAGTGTTCCGGTGCCGCCTCGTGGAAATCTTCAGCCGGCGATCGATCCGCGACGGCCAATCCGCAAGTCCCCTATCTTGTCAGGAAACGGGACCGAGTGCCAGGGGGTCGGTTGGCCGGGCCGCACGGCGGGCGGCCGCGGTGGATCAGATTTCCACCCACTTGCCGGGCACCGGCGCCGGGTAGCGGCCGCTCGGGTCGGCCTGGACCGGGGCGGGGCTTTCGGCGGTCAGCCCGTCCACCCCGGCGAAGAACTGGAAATCGGAGGCGATGGCTTCCTCCCAGGTGATCGTCCGCCCCATGTGAACGGCGGCGCGGCCGATGATCGCGCCGAGGTTCGCCAGGGCGGCCCGCCGGGTCTCGTTGTGCGGCCGGTCCTGGCGGATCGCGGCGAGGAGCACGTCCCATTCGGCCTGCCAGGGGTTGACCTTTTCCTTCTCCGCCTCCCAGGCGATGTTCGCCCGCTCCATCTGCTGGTCCTTGTAGATCTTGCAGGTGGGCATGTGGACGTTGCCGGAAAACTGCCCGGCACACCGGGTTCCCTGCACATAGGTGGCGAAATCGTTTTCGCAATTCGGGATGTAGCGCCCGGTGACCAGGGCCTTCGCCTGATCGGCGAAGGTGTACTCGATCGAGTAGCTGTCGAGGTTCTGGCTGCAATCCATGCTGCCCGCGTAGCGGCCGCCGACGCCGTGCGCCGAGATTGGCCAGGAATCCTTGATCCAGAAGCACTCGTCGATCTGGTGGATCATCAGCTCGATAAAGACTCCTCCCGAGGACCACATGAACTGGTAGGGATGGCCGGGGCTGAGCTGCCAGAGGAGTTCGTTCTGGTCTTTTGGGAACGGCCCCATGAAGTAGCCGGGGTCCATGCGGTAAGCGCGGATCAGCTGGATGTCGCCCATCGCGCCGTCGCGGATTTTCTGGATCATCGCCTGCCGCGCCGCGGAGTGGCGGCACATCAGGCCGGCCCCGATCTTGAGGTTCTTCTTCTCGGCCGCCTCGCCGGCGCGAAGCATCCGCTTGACCCCGCCCGGGTCGGCGGCGAAATCCTTCTCCATGAAAACGTGGAGGCCCTTGTCGACGGCGTATTCCAGGTGGGGAGCGCGGAACGCGGCGTGCGTGGTCAGGATCGCCACGTCGCCCGGCCGCAGGCAGTCCATCGCGCGGCGGTAACCGTCGAATCCCTGGAACCGCCGTTCGCCAGGCACGTCGACCCTCTTGCCCAGCAGTTGGCTGAGGACCTTGTGGGTCTGGTCGAGGCGGTCTTGGCGCAGGTCCGCCATCGCCACCAGCTCGATCGGCCCGCCGGCGGCCGAGCCAACCGCCCGGCCGGTTCCCGAATCGTCTTCCAGCACCAGGCCGCCGGCCGACATGGCGTTGGCCACGGCGCCGCGGCCCCGCCCGCCACAGCCGATCAGCGCCAAGCGGATCGTGTTGTCTTCGCCGGCGTGAACCGGCGGAACGGCGACGCTCGCCAGGGCCAGGCCCGCGGCGGCCCGGCCGCTGTCGGCAAGAAACTGGCGGCGTGGCGTGGTGTTTTGTTTTGATCTGCTCATGGGGGAAACCTGCTCAAGTTGCCATCGGCTGGAGGGAGTCTGCCTGTCTCTCGGAGGCGGCCCCATCCTACGTTGCCCGGGCGGCGAAATCAAGTTGGCGCCCGCCGGCGCCGCGCTGCAAGACCGTCGCCGGCCCCGGGCATTCAGTCGTAACGCAGCAGGCTGATCTTTGCGTATCGGCTGATCTTCTCCGCACCGCCAAGCCCGCCAAGCTCCATCAGGAAGAGACACGCCGCCACCTGGCCGCCGGCCTTCTCCACCAGCCGGCAACAGGCGTCGATCGTGCCGCCGGTGGCCAGCAGGTCGTCGACAACGAGGACCTTGGCGCCGGGCGAGATGGCGTCGGTGTGGATTTCAAGCGTGTCGGTGCCGTACTCCAAATCGTAGCTCTGCGATCGGGTGCGGTAGGGGAGCTTGCCGGACTTGCGGATCGGAACCAGGCCGACCCCAAGCTCCAATGCCAGCGGGGCGGCAAACAGAAAGCCCCGCGCTTCGGCCGCGGCAACCAGGTCCACCCCCATCCCACGGACCCGATCGGCCATTGTCCGCACGGCATACTGAAACGCTTGTGGATTACCCAGAAGGGGGGTAATGTCCCGGAAGAGGACGCCCGGCTTCGGAAAATCGGGTACCGAGCGGATGCAGGCCTGAAGGTCGATCGGAGACGTTGCGGACATAGTGGAGCCTCATGAACTGGAGTCGGGCTGCTTGCCGGGGGGAGAATCGTCCATTCTAGCGGCAAACCGCCCAGTTCGCGCGATCCGCTGCGGGAGGCTGCCGTGGATCCGTCCGTGGATCCCTCCAACAATGCGGATTTTTCGGCCCTGGGGGGCTGTGCATTCTCCCTCCAAAGGCTATATTCTGGGCTTGGAAGTGTTTACCGCAACGGGCGGCGATTCGGGCAGCGCGGAAGCCTCGCCCGCCCGTCGGGAGCGATCTTCGTCGTGGAGATGGGGATGTTCCTGGTGAACGTTCAAGTGTCTTGTCGCGTAGAGCGGAATTGCACGCCAAGCGATGGATTTCGAGGGGGTTGAGGGTTCTGACAATGCGAAAAGCACACGTGTGGACTTTGGTCGGTCTGTTAGCGCTCGCCGTGGTCGCCAGTTCGCTGAAGGCAAAGGAGCCCGCCCCGAAGAAGCCCAATTTGGGCATGTTGCGCCACGTCGTCCTCTTCAAGTTCAAGGAGGGTACTTCGCCCGCCGCACTGAGGAAGATCGAAGAGGGGTTCCGGGCATTGCCCTCGAAGGTCCCCCAGGTTGCCGATTTTGAATGGGGGACAAACAACAGCCCGGAGGGCCTGGACGACGGATTCACCCATTGCTTTCTCGTCACGTTTCACGACGAGGCCGGCCGCGCGGCCTATCTGCCCCATCCGGCCCACCAGGAATTTGTCGCGCTGCTCAAGCCCCACCTGGAAAAAGCGCTCGTCATCGACTACGTGGCCAAAGAGTAGCGCGGCGCGCGACAGGGTGGGACAAGGGACGACGCATTCCGAACGAGGAGGGAAGTCAGAACTCCAATTCTGTGAACACATCTGTTCGTGCACGTGATCACCAGCCAACAGGCGCCGGCCCCCAGAAGGCCCGCTGCAATCAGCGCCAGCGGCCAGGCAAACAAGCCCGAACACGAGACTGCGAACCCACGCTTCCGATTCCCGCAGGCTCCGCAGCAGCACCCACGCGGCGAGCACGGCTAGCCCGATCGCAACGGTCAGATCCGTATCGTTGGGAAGCACTTCGTAGATCGCAGGAAACCGTGACGTGGAAATCGTTCGCCGGCAGTCTCGCGACATGAGGCGGATCAGGCCGAGGTTGTCGGGCCCGGTCTCAGACATGAAGCTGGGTCCGCGCGTACCTCTTGCTTCCCAATTCAACACGACACGGATCTTGCTCATCAACGGATGCTCGGCGGCGAACGCTCGGGCGCCGAGCAAGCCATGCTCTTCCGCATCGGTGATCAGGAAGATGACGTCGTTGGGCGGTGGCGGCCGCTGCGTGAGGATGCGGGCGATCTCCAGAATCGAGCACACCCCGCTGGCGTCGTCGGCCACTCCCGGTCCTGCCGGCAGCGAGTCGTAATGGGCAACCAGAGCAATTGCATCGGCGCCCTCGGTTCCGCGCAGAGGAACAACGATGTTCTGGACCTGCTCGGCAAGACCACGGCCATCGCGGGCAAACGTGGCTTGCACCTCCGGCTCCAGGCCGAGCGCGCGAAACTCCCCGATCACCGCGTCTCGCAGACGTGCGTGGTCGAGACTTCCCGTCGGATGGGGCACGCCGGGCCGAATGATCTTCTGCAACAGAGTGCCGACTCGTCCGGCAGAAAACTCGTCTCGCGCCGCGTCGGGCCCCCTGGCATCGGGTGGCACGCATCGCAGCAGCGCCAATAGCAGCATCCGTAGAAAGGCCGCCGTCTGCACTGCGAACCACGAACCTGGCCTGGTTGGCCGATCCTCCCACTGCGATGTCATCGGTTTGCCTCGAACTGCTCCGCCCTACGTGCGATATCCCCGCACTTGATCCATCAGCCGGTTGGCCGCGTCGACCCCGGGCGCGCCGCGGACTCGATAGAGGACGCCGCCGGCCAGCGCGTGCCGATCGAGCGCGTCGGCGAAGCGGTTGAAATCCACGTCGAGCACCAGCGGCGTCTGTCCCACGCGCTGCTTGATCTCTCCGAGTACATCGAACGCCTTGGGGAAACCGCGGTCGTCGCCCAGATAGATCGCCTTCAGGCCTTCGAACTCCGCCACCGCGGGGAGCAGGCGCCGGCCGTTGCCGTGGATGTGGAGCACGCCGCCGTCGAACCGGCGAAAAATCCGTTCGACCGGCCCGCGACCCCACTCTTGTAGACAATCGACGGAGGTCATGTGGAACGGATCGACGCTCTCGGAGACGATCCGTCCGGGAATCCACTGGACCATGTTGCTGCACGTTCCCCCGCCGGGCGCGGCGGCGTGTTCGAAGAACGCCGCCTGAACGGCGACATTGATTTCATAGGCCAGTTCGATCGCCCGGCGGACCTCGCCCGGATGCTCGTAGAGGCCCAGGTAGGTTTGGGTGGCGCCGACCAGCTCGAAGACGAAATTCAGCCCGTCGATGAGAATGAAATGGCTGACGCCGAACTTGCCCGCCGCCTCCTCGGTGAAGACGCCAAGCTGGTCCAGGTAGCGGCGAAACCAGGGGTGGTCGGGGTCGAATCGCAGCCGCTCCAGCTCGGACCAGTCGCGGAGGATCGGGGCGACCATCGACGAGATCCAGCCGGAGTCGGGGTGGGCCATGAACTGCACCTTGCCGCCGACCAGGCCGCCATACAGCCCCTGGTCCATCTCGCTCAGGTAGGCGCTGGGCACCGAGTCGTCTTCAACCGCCGCCCGCTCGGCGAGCAACCGGTCCCAGAAGGCGATTCGCTCGGCCGGATCGGGCGGGTCGCAGTAGCCCTCCCGGTATTCCCCTTGGAACGCCTCGATCGCCCGGCTGGGTGTTTCCATCACGGCAAAAATCCGCTCTTCGGCCCGGCGCTCGTAGAGCGCGCGGAGCCGAACCAGGACTTCGTTCATTGCCGGTTTGTAGGCAAACATCGGGCAACCTGCCAACAGGGTCAGTCTTGGGGCACCGCCTCAATCAGGAGGGTTTCCAGGGGATTGAGCTTCAGTTCACACGGCTGGCCGGCGGCGAGCCGTTCGGGCACGCTGCGATCCGCGGCGGACCAGGGGGCCGAAATCCGATAGGCGGTCCGCGCGTTTGCCGGCAGTTCGAACGCAGCGGCCGGGTCAACCCGGATCGACCGCGGCGCAGCGGCCGGATTCCGCAGCACGAGGAGCCCCTTGCGGGGCGACCAGGCCGCGTAGCCGTACGGCTCCGCCTTGCCCGGGTCGCCTCCGATCCAGTGTACGTCGACGAGCAGATCGGCATTCTCCCGCGACCAGCGAGTGCACTCGGCCAGCACGTCCCAACCCTCGGCGGTCATCCGCGAGGGCGTTACGTAGAGCTCTAGCAACTGCGTGCCGCCGGCGAAGGCCATGCGGATCTCGTCGGCCAGGTCGCCCACGTCGCCGACCATCTTGGCCGCCAGACCCGACTGGGCCTGGCAAAGGCTGACGATCATCAGCGAGTTGAGCGGATAGAGAGGCGCCCGGTCGACAATCGCTCGTTTGACGAACATGTCGCGGTAGGTGATCGACTGCTGGCGGATCGAGCCGGCGCCGTGGAACCCCAGGTCGGCGCCGTTCCGCCAGACGGAGTCGCCGTACCAGAGCCAGTAGGGCGAAGGCCACGTGCCGGTGGTAATGCTCAGGTAGACGTCGGGGCGCAGGGCGCGGAGCTCGCGCGAGAGCTTCAACAGCGCTTCGACGTCGGCGGCCACCTCTTCTCCGGCGCCCGGCACGCCGAGGCCCTGGCCGATGCCGTCGAACTTGAAATAGTTGACGCCGTAGCTGGTGATCATCTGCTTGCATACGCCGGCAAATCGGGCGTAGTAGGTCGGGCCGGCCAGCGAGAAGCCGCGCGAGTTCGTCTCAAAGCCCTCCTTGCGCCCGAAAGCCAGCCGGTCGACCTTGCCCTGGCCGTAGCCGCCCCACGGGGAGAGCCAGACGCCGACCGCCGATTTCTGCTTCGCGGCCGCCGCCTGGTGCGGTGCAAAGCCATTGGGAAAACCGCCGTGAAACTGCCAGAGCGTCTGCGGGTCGTCCCAGCCGTCGTCGAACACGAAGCTGTCGAGCGCCACGCCCCGCTTTTCGAAGAGCTCGCGGCCGAAATGGTCGATCACCGCCAGGCACCGGGCCTCGTCCATCTTCTGCCCGAAGCCGGCGATGTCCCACCAGGAATTGTAATGGAGAAACAAGCGGTAAGGCCGCGCCCGCTCCCTCTCCACGTAATAAAGGAACGCCCGCCGCATCTGGCCCGAGGGCGCAACGCCGATCACCGCTGTCCGCGACCACGCGTCCGTTATCTCCGGACCGCCGCGGTAGCGGCTGAAACAGGCGATCCGGTCCGGCTCGGCGCGGTTCTCCGCCAGCGGGTGCTCGCAGGCGAGAAACAGGTTGCCGACGCTCGCGGGCGACCCGCTGACCGTGCCGGCCACCTTGCCCTCGGCGGTGGGAAACTCCAGCACGATCGCGCCGGCCAGGCCGGCGGGCGACTGCCGGAACGACAGGGCCAATTCGGTGCGGACATAGTTGGACCTGTCGCGGAGCGTCGCCTTCCAAACCACATGGAAGCGGTCGTCGGGCGATGCGAGCCGCACCACGGCCTGCCAGCCGGCCTCGCGAGCCGACGATTTCGTGCTCTTCTCGTCGGCTTCGAGCCGCACGAGTTCCGGTTTGGCGGCCTGGCGGAAACTGGAGGCGCCCAGCCGGCTCCCGTCGGCAAGCAGAACGGCGAACGCGTCGCTCCCCGATTTGAACTGCTTGCGGCCGATCCGGTCCTCCACCCGCTCCAGGCGAAAATCGCCGTCGGCCGCGGTCCAGGCGACGGCAATCGCGGCGTTTTCCAGGACGAATTCTCCGCCTTCCAGCCGCGCCGCGGCGGCGCCGGGATCGGGGCCGGGAAAGTCGATCGCCGCGGCCGGCGCGGCCAGCCCCGCCATCATGGCCAATACCGCGGCCAATGGATGCCTTGGTGACATGCTTGCGCCTTTCCAGTTACTCGAACGTGATCTCGCGAATGATCAACCAGAAACGCTGGGCCTCGTTTGCACGCAGCCTGAGGGCGTTGATCTTCTCAGCCGGCAGGGTGGTTTCCACCCGGGCGGCGCCGAGCTCGGCGAGCTTCGTCCACGTTCCATTTTCCAACCGGACTTCGAGCACGCCGTTGTGGACATACTCCTGTTGATAGCGGCTCGTGCCCAGCAGGATCGTGACCTTCTTCAGTCCCGCCGGCTCGTCCAGCAAGAGGGTGAAATGATCCCCGGCCTCCAGGCCGCGGTTCGACCAGTAGAACGTCTCCGGGTCGCCGTCGCAGGCGAACTCGGCGTAGTAGTCCTGGTAGTTTCCGAGCGACGACTCGATTCGGCCGGGCCGCGAAAGCCTCTCCGGTTTGGCCCAGAGTCGCAGCCCCAACTCAGCGGCATCGGGCAGCGGCTCGCCCTCTTCGAGCGCTTCGCGGGCCGCCGCCAGCCGCCCGGCGAGCGCGTCGCATCGGGCGATCGCCTGGTCGTAGCGGGCGAGCGACCAATCGAGCGCGTAGGGCTTGTTTTCCCGTTCCCAAAGCGCCTGCCACCGCGCGCGGAGCCTGCGAAACGCCTCGCCGGTTCGACTCGCGGCGGCGGCCGCGCGATCGAGCCGGGCGGCGGCCGGCGCGCCTCCCGTTCGCGCTTCCTCATAGGCCAACGCCGCGCTGACACGGTCGATCTGGCCTTGGTAGTGCTGCCGCAGCCGCTCGGCGCCGAAGCGGACTGGATCGACCAGATCGGCATCGGCCCTGGCCCCCGCGCGGCAGGCATCGAGATGCCCGATCGCCTTTTCGATGACTCTCAGGCAGTCCTCGGCCTGCGTCTGGTCATCGCGGCGGACCAGCCCGCTCGGCGTTTCCCAAAAAGTCCGGTTCGGCAGCCCGCAGAATCGGCTGTCGGAAAGAAGCCGGATCGCCCGGCCGAACTCGTCGCCGGGCTCGCCGAAGAGCACCGCGCCGATCCGCCGGTCGAAATCTTCCCGCGCGGTCTGCGAGGCGTTCCAGGCGCACTCGGCGCCCCAGGCGAAGCCGTACCAGTTGGGCGCGTTGAGATTCTCGCCGTCGTCGTCCCACGACGTGTTGAGCATCCCGATCGCGCCGTGCCGGGCCCCATCGCGGACGAAGTTGCGGATGTTCGTCGAGGCTGCGCGAAAGTCGGGCAGCACCCGGCTCCAGTTGTTCACGCCCGGGCAGACGAAGAATTCATAGCCCGAGGCGGCAAACGGGAGAATCTGGTCTTCAAAGCTGTCGCGGGCGGCGTAGCCCCAGGTGAGCATGACGACGTCCTTGGGAATCTCGGCAAGCTTGTCGGGATGCTTCAGAATGATATCGCCCCACATCATCATCCGCTTGCCGTACTTGCCGTGCACCAGGTCGTAGACGCGGCGAATGTGCCGCACGTAGACCGCGCCGGGGCCGATCTTGTCGGCCAGGGCCTTCGACGGCCCGCGCGTCCCCAGGCCCCACGTCTCGTCGCAGCAGACGTTGAACATCTCGAAGGGGAGGATCGGCAGCACCTCGGAATACAGGTCGTCGAGCAGCGCGTAGGTGCCCTCCTTGGCGGGCGAAAGGGTCCGGTCGTCTTCCTTCAAGGCGGCGTATTCCGGGTGCGCCAGCGCGTGCTGCATGTGGGCGAACGACTGCTGGTTGCCGAGAATCCCGATCCCCAGCGGCCGGCCATGCTCGACCAGCGCGGCCAGCTCCTCGGCACTCAGCGATCCGTCCTTCGGACCGAGCAGCGGGTGTTTCTTGAAGGCGAACTGGCTCTGCATGTAATAGGTGAACAGGTTGAGCTTGAGCCGCGCGCCGCGGGCCAGGTCGCGCTGCAACTGGGAGAGCTTCGTGCTCGGGCCGCGGGTGATGTCGTCCTGGAAGGCCCGCCAGCGGATGCTCGGCCAATCGCGGACCACCAGGCAGGGAATCGCGCCGTCGCGGCGGTTGGCGCGGACGAGCTGCGCGAGCGTCGCCAGGCCGTGAACGAGGCCAGCGGGCTGCTTGGCCCCAACCACTGCCGCCTCGGGCGCGACCGACAGCGCGTAGTCTTCGCCGCCGGCTTCCGGGCGGAGGCTCGGCGGCGGGCCGCACCGGCCGCCGGCCGGCATCAGCCGGGCGACCGGCTCTCTGCCGCCGCTGAGCCGTAACGCCGGCGGCGCGAGCCCGAGGCGCCGGAACTCTTCCAGCAGGAAGGCCTCCGCGGCGTGCCGGGCCGTCTCGGGAACCTCGACGACAAGCGGCCGTTCGAGGCGGAAGGCCCCGGCGCTGATCTCCACGTGCTTCGGAAAGGGGACCAGCCGCAGCAATGCCGCGTCATCGGCCAGAGCAGACGTGGCCGCCAAGATCGCCGCCGCGGCGGAGACCGAAAAAGCACCCTGCATCGCAGTACCCCTCCACGGATCGCCGGCCGGTGTTGACGGGAACATCGCCTGCCGGAATGCCAGAAGCCCTCGACCGCGCGGCATTCTAGCACGCGGCTCGGACGCCGGCAAACTCTCCCCGCAGACCGCGGCAAGGCCATGCCCTGGATCGCGGCTGCTTGCAGCCCGCACGGGCGTCCGCTAGGCTACGGGGAAGGTTTGGTCGAGGGGGCCCGGGCGCGAACAGGGAGAACACCGATGATTCCACGATTGCTGCTTTTCTCTGCCATCGTCTGGGCGGGAGGCGTGGGGCTGGCGGGCGAGGGGCCTGCCCAGACGCCGGGCGAATTCCCCTTCGTAATTTCGTATGACGCCCCGGACAACGTGACCAACGCCTCCAGCTGGCTGCCCAAGCCGGCTGGCGGGAGCGGTTTTGTCCGGGTAAAGGAGGGGCGGCTAACCACCGACGCGGGCCCGATCCGCTTCTGGGCGACGAATCTCTGCTTCGACGCCTGCTTCCCCAGCCACGAGGAGGCCCAGCGGGTCGCCGCGCGGCTCGCCCGGCTCGGCATCAACTGCGTGCGGATGCACCACATGGACTCGCGGTCGATCTGGGGCAAGAGCCCGAACAAGACGATCATCGACCCCGAGCGGCTCGAACTGTTGGACTATCTGATCTACCAGCTTAAAGAGCACGGCATTTACACGAACATCAACCTGCACGTCTCGCGGTCGCTGGGCGATGCCGAAGGCTTTCCGCACGCCGACCGGCGGCCGAACTACGACAAGGGGATCGGCAACTTTGAACCGCGGATGATCGAGCTCCAGAAGAAGTACGCCCGCGATCTGCTCACGCACGTGAATCCCTACACGAAGACGGCCTATTGCGATGAGCCGGCCATCGCGATGGTCGAAATCAGCAATGAAGACGCCCTGTTCGACATCTGGAACCGGGGCAACCTGGACGACCTGCCGGAGCCCTACGCGGCGACGTACCGCGGACTCTGGAACGCCTGGCTCGAAAAGAAGTATGCCACCACCGAGCGGCTCAAGGAGGTCTGGAACGCTGGCTCGGCGCCGCTTCAAGGCGAATTGCTCGCCGATCCCGACTTCCGCCAGCCGCTCGGCAGGGCCTGGTCGGTGCAGACCGACAGCGAGTCGGAAGTCGACGTGGCGGTCACCGAAGGCGGGCCCGAGGGCCGGCCCGTGCTGCGGCTGGAAATCAAGAAGATGGGGCGCGAGGCGTGGATTCCCCAGATCTGGCACGCCGGCCTGGCGGTCAAGAAGGACCGGCCCTACACGGTGGCCGGATACGTGCGAGCCAGCGAGCCGCGGCAGGTCGGCATCAACTGCATGATGGACCACGAACCCTGGCAGCGCGTGGGGCTTTCGGGCAGGCTCAGCGCGGCGGACGAGTGGAAGCGATTCCAGGTGACCTTCGTCGCCGAAGCGGACGAGCCCAGCGCGCGGGTCTCCTTCTCCGGGTTCCAGCCGGGAGTGTACGAGTTCTCGGGGGTTTCCTGCCGGCCGGGGGGGATCGTCGGCTTGCCCCCGGATGAACGGCTCGAGGATGCGAGCGTGGCCGTCGTCCCGCGGGGCAACATCAACGTGACCCCGGCCGCCAAGAGCGACTTTGTCGATTTCCTCTGGGACACCGAGCGCGACTACTGGTGGGGGATGCACCGCTTCCTCAAGGACGACTTGAAGGTCCGTTCGATCGTTTCGGGCACCCAGTTGAGCTATAGTCCGGTGCATGTCCAGGCGGGGCTCGACTATATCGATGCCCACTCCTACTGGCACCACCCGGTGTTCCCCGGCCGGCCTTGGGATTCGGCGAACTGGTACGTTCGCAACTTCGCGCTGGTCAACGCGGCGGATGGGGGCACGCTCGCCCGCCTGGCGGCGCGGCGCGTGGCCGGGATGGCCTACACGGTCAGTGAATACAACCACCCGGACCCCAACTTCTACGCGGCCGAGGGCTTTCCGATGATCGCCGCCTTCGGCCGGTTTCAGAAGTGGGACGGCATCTTCTCGTTCACCTACTCCCACAGCCGGGATTTCGAGCCCCGCAGGCTCAGCGGCTACTTCGACATCAAGGGCCAGACGGCGAAGATCGCCCACGGCATTGCCTGCGCCGCCCTCTTCCTCCGCGGCGACGCCGACGAAGCGAAGGCGGCGATCGCGGCCGATTTGCCGCCCGAGGCGGAACGCCAGATGCTCCACAAGACGCTCACCGCGTGGCGCCTGACGGCCGACAACCTCGGCCTTGGTGTGACCGAATCGATGCGGCACGCCGTCGCCCTGAACCTCGATCCGAAGGTAAAGAACGCGCTGCCATCGCCTTCCGAGGAGTCGAGGCAAATCACCTCGGACACCGGCCAACTCCGCTGGGACTGGAGCATCCCGGACGCCGGAACCTTCATCGCCGACACGCCGCGGACCAAGGTTTTCACCGGGTTTGTCCGCGGCCGGACGTTCTCCTTGGGCGACATCGAATTGAAGATCGAGCGGGCAAGGCTCGACTGGGCCACGGTCACGATCACGGCGATGGACGGGCCCGACCTCCGCTCGCCGGGCCGGATTCTGCTGGTGGCGACCGGAGAGGTGAAGAACACGGGGGCGCGAATCGAGGACCTCGGCGGAGGGCGGATCACGCTGGGCAACCGCTGGGGCAGTGCGCCGATTCTCTGCGAGGGGATCGGGGCGCGGGTCGCGCTGCCGGTCGACGCGGCAAGGGTCCGGCTCTACGCGCTCGACGAGGCGGGCAACCGCCGCACGGCGATCCCCGTGGCCGAACGCGGCGGCCGCGCCCTGCTGGCCATCGGACCGCAATACACGACCGTCTGGTACGAGATCGAGATCGTGCCGCAGCCCTAGTGCCGCCGGAGGCAGGGTGAATGATCCGTTGCTGGCTGATCGGTCTGGGGTTTGCTCGTCTTGTTGGCTGGTCGGAATGCGGCTACAGCGTCTGGGATGCCAGCCTTGGCAGAGCGAGTGGCGACCGCCGCGCCGAGCGGGAGTTCTGGGCGGCAGTTGCCGAGGGGCGCACCCCGAGGCTGCGGGTCGCCGGCCGCCCGGCGGCTTGCCGGGATGCATGGAGGGCCCAGGCCAACCCCGTCGAGCAGGTGGTAGCTCCGGTCGACAACGAATCGCAAGAAGGCTAATCTAGTTGAGTCGGTCTGGGGTTCTCTTGCGGGCGACCCGCCGAGGCCTTGGACTTTGATCCCCCAAGAGGCCGATCGCGCACGAGGTGAACGATGATCAGGTGTACGGCGATCCTTCCTGCGTTCGTGCTGGCAATTCTGCCGGTGGGACACGCCGAGGCGCAGCTCAAGGCGCCCGAAGAGCTGTTCTTCGCCAATCTTCCCGCCGAGATGAAGAACCTCGTCGAGCAGATGTACGTGGCGCCGACTCCGGCCCAGCAGGCCGCGGCGGCGGCCAAGCTGGCCGCAACGGGCGAAGCCGCCGTGCCGGCCCTTTCCTACATGATCCGCATCCTCGGCGAGCCGATCGATCCGGTCGTGCGGCGGGCGGTCGTTGATGGGCTTGTCAAGATCGGCAAGCCGGCCCTCGAGCAGGCGATCGGCGGCCTGAAGTCCTCCCATCCGGCCGCCCGGCAGAGTGCCATCGAGGTGCTGGGACAATTGGCCGACAAGGAGGCGATCGCACCGGTCCTCGACGCGTTCCTCCACGATCAAGCGGGATCGGTCCGCGAAGCAGCGCTCGCCGCCCTGGCGAAGCTGGTCGTCTTGCAACCGGCGGCGTTGGAGAAGGTGATGGCGACCGCACAGGACAAGGCCGCCAAGCCGGAGATTCGCGGACGCGCGATCAAGCTGATCGGCAGGCTGGCCGGCCCGGCCGTGCCGGTCGAACCCCTGGTTGCCATCCTCCAGGACGCGGGGGAAGACATTCGCATGCGCTGCGCGGCGGCCGACGCGCTGGGCCGGAACAAGAGCCCCGCGGCCGTCGCCCCGCTGGTCGCCGCCCTTGCGGACAAGAGCGCTTCGATGCGGGTCTGGGCCGCGGTGGCCCTGAACGGCAGCTCCGATCCGAGTGCGATTGCGGCCCTGGTCAAGGCGATCGGCGACGAGAACGAGCGGGTTCGCGTCCGTGCGGCCGATGCCCTGGCTTCGGTCCACGATGCCAAGGTGATCGATCCGCTCACCAAGGCCCTCGGCGATGCCAACGCCGAGGTCCGCGCCTGGGCCGCCGTCGGATTGGGCAACTTCTCCGATCCGAGGGTCGTCCCGTCGCTCGGCGACGCGCTCCGCGACGCCGACGTGGGCGTCCGAGTCCGGGCGGCCGACGCGCTCGGGCGGACCCACCTTCCCGAGGCGACCCCATTACTGATCCAGACGGTCGGCAGCGTCACCGAAGACGCGCAAGTCCGCTGCGCGGCCGCCCGGGCCCTTGGCGGGCTCCGCGACTCGCGCGCCGTGCCAACCCTGATCGGACTGGTGCGCGACAATGATCCCGCCTTGAGGCAGTGGGTCGTGGCAGCCCTCGGCAGGATCGGCGACGCCCGGGCCGTCGAGCCGCTGATCGGCGCCGCGGAGGACGCGGAGGCGCAAGTGCGGGCCTGGGCCGTACTCGCCTTGTCGCGGTTTCGCGATCCGCGGATTATCGAGCCGCTCGTCAAGGCGGCCAAAGACGCCGATGCCCAGGTCCGCGCCCGAGCGGTCCTGGCGATGCGCGTGGCGATCAACGATCCGCGCGTCAAGGCGGCCTTGCAGGCCGCCGCGGAGGATTCCGACCCGGTGGTCCAGGAAAAAGCCCGGCAAGCCCTCGGCAAAGCCGGATAATCAAGCCTAAAATTGGATATGGGCATTTACGACCGGGAATACTATCGCGACGAGCCGGGTGGGTTCCACTTCCGCAAGCCGGGCACGATCATCGGTTGGATCATCCTGATCAACGTTATCGTCTATCTGGCCGACGGCTTCATGGCGGCCGAGAAGGTCCATACTCTCCAGGGCGTTGCGGTCAGCGTCCCCTCCCACCCGGTCAATGACGGGCTGGCCCTCCATGCAAGCGATCTGGCCCGGCCGTGGCTCTGGTGGCGGCTGCTGACCTACGGGTTTGCCCATGATTCCTATCCGGCGATCGGGCATCTCCTGTTCAACATGCTGGGGCTGTTCTTCCTCGGCCCGCCGATCGAGCAGCGCTACGGGAAGCGGGAGTTTCTCCGGCTCTATCTCGCCCTGATTGTGTTCTCCGGACTGGTCTGGGCGAGCGTCGGCCTGCTGCGGGGAGTCCCCCCGCATGTCGGCGTGGTCGGGGCCTCCGGGGCGGTCGTCGGCGTGGTTCTGCTGTTTGCCCTGAACTATCCCAGACAGACGGTCTACCTCTACATGCTCTTTCCGGTTCCCGCCTGGGTGATCGGGGTGGTGATCGTCCTGGCCGACCTCTACGGCGCGCTGAACCCCGCCCGCGGCATGCACATCGCCGTCGAGGCCCACCTGGCGGGCGCGGCGCTGGCAATTCTCTATTGGCGCCTCGGGTGGAATTTCACCCGGCTGACCGACAAGCTCGCCCCGGGCAAGCTCTTCAAACGCCGCCCGCGGCTCAAGGTCCATCGTCCCGATGACTCCGCGGACGCGCAGGCCGCCGCCATTGGCGACGAGGTCGATCGGATCCTGGAGAAGATTCACCGCGAGGGCGAAGCCAGCCTGACGCGCAAAGAACGCCGCACCCTCCAGGACGCGAGCCGCCGCTTTCAAGAGAAGCACCGCGACGCGCCGTTGGACGAGTGACGCACCGAATGTTCCGTGCCCACGCCCGCCGGCTGCTTTTTGCCAGAGGCGGCCGGGGCCGCCAACGCACGGGAACCCGCCGAGGGCGCGCCGGCGCATGGCGGGGGCAAGAGCGCCGAGTTGTTCGCCGGCGTCCGATCCAGGATCGAGCAGGAGATGGCCGACTCAGGCATCCCCTCATTGGCCGTTGCGGTCGCCAGAGATGGTAAAATCCTCTGGGAAGAGGCCTTCGGAGGAATCGATCCGCCGCTACGGCAACATCGTGACTCCGCCCGGCGAGCGGTACCGCTACAGCAACTTCGCATATGGCATCCTCGACCACCTGCTCGCGCGGACGCCCGCCGGGCCGGACCGGACGGTTCGCCGCCGGCCGGCGGCAAGCCATAGCGCCATGGTGGAAAGGACATGAACCTCGTGCAAGATCATACGGATCCGACGACGGGGAGCGGCCCTGGGCTCCCCGATCGCCGCGCCGCGGGCGATTGACCAGTGGAGGATCGAACGATGGAAGCGCGGTTGAAGTTTGCCGTGGCGCTCGGCGCGGCACTGGTGCTTCCGGCGGCCGTTCAAGGCGCCGACTACTTCGTCACCCGGCAGGGCAACGACGCCAATCGCGGCGCCGATTGGGCAACGTCCTTTCTGACCGTACAACGGGGCGTCGACGCACTCAAGCCCGGCGACACGCTGACGATTGGTCCGGGCGAATACCCTGAGAACGTCAAGTTGCACGGGTTCGGCGTACCAGGCAAGGAAACGCTGATCCGGGCGGAGCTGGCCGGCACGGTGGTTCTGCGAGGCGACCGCGATGTGGACCTCGACTTCGCTCAAGTACCGGGCCGGCGGTTCGTCTACATCGCCGACTGCAAGATGGATGTCTTATCGGTTCACGAGGTCGACACCCTGACGAACCTGGCGCCGGCGGCCGACCCGGGCGCGCTGGAGTTCGGTCCCGCCCGGTATTGGCACGACGCGGAGGCCGGAAAGCTCTACCTCTCCACTTCGGACTTTCAGCCCGCCACTTGCCACCGGTATACGATCGGTGTCCTCCGCGACCACGGCGTCGATATGCTCCAGTGCCGGCGGGTCGTGCTCGATGGGCTGGCGGCGGCCGGGTACAGGACGGCCGTCGGGAAAGAAGGTCTCCTCCTGCCTACCAGCGGCTTCATGCTGCATCAGACGGAGCAGTGCACGGTCCGCCGCTGCACGGCGTTCTTCAATGGCAGCGGCATCACGATCAACAGCGGGGTCGGCGGGCGCACGGACCAGCCCGGCGAGGGGAAGGGCAACCTGGTGGAAGACTGCCGCGCGTTCGCCAACCGGCTCGACGGCATCGTCGCCTACAATCCCAGCGGTGAGACGATCCGCAATTGCCAGTCCTTCCTGAACCAGACCTACGGGGCGCGGTTCTACGGCGGGCGGGCGGGCGACGCCGTCTGCCTCATGTCCGACGTCCTGGCATGGGGCAATCCCGGCGCCGACTTCTGGACCAAGGGAGGCGGGCTGTCTGAGTACAACGAGGCGGTCTTGGCCGAACGGTGCATCGCGCTGAGGGACTGCAACTTCGGCAACTTTCAGCACGGCATCATCGGGGGCCGCAACGTCTACCGGGGCGATCGTCCCCACACGATCATTCTGCCCGGCGAGCATGAGGAGTTTCACCAATTCAACGACGCCCACTTCGCCGATCCGATGAATTTCGACTTCCGCCTCCAGGCGACCTCCTCGTTCCGCCAGTCCGGCGAGGGCGAGGCCGCCAGCGGGCCGCACCCGTACAAGGCCGACATCTACCATGTCAAGCCCGGCGGAAACGATGACCTCGACGGCCTTTCCTTGGCGGCCGCGTGGAAGACGCCGTCGCGCGCCGTCGCCAGGTTGAAGCCGGGCGACACCCTCTACATCGCGCCCGGGCGATACGCGGGCGACCTGGCCCTGACCGCGAGCAACATATGCATTCGGGGGCGCGGCATCGAGCCGGTCGTCATCGAGGGCGGCCTGCGTCTGGCCGAGTGCCGGGATGTGTCCGTCGAGCGGCTGCAATTCTCGGGTCCCGCTCGCGCGATCCGCGGCGGGAACATCGAATTGGCCAACTGCGTCCTCTTTGGGCAGTCCGTCGAAGCCGAACAGGTCGAGGGATTGCGACTGAACCACAACCTGTTGGTGGCGTCTCTCCGGCTCGTGGGCTGCTCCGGTGTGATCTTGAACGGGAATCTGCACGCCGCCGCGCCGGCTGTCCAAACCGACACGCGCCAGGCCGTCCGCTATTCCTCTTACAACAGCTATCCCGACGCCCGGCGGTGCTGGGAGGTGGGTGGGAAGGTGCTTTCCCTGGAAGAGCTGCGCCCCGGGAGCGACGTCTACTCCGTCGTTCGGGCGACCCAACTGGTCGAGGCCGGCGGCGCGACGGCGCTTGCCAATGCCGATCAATTCGCCGGCCGCGGCCCTCTCGCCACGGCAATCGGCCCCTCTCGGCGATGGCAGCCAAGGCAGATGGACCTGGTCGGGCCGTTCGTCGACTCCAAGGCGGAAACCAGCGCCGACATCGAGTGGTGGAGCAGCCTTCCCGTGGAGGTTGACCTCTGTTGGGGCGACACGCCGCAGTGCGTTAACCGGGAGAGGATCGGGCAAAACGCGTTCTACAGCTACAGCCTGGTCGGCCTCGAAGTGGGCCAGAAATATTATGTCAAGGTCGCGCCGAGGAGCATCTCGCCGAGCGCGGACCCGGCGCGGCGCTACCGGGTGGGAACCGTCGAGGCGGCCCCGGTCGAATTCACGCCCGCCGGCGGGAGCGCTCCGGCGATGACTTACTATGTCGCTCCCGACGGAAACGACGGGCGCGACGGGCGCAGCCGGGAGACGGCCT
>LSQX01389359.1_pt1 | contig 32759 bp, 34 predicted proteins | sample 654561 | NCBI WGS metagenome assembly LSQX01 (sample SAMN04489861, study PRJNA283612) | anaerobic digester metagenome | isolation source: 4 biogas reactors fed with cattle manure at either 37C or 55C with and... | place: Denmark: Kongens Lyngby | collected 2014 | reverse complement strand
GGTCCGCCGCCCGTGACGATGGCGAGGCCCTCTTTGCCGAGCCGGTACGCGACCTCGTAAGCAGCCACGCAGTCGGGGTGGTCTTGAGGGAGCCTGGCCGAGCCGAAGAGCGTGACGGCGGGACCAAGGCCCGCCAGTTTTCGGAAGCCCCTTAAGAATTCCTCTTGGATCCGGACGAGCCGCAGCGCGTCGTCGGCATCGAGCACGGCTTGTTCATCTCGCTCGGGTGGACGAAGTAGCCCTCGGTCGTTGTCGTTCCGTACGAATTCCATGCTCTCAACCTCACAATATCCAGAGATGTCGATCGATCACGGCCGCCGCAAACACCAGTGCTAAGTATATGATCGAGTAACCAAAGAGGCGCTTCGCCGCACGGTCGCCGGGGTCCTTTAACGTCAGCCAGGCCAAATAGATGAAGTAACCGCCGAAGGCAGCGGCCAAGACGGCGTACAGCCAGCCTGCGGCACCGGCGGGCACGAGCAACAAACTGACGACGGCGAGAAGCACGGTGTAAACGAGGATCTGGACCTTGGTCGCGTGGCTGCCCTTTACGACCGGCAGCATCGGCACTCCAGCCCGGGCGTAGTCCTCATGCCGAAATAGGGCCAAGGCCCAGAAATGCGGCGGCGTCCAGAGGAAGATGATCAGGAACAAGATGACCGCCGGCCAAGCCACCGTGCCGTGCACAGCGGCCCACGCGATGAGGGGCGGAACCGAGCCTGCCGCGCCGCCGATGACGATGTTTTGCGGAGTCGACCGTTTTAGCCACATCGTGTAGACGAATACGTAGAACAGATTGCCGGCCAGCGCCCAAAACGCAGCCAGAGGGTGCACCAGCCACGACAGCAGCACGACCGACAGGACGCCCGTTACAATGCCGAATACGAGAGCCTCGCGGGGTGTCACTTGACCCGCAGGCACAGGCCTTTTCCGGGTGCGGCTCATGACCTGGTCGATGTCTCGGTCGTAGTAACAGTTGATGGCGTTGGCCGAGCCTGCCGCAAGGGCCGCGCCCAGGACCGTCGTGAAGGACAGCCACAAGGACGGCGGGCTGTCGGACGCGATCCATAACGTGGCGTACGCAGTGACCAGTATGAGGAGCACGATGGTCGGTTTTGTAAGTTCGTAGAAAGCGCGGGCTTTGCGCAGGATAGGTCCTGTAAAACCAGCTTGGGACGGAGAAGCCGTTTGGTGTCCGGGAACGGCCATATAAGAATCTCCCTTCGAAATAGAATGCCGGATCGGTTCGATTCATGGAAAAGAGTAGCCTACCGCCGGTCATTTGGCAAGGGAATGTGGCGTGATGACGACAAGGGCGGTGCCCTCCCGTACCGAGAGCCGGGCGGTGGGCTCGGTCAGCTCGTTGCTCAGGCTGAGGGTAGAACCGAGATGCAGCGTGGCTCCGTCGAGCGGCCAGCGGACACCTGCAGCGCACACCCCGGCTACGGTTTCCGACAAAGGCACGATAGAAAGCTGGTCGCCGATGTTGCCCGGGATTTCTAGTTTCCCGGTCAGCAAGTACACGCGCTGCACTCCGTCGGTGACGAAGCCCGTAGCGCCGGCCTGATGCGCCCGGTGCAGAAGCAGGACGTTGGCCAGGCTGTGGTCAAAGCGGTTGCCGAGCCCTCCCGCCAAGACGAGCCGGCGCGCTCCGAGGGAGAGGGCCATATCGACGGCCGCCTGCCCGTCCGTAAGGTCTTTGGCGGTCGGCAGCCGCTGCGTGGCCGTTTGAGCCGTCTCGAGCGCCTCCTGATCGGCCCGGCTCAAGGAGTCAAAGTCGCCCACTACAAGGTCGGGCATGACACCTTGTCGCAGGGCATGGGCGGCACCGCTGTCCGCCGCGATGACCTGTTCGTAAGCATCCTTGTCGATGGGGAAGTCGCGCAGGTCGCCCCCGAGCAGGACGAGGGTCGGCTTAGTCGTCGTTTCGCGCATGGGCAGCCTCCTTGACGTTCATCTGGCTCCGGATCGTGCGGGCGCCGTACCCAGAGTGTCCTACGTATGCCCCTTCTGAGCATATACTGCAAGGGACCATTCTCTTCCTAGGGATGTGAGCGATGTGTCGTACCAAATGTGCCGTGTGCGCGGATCGGATACGTTTCAGCTCGTGGTGACGCGCCCGACGAGCCTGGATTTGATCTGCGAGTCGCTGGGCATCGACCGGGAACGGCTGCTTGCTTCCAATCCATCCTTGGATAGCGAGGAGCTGGAGGTGGGGCAGGAGCTCGTCGTACCGGCTGCAGACGTAGACCTGGCGGCGGAGACGGCCCCATTGCAGGCCGGCGACGTTCAGGCAGGACTAGTTCAGGGCGCCTCGTCGCAGGAAGGGGCATTGCCCGGACAATCCTCGCGGGATGGCGGATTCCCGATCGGTACGCAGGGGAACGGGGACGCCGGCGGACGCGACCCGTGGCTAGCCGAGGACGAAGAGGAGCAGGGCGCTTCTGTTCGGTCCGTCACCGGCGGCGACACGGCAGTGGGGAAAGCGGCGGCGCTAGGCACCGTGGAGGCGGACGTGGCCGCGCTGGGATCCGTACCGGCGGGGACGGTTGCTTCACGGCCGGAAGAGAGCCCGGCGGGCGGCGACGGGAAGGCGCGCGAGGATGGCCTAGAACAGACCGAGGCAGGGCGAGACGAAGCCGGGCAGCAGGCCGAGATGGGCCCGTCACCACCCGGAGAGGCCGAAAAGCCGGCCTTCGGAGCCTCTAAGACCGTTGCCGAAGATGTGGCGAGCGGGTCCCCTAGGACTGTTGCCGACGGGACGAAGACCATTACGTGGCGGCCTTTCCCGAAGAGCGTGTTGCAATGAGCGTCTGGGCACGCCGGCCCCTGCGCAGGCTGCGCGGGAGGGGAGGGGCAAGGGACTGCATGGAGGGCAGCCGCATGCGCCCCCGTGAGGCGAAAGAGGAGGATCGGGCAAGGAGTAGCCTCCCGGCTGCCGTGCTCGAGGTTCGGTTACCGGGGGGCGCCCGGGTGCAGGCAGCATGGCCGGGGGCAATGGGGGCCAGCGGGTTTTCGCAGCGCAAGGCATTGGAACGTACTTCCATGTGAGCGGGTGCGTAGCGCGCGACCCACGCATGGGTCACCCGACGATCGATGTGACCCATGGATGGGGCACTTCGCGTTTGGGATGACCGAACGATGGGTCACCGGGCACGGACGTCGGCATGTGCGGTGCCAGCGGCCGGTGCCCATGCCGCGTCACTCCAGCTAGGGGCCTTGGGGCAGGCCGTAGGTCCACACCGGACCCGAGGTCTTCCGAGAACCCGAGGTCCACAGCGGGTCCGGAGTCCATACCTCCGTCCAAGCGCACGGTGCGATCCGTGGATGCTCCTCCCGCTTCGCATCGCCGATGCCTTCACGTTCTTTTAGCTAACCCCCGGTATCTCCGTGGCCGGCCGAGCCACCGATCACCCGAGACGTCCACTCGAGCATCGAACACAACCGGCGCCCGGCAGGAGATCTTGGTACCTGACTGAATAGAGTGGTCGGGAGGGATGCCGATGATCTCCGACTACTTGAAAGGGTACATCGATGCGCTGTGCTATCCCATCTACCGGGGGGCACGCAAAGCAGGTTGCGTCGAGGTGCCCGTCGATCAAGTGGACGAGGCCACGGACCGCATCCGTCGGATCGGCTGCATTGCGGTTGTCGGTCGGGAGGTGCAACCGGGGATCGTCGAGGTGTGGGCCGTGCGGAACCACAGTGTGCGGCTTGAACTCGAGGACCTCCTCGCCCAAGACGTCGCGAGTCCTGAATACCACGAGGCCGTGGGGCGTCTATTGGGCTACAGCGAAGACCACATCCGCATTTTCCTGGAGACTCAAAGGCCTACCGTTTAGCGCCTGGCCGGGGGTACGGTGCGGGAGGTACCAGGGGATGCGCTGCGGGGGCAGGTGGACGGGCAACAGGCGGTCTCCCCTGCAATCCATGGGCCCACGGCCTTCGGCACCGTAGCTTAACGTCTTAGCCGGACCGCGTCCTTGTACAGGCAACGATCCATCACGACCGCGATGCCGGCCTCTAAAGCAATGCGAGCCGCTTCCTCGTTGACCACGCCTTCTTGTAGCCACAGGACGCGTAGGCCGAGGCGGCCTTTCTCCGCAGCGGCTTGCCGTGCGACGGGCGGGGTGTGCTCCGACCGGCGGAACACTTGTACCACGTCGACGGGACCGGGCACGCTCGCGAGGTCCGGATAACTGGTCAGGCCCAGCACTTCGTCGTAAGCCGGGTTGACGGGCACAATGCGATAGCCCATAGCCTGCAGCGCTTTCGCTACGCCGTGACTGGGCCGGTCCGGTTTGGACGATAATCCTACCACCGCCACCGTTCGGGGCTGGCCTGCTGCCCACCGGATCACGTCGTCTAGGTTCGTGCCTATGAACGCATTCGCTGGGAACGTCACGGCAACCGTCGCTCCTTACCCGTTTTACCTTAAATACGGCAGCGAGAGGGCATACTTGTAGTTTTCGCCCCGGTACGCTTTTAGGGCCGCCCGTGCCCCGGCGAACAGTGCATAGAGGGCCACGAGAAGAAAGACGCCCAGATGACGCACGCCGCCTTCAAACAAAATGTTGTCGAGTGCCAGCAAGATGCTCAAAGTGATCTGCACATTGGTGGCCTCGCGGGCATGTCTTTCGATATACGGGGACTGTTTGCGTACGCCGAGCCATAGCCCTAAGGGAGCCAAAACGTTCGCAATTACGAAGTTGCCTACGGGAATGAGGAAGCCGAGCAAGGGCACCAGGTGGGCAATGCCAGCCAGTATGCGTTCGGTCTGGTTGGAAGTTCGGTTTACGGGATCACCTGACATGGGGGACTATTCTCCTTGCAGGCGCGAGCCGACCGGACCGCGTTCGCTGCACGGTACGGTCGGCCTGCACCACGTGATGTCCGTCTGCTCGCCGGGGTCATTCAGGAGACTGCAAGTAGCGGAAAAGCGGCGAGTCGGCGGAGAGAATTAAGGTCGTGTCTTCGTCCAAGATAGCCTGGTACGCTTCGAGGCTCCGGATGAACGCGAAGAACTCCGGATCCTGTTGGTACGCCTCGGCGTAGATTTGGATCGCGCGGGCTTCGCCTTCTCCTCGGATCTTCTGGGCCTCTTCGTACGCCTGAGCCAAGATGATCTCCCGCTCTTTGTCGGCCTGGGAACGAATCTGGAGGGCGCGCTCGTCGCCTTCAGCCCGGTAGCCGGCCGCTACGGCGTGCCTTTCCGCTTCCATCCGGTCGAAGACGCTCTGCACCGTCTCTGCAGGCAAGTCGGCCCGTTTGATCCGCACGTCGATGATCTCGATGCCGAACTCCAAGGCGCCGGGGCGGGATGCCGCGGTGACCTCTTCCATCACCATCTCGCGGCGGCTGTCGATCAGTTCGCTAAAGGGATGGCTGTTCACCGCCTGGCGCAATGCCGACACGATGATCGCGTCGAGCCTGCCTTGCGCGCCGGCCTCATTCGACACCCGCTGGTAGAAGGTGAGCGGGTCGACTATGCGCCAGCGGGCAATGTAGTCGATGACGATCCGCTTCGAGTCGCTGGTCAGGTATTCCGCCTCGGCCCCGTCCGCGCTGAGCACCCTCTTGTCGAAGCGCAATACCTGCTGGATGAACGGCATCTTCACGTGCAGGCCCGGCTGGAGCACGGTGCGCATGGCCCGCCCGAACTGCAGCACGATTGCTTGCTCGTACTCGTTGATCACGAACAGGGACTGGCTGGCCACAATCAATAGGGCGACGATCAGGACCAGGGACGCAGCCGTCGCGACGGACTTTCCTCGCATGTTAACGCACCCCCTCTAAGCCGCCGAGCGGAAGCAGGGGCAGAAGCGAGGCGGTCGCGCCATCGCTGATGACGTACATTTCCGCCCCGGCGAGCACCTTTTCTATGATCTCAAGATACATGCGTTGACGTGTCACCTCGGGCGCTTCCTTGTACTCGGCGAGCATCTGCAGGTAGCGGTTGGCTTCGCCTCGGGCCCTGCTTACCCGCTCCTCCCGGAAAGCCTCGGCCTGGTTGATGAGTTGCGCCGCCTCACCCCGGGCCCTGGGCACGATGTCGGCCGCATACGCCATTGCTTCGTTTACCTTGCGCTCTCGCTCCTCCAAGGCCCGCAACACGTCGTGGAAAGCGTCGCGCACCTGCTCCGGCGCGTCGGCCAAGGTAAAGTTGACTTCGATCACGCGCAGGCCGGTCCCATAGGTGTCGAGCATCTCCTGGAGCTGCTCTTGCACTTCGATGCGGTGCCTGGTGCGCTCCGCGCCGGCCGTAATGATGTCATCGATGGAATTGGCCCCGACGACGTTGCGCAACGCCACCTGAGCCGCGGCGTGCAGGGTTTCCTCCGGATCCCGCACGTTAAAAAGGAACGCCACCGGGTCTTGGACGCGGTACTGTACGACCATGTGCACTTCCACGATGTTCTCGTCTGCGGTGAGCATTAGGGCCTCGTCGGGACGGGGGCCCGGTGCGACGCCCCGGGTGCGTTCCGAGCGGAAGCCGATCTCGGCCCGCCGCTGCTGTTCGACGTTGACGATGTTGTGGGTTTGGATCGGGTACGGAAGCCTCAGGTGCAGCCCGGGCTGGGTAACCTTTACGACCTTACCGAACTGGCGGACGACGGCGACTTCACCCGGTCCTACGGAGTAGAAGCCGCTCAAGATCCACAAGGCAAGTAGGGCCAGTGCGACACCGATGACGATCGGTCCGCTCCAACGCCTCCTGAGCTCACGCCACCGCGGATCGGCGCGTTGTGGCTGCGGCTCACCCCACGGGTTGTACTGATCCACGCACGTTCACCCTTTCCCTCTGCGTAAGCATAAATGAGCCGGTACGAAACGCAGGCGGTCACATCCACACTTAACGATATCAGCCCGGCTAGGGAGCGTCAACCAACGGAGCTTGGCAGTTATCGGCGCCTCGGTCCGCCCAAGGCGAAAGGAAGGGTCTCGTCACGGGACGAACTGAGAGGAGAACAGAGATCTCCGCGGAGGGGGCCATTTCAGCATGGGTCGGAAAGTGGCAGGGTACGGGGAGCCGCAGGCAGGCGACGTCGTGGACCTGCTGCGGTCGCTCGTGGCGCGGCCTAGCTACGGCGAGGGTCTGGGCCCGGAAGACGCCGTCGTGCGTTTTTTGGCGGCCCGGTTTGACGCTCGGGGTATTCCATACGTGATCCGGGAGACCGGCGGCAAGGCGTACAATCTGCTGGCCCGGACGGGCGAGGGAAGGCCGTCCATCGTGCTCAACAGCCATTTGGACACCGTGCCGCCCGGGGATCCGGATCGCTGGGATGTACCACCTTTTGCAGCGCGGCTTGCGGACGGCAAAGTGTACGGCCGGGGCGCCTGCGATGCGAAGGCTTCCGTCGCCGCTATGGTCGTTGCCTTCGAGCGGCTGTGGACAGAACGTGACCACCTGGGCGGAGAGGTCATTTTGAGTTTGGTCGGCGCCGAAGAGACCGGCGGCCTCGGAACCCGGCGCGAGATCGAGCTCGGCTTGCGGGCCGACGCCGCGATCGTCGGCGAGCCCACGCGGCTCACACCGCACGTCGCGCACAAGGGCCGCATGGTGATCGAAGTCACGACGCGGGGTGTTCCCGTCCACTCGAGCAATCCCGACAGGGGAATCAACGCGATCAGCAAGATGGCCCGGCTCATACGCGAGTTCGACGCGCTCCACGAGCGGGTGCGGCAAAGACGCCATCCGCTGCTCGGGAACGCTTCGTCGGCGGTCACCCGCATCGAGGGCGGCGTGGCGGTGAATGTGGTGCCGGGGGAGTGCGTCCTCCACATCGACAGGCGCCTGTTGCCCGGCGAGACGGCGGACGAAGCGTTTCAAGACTACAAGGCCATCGTGGACGCAGTCGGGTCCGAGCTGCCGGGACCTGCCACCGAGCTTCGGGTGGTCCACGCCACCGCACCGGCCGAGACTGCCGGCACCGCGCTTTCCGACGTGCTGGCAGAGGTAGCCTCCGAGGTGCTCGGCCGGCCCGTGGAACCGGCGGGGTTTTCCGCCACCTGCGACATGACGTACCTGGTCAACCAAGGCGGCATTCCTACGGTGATTTTCGGTCCTGGAGACATCGCCTTGGCCCACGAGTACAACGAGCATGTTGCCGTGGAAGAGCTCGAGCTGGCTGCCGAAGTCTATTACCGGGTGTGTCGTGCGTGGACGAAGGGTTAGGGGACATCGGGCGCGTCAGCGGAGCTCTCGCTGTTCGGCTTGGAGGGCAGCAACATGTAGTCGCTCTCCCAAGGTATGCTCTCGACCGTGTCGCCGTCTAGCACGCTCAGGATCATGAAGTGAACGCGCACGAATTCGGGAAACCAGTGGATGGCGATGACTTCCCCGACGGCAAAGTGGAGGGCGAAGCCTTCGCGGGCGATCCAGTATATGTCGACGCGGCCGTGGGAGGGAGGACGGGACTTCAGCCTTTCGAACAGGTCCGGGTGGACTTGCGTGTTGGCGTAGGCCAGGTGATAGAACGCGCCGCTGCCAAGACGCCGCAAGTTTTCCAAGACCCAGGCACCTTTCACGGCTAGACGCAAAGCGACCACCTCGCTACAGGTTACGCGAGGTGGTCCGTAAGGGTGCTACAAGCGTCGGAAAAGAAGAGCACCCCCTGCGTTCCGGGGGTCGGGGGTTGGATACGTTCGGGGTGCTCATCTGTTCGTTGCCTTTATATTACAAGACCCAGCATAACGATACTATCCGTCTCGGGACTCAAATTAAGTAGGACCTTTGCCTCATACCCTTCGGCCTGCAGGAGAGGTGCCAGCTTCGCCTCGGGAACTAGGCTCCGGCCCTCGCCAACTCGCGCACGATCTGGGCCGTGTCGCGGGCAATCACGAGCTCCTCGTTCGTGGGAATGACCCAGGCGCTCACCTTGGACCCGGGTTTCGTGATGCAGCCTTCACGAACCTGGGCATTGGCTTCTTCATCGAGTTCTACGCCGAAGAAGGTGAGCCTTCTACATACGTCCGCACGCACGTGGGCCGCGTTCTCGCCGATGCCGCCCGTAAACACGATGGCATCGACGCCGTCCATCGCGGCTACGTACGCGCCGATGTATTTGCGCAACCGGTACACGAACATCTCGTAGGCGTCCTTAGCCCGCGCATCGCCTTGCTCCATGGCCTGGGTGATCTGCCGCATGTCGCCCGAAATGCCCGATATGCCCCGCAGCCCCGAGTGTTTGTTGAGCATGCTGTTCATTTCGCGGATCGTGATCTCTTCCCGGTTCATGAGGTACGGTATGATGCCCGGGTCGATGTCGCCGCTGCGCGTGCCCATGACGAGGCCTTCCAATGGAGTGAAGCCCATCGAGGTGTCGACCGACTTGCCGTCTTCGATCGCGCAGACGCTCGCGCCGTTGCCCAGGTGACAGGTGATCACCTTCATCCCGGCCAAGGGGCGGCCCATCAGTTCGGACAGCCGGCCCGAAACGTAGCGGTGCGACGTACCGTGGAAGCCGTAGCGGCGTACCCGGTGCCGCATGTACATCGCGTAGGGCAGCGCGTACAGGAAAGCCGTGCGCGGCATGGTCGCGTGAAAGGCCGTGTCGGTCACCGCAACTTGGGGAACGTCGGGCAAAATGGCCTCGACCGCCTCGATGCCCGCGAGGTTCGGCGGATTGTGGAGCGGAGCAAGGTCGATGTTTTCGCGGATCATCTCCTTGACTTCCGGCGTGATGAGGGCTGACTCAACGAGACTCTCCCCGCCGTGGACGACCCTGTGGCCGACGGCCGCAATCTCCTTGGGATCTTCAATGACCCCGTATTCCGGCTTGGCCAGGTCGCTGAGCAGTCTCCGGATGGCCGCCGTGTGGTCGTAGATGGCCGCGGTTTCCTTCACGGCTTTCGGCTCTTCGTTGCCGGTGAAGAATTTGTGGCTCACGACCGCGTCGTCCATGCCGATGCGCTCGATTTGCCCGCTTGCCAGAGGCTTTTCTCCGTCCATGTCGATGAACTGGTACTTGATGGATGAACTTCCCGAGTTGAGAACGAGGATCTTCATAACAGTGCCCCTCCCGTGCTGCTCTGAACCGCGGGCTCTAACCGGTTGCCCTGTTCGTCGTAGAAGTAAAAGCCGCGGCCGGTGCTGACTCCCAGGTGGCCCGCCCGGACCAGCTTCTTCAACAGCGCGTTCGGCCGGTACTTCGTATCGCCGTACTCACGCCATAACCTCTCCATGACGATGAGAACCGTGTCGAGACCCATCCGGTCGACCATCTCGAGCGGCCCCTGGCGCATCCCGTAGCCGAGGCGCATGGCCAGGTCGATCTCGTCTACGTTGGCGACACCCTCGACTAGGGCGAGGATGGCCTCGTTGATCAGGGGAATAATGAGACGGGTGGTGACGTACCCCGGCGACTCGTAAACTTCGATGGCGACCTTGCCCAGACGCTGCATGAGGAGGCGGGTAGTCTGCATCGTCTCGTCGGACGTCATCAGCCCCCGCACGAGCTCCACGACGTCGGCCCGGGAAACAGGTTGGAGGAAGTGGGTTCCGATGATGCGCTGGGGACGTTCGGTCGCCGCCGCCACTTCGGTGATCGACAAGGTCGATGTATTCGAGCTGAGTATCACGTGGGGCTGGCAGATCTTGTCTAACAGAGAAAAGATGCGCTGCTTTTCCTCGAGGCTGTCGACGGTGCAGTCGAGGACGAAGTCGACGTCGGACAGTTTCTGCAAGTCCGGCGTGATGGTGATACGGCCCAAGGTCGAGCGCATCTCGGCCTCCGTGATGTCCCATTTCTCCAAGCGTTGCTGCAACGAGCGTTTCAGCTCGCTGTCCATCTGCTCGAGCTGATCGCCTTTCGGATCAACGAGCACGACCTCGAAGTTCTGAGACGCGGCAACCTCGGTCACACCCAACGCGGTAGGGGTGGACCCAATGACACCAATCTTGCGGAAGCGCACTTCGGCAACACCTCCGGCCACCCGGGCCAATGGAATTCGCTTCGGCGGAAGAGACGCTGATGTATAAGGTGCTCCCTTGCGGGAACTTTTTCGTAACAAGGTTCTACTCCAAGGGGGCGTAACCCTCCCGGCACCGAGCATACCCAATGTGCCGAAGGGAATAGCGTAATCTAAAGACCCACTACTTTTCGCGGGGGGAGCCGCATGTTCACGATTACACTGCGCGTCAGGTGGTGGCTGCTGACTTGCAGTCTGGCGGCCGCGCTGGGTGCAGTGGCCGCGGGCGCGCTCTGGCACCGCGCGACACGGCCCCGGGTGTACATAGCCGGCTATCCGGTAACCGAAACCGCCCGCGACGTAGTGCGGCAACGCCTTTCTTTGCTCGGCTCGGCCCCTGTGGAGCTGACCTGGAGAGGTGAGGCCCTCTACGTCACTCCCGCCCAGCTCGGCATGGCGGTAGACGTGGAGGCAGCTTTGGAACAGGCCGTGGGCTACCTGCAGACGCCTCTTTGGCACCGCTTTCGCCTTTGGGTTTCGGGCGTCCCGAACGCCGTCCACTTGACGCTTCCTGTGCGGTTCGACGACGCGGCTTTGCGAGACGCGCTCGCTCCATGGCTTCCGGGCCTGGAGACACCACCGGAGGACGCACGTTTGCGTTACGGCGCAGCGGCGGGCGAGGTGATCTCCGAGGTGTGGGGACGCACCGTCGACTGGGACGAGCTGCGCCGGCGCCTCGCGCGGGCCGTGCAGAAGGACGGTGCGCGGACCGTGTCCGTCCCCGTGCGGCCGGTGCGGCCGAGGGTCACCGCCGACGCCTTGGCCGGATGGAACGGCCTTTACACGATCGGCGAGGCCGCCACGGCGTTCGACCCGCGGCAGACGGGCCGCACGCACAACATCCGCCTCGCCGCGGAACGGATCGACGGCTACGTGCTTTGGCCCGGCGACGAGTTTTCGCTCAACCGGGCCACGGGCGAGCGGACGGAGGAGACCGGATACCGTGAGGGCACGGTCATCGTAGAAGGCGAGCTCGCGTCGGGCATCGGGGGAGGCGTGAGCCAGCTGGCTTCGACTCTCTTCAATGCGGCGCTGGCCGCAGGCCTCGAGCTTACCGAATACCACAACCATACATTGCCCGTGCCCTATTTGCCTCCGGGGCGCGACGCAACCGTATGGTATGGTAGCTTGGATTTGCGCTTCGTCAACACGCTTTCCCATCCGGTCGTGATCCACGCCGTCACGGGAGGCGACTGGGTGCGCGTGCTCGTCCGGTCGCCGCAAGAGGTCCGGCAGCACGTCACCGTCGAAACGCAGCTCGTCGAGGAGATTCCCCGTCCCGTGGAAGAGCGCTTGGATCCGGCCCTCGTGCCCGGAGAGCGGCGGCTCGTGGACGGGGGACAGACCGGTCAACGGTTCGTCATCCGGCAGATCGTAGCGGAAGAGGGCAAGGGCATCGTCGAACGGCGCCTCGAGGCCTTCTATCCGCCGAAGCCCCAAGTGTGGCTCGTAGGCCCCGCGCCGGGCTGAAGCGGTCCGGGCAACGGGCCGTGCCCGGCCGCAGCGATTAGTCGTCGCCGACGCCAAGGCGCGCCTTCACCCGGAGCATCTTAGTCAGGCCGGCGACCATGCCATCGTGGCCGCGATCGAGCTCCAGACGGGCGGCGGTCAGATCGCGGGCATCCGTGCCCCGCACGAAGGCCTGCAGTTTTTGTATGCCGCGGCGCTTCTGCTCGAGGCTCGTCTTAAGATCGGCCAGAGCCTCTTCCAGGGTGTGGCGGTCGCGGAGATCGAGGAGGCTCGGCGGCGTGAGGTCGTGTATCGTCAAGTTGGCTTGCCGCACGTCCTCGGCCAGCACGCCCAGGCGTACCCACGCCGTAAAGCGGTCGATATCCCCGCGGTTCAAGGCGTCGAGCACTTTGGGCACTTGGGCCAAAGCACCGTCGGCTTGCCGGTGTGCCTCGAGAACCTGGCGTTCCCAGTGGGGAAAAGAGCGCCTTTGATCGGGGAAAACATGGTCGCCGCGCTCCGTGCCGGCGCGCACGATCGGTTCCAAGTACGACAAGACGGCGTCGGCCGGAAGCGGCGCTTTGATCGGGCTCGGCACGCGGCCCGCGGCTCCGAGGGGTGGGGCAGACGTGAGAAACAGGAGCAACAATCCCAGCGCAAGGGGAAGCAAGGCTGTGGCGCGCGAGGTGAACCAGCGGCGGTCGATGCGCCCGCGCACGACGCCAACCAGTCCGGCGGCGATAAGCAAGAAGCTGAGCAAAAAGGGAATTTTTTCCATGGTGCCCTCCTGGGTGAGCGGGATCTCGCCCAAACATCGGGGATGATCTTAGTCTCCGCAGAAGGGCGGGGAAGCGCTCGCACCTTGGCGCTGCAAATTTTGCCTGCGTGGCCAGGGCTCTGCCGTGAGCGGCCGACACGGGCGCTCCGGAGAGCCGGCACGCCGGCCCGCGGGATCAGTACCCGCGGGCGGCTCGGGCTGCCTCGAAAGCGGCGATCTTGTCCTCGTACTGCAAAGTTACGCCGATGTCGTCCAAGCCTTTGAGCAGGCACTCCCGGCGGTACGGGTCGACCTCGAACGGGACGGAGAAGCCTTGATCGTCCTCTATAGTCTGATTCTCGAGATCGATGGTCAGCCGGTAGCCGGGTGTCCTCCGGACCCGGTCGAACAGCTCGCCGATGGTGTCCTCCGGCAGTACGATGGGCAAGATTCCGTTCTTGAAGCAGTTGTTGTAGAAGATGTCGGCGAACGACGGCGCCAAGATCGCCCGGAACCCGTAGTCGAGCAGGGCCCACGGCGCGTGCTCACGTGACGAGCCGCAGCCGAAGTTATTCCGGGTGAGCAGAATCGTCGCGCCCTGGTACTCGGGTTTGTTCAACTCGAAGTCAGGGTTGGGCTCGCCTCCGTCCAAGTAGCGCCAGTCATAAAAGAGAAATTGGCCGAATCCCGTGCGTTCAATGCGCTTAAGAAACTGCTTCGGTATGATCTGGTCGGTGTCGACGTTCACGCGATCAAGGGGTGCGACCAACCCGGTTTCACGCACAAAAGGCTCCATGGTTTCCTCCTGCTTCCATCCGGCCGTCCGAGCCCTCGCGGGCCGGCGCACGGCCGGGTCGTTGCGAAAGTCGTCGGGAAGGCGTCCTGCCTACGGCTCTAGGCCGTCACGACCTCGCGATCCCACGTGCGGATGTCGACGAAATGGCCCATGATAGCTGCTGCCGCCGCCATCTGCGGGCTGACGAGATGCGTGCGACCGCCGCGGCCTTGCCGGCCTTCGAAGTTGCGGTTTGACGTCGATGCGCTCCGCTCGCCCGGCATCAAGATGTCCGGATTCATGCCCAGGCACATGCTGCACCCCGACTCCCGCCACTCGAACCCGGCCTCGATGAAGATCTCATGCAGCCCTTCTTTCTCGGCCTGGGCCTTGACGGTTTGGGAGCCGGGCACGACCATCGCCCGAACGCCGTCGGCCACCTTGCGCCCGCGTACGATGGCCGCGGCGGCCCTCAGGTCGCTGATCCGGGAATTGGTGCACGAGCCGATGAAGACCCGGTCGATGCGGATATCCTGAATGGGCGTACCCGGCTCAAGGCCCATATACTCGAGGGCTCGTTCGGCGGCACGGCGTTCCACTTCGGTGGGGAAGCTCGACGGATCGGGAACGACCCCGGTGACGTCGGTGACCATAGAGGGGGTAGTTCCCCACGTCACTTGCGGTGCCAGGTTACTGACGTCGAATTCGACGCGCGTATCGAACGTGGCACCCGGGTCGGTCGGCAGCTGCTGCCAGTCGGCCAGCGCGCGCTCCCAGGCCTTGCCTTTCGGAGCGAATGGCCTGCCTTCAAGGTAGGCGAACGTGGTGTCGTCCGGCGCCACCATGCCGGCGCGCGCCCCGGCCTCGATGGACATGTTGCAGATCGTCATGCGCTCTTCCATGTTAAATTTGCGGATGATGTCGCCGCGGTATTCGACGACGTGTCCGGTTGCGCCGTCGGTACCAATCTTGCCGATGAGGGCTAAAATCACGTCTTTGGCGGTGACGCCCGGGGGCAAGTCGCCGATGAACTCGATGGCCATCGTCTTCGGCTTGTTTTGCTGCAGCGTCTGAGTGGCCAACACGTGCTCCACTTCGGAGGTACCGATGCCGAAGGCCAAGGCGCCGAACGCGCCGTGGGTCGAGGTGTGGCTGTCGCCGCAGACTATGGTCATTCCCGGCTGGGTAAAGCCGAGCTCCGGACCGATGACGTGGACGATGCCCTGACCTTCGCTGTGCAGATCGTAAAGGCGGATGCCGAATTCCTTGCAGTTCGCGGCGAGCGTTTCCATTTGCTTCAGCGATATGTTATCGGTGATAGGCAGCGAGCGGTCCCACGTGGGCACGTTGTGGTCCATGGTCGCCACGGTCAAATCGGGCCGGCGCACTTTGCGGCCGCTCAGGCGCAACCCTTCGAAGGCCTGAGGCGACGTAACCTCGTGGACTAGATGCAAGTCGATATAAAGGAGTGCAGGTTTGCCAGGCTCGTGATGGACTATATGTGCATCCCAGATCTTCTCGAACATAGTACGCGGCATTTCCACTTCACCTCGAGGACTCATACCGAGTTTCGTTCTATTGTGCCAGTTTCTCCGGGAAAGTTCAATAGTGGAAAGGGAAAGAAGGGCGGGCTGTCCAATGAGTGCTCGCCTTCCGTTGCTCTTTTGTGGGGGTGCCGTATTGGAGGTGCAGCATCCACTCCGAGAGGGAGCAAAGGGGCTGCCCCGTCCTCATTTCGGTGCAGCCCCGCAAGGAGACGATGAACTTGCCCGCACTAGCGTATTGCGTACCAAAGCAGCCAGGCGATCGCGGCAATGGCGATGACGGTGATGACGGTATTCGTGATCGACCGCCGCTTCGCGGTGCCTTCGTCTTCTTCCGTCGCACCCGCACCCGCGCCACCTGCACGGGCTCGTGCGAGCGTGCTTTGCACGTCGGAAGGCCGCTCGGACGCGATACCGCGGCAGCCGAGCTTACCGCATCCGCCCGAGTCGTACCAGCAAGTTTCATGGTGCGGCGACTTACAGATCGGGCACAGGACGATCACTTGACCCTCTTCGATGCCGAACTTACATTGCGGGCACTGTTTCGCGATATGTTCGGAGTGCTTATCGACGACAATACTCGGTTCAGCCACCCGCGTTCCCCCCTCTCGTAGCCTTTGCTTTAAGAGTGCATGACGCCAACATCGTATAGGTTCCACGTTCGCGCCGATGCTCCTGCCCGGCCTTCTTGATCACCCCGGCCGCTGCTTCAGTACGGCGCGCAGGGGACACCGCCTTGCCACCATCCTATGGCGTGCAGGATGGCCCCATGATAAACTGCGATGCAAAGGGCGGAAGGAGGAGAGCCGGTGACTTTTCCCGAGCCGTATCTGGAGTTCATCGAGCTCTTCAACGAGGAGCGCTTCTGGCACAGCCACGAGGCCCTGGAGCTGGCCTGGCGCGAGAACGGCAGCACTTTTTACAAAGGGCTGATCATCTTTGCCAGCGCGTTCGTTCACGTCCAGCGCGGCAACCCCGTCGGCGTGCGCAAGCAAATGGCCAAAGCCTTGCGTTATCTCGGACCTTATGCTCCGAGCTACTTGGGCCTCGACGTCACGGCACTGCTCCGTCACGCCGACTTTTGCCACACGTTGGCCGCAGCGTGGGAGGCCGATCCGACCGCGCCCGTTCCCCGGTTTCCTTTGTACCGGCTCGCGCTCGACCCCGCTCACGTGCGCGGCGATGAGGCAGAACGGGCGCCGTAACGGTTTCGGGCCGGCCTTAATCCACATATCGCCTTGCTTAACCCTCCCTGCTTTGGTTCAGACTAAAGCCACGGAAGGGAGGGACGGAGGCTGCCTCCGAGCTGGTTATGGTGATCGGAATCGAACGCATCCAGAAAGAATATCGTCGTTTGTGCGAGACCTTAAACCGTCCCGCGATCAGCCGGCAAAGCGTCGCGTACCGGCGCATCATCAGGCGCATGGAGCGACTGCAGGATCTTGTGTGGCGCATGGAAACACAATGGGCACGTCGGTCTTGACAGCGCGCGCTTCGGTCCTGTAATATATCGCCAACGCTGGATGACAACCGAATAGAACGCACTCTTATCAAGAGCGGTGGAGGGACTGGCCCGATGAAACCCGGCAACCGGCATGAAAATGCGTCTGGTGCCAACTCCTGCAGGTGCTTGTTACCTGAGAGATGAGAGGGGGCGTCAACACGACTTTCGCTTGGGCAGTGCTGCACCCCTTTCTACCTTGAAAGGGGTGCTTTTTTCGAGTGCGGTACCCTCACCCTCTTAGTGGGAATCATCCAGTGGATTCCACCCGAAGTGAGGAGCGAAGCGCATGTCAGAGAACAACACCCAATACGGATTTGACACCCTTGCCGTCCACGGCGGACAGGAGCCCGATCCGGCGACGGGATCGCGGGCCGTGCCGATTTATCAAACGACCTCGTACGTGTTTCAGGACGCGGCCCACGCGGCTAGGCTCTTTGCCCTGCAGGAGCCCGGCAATATTTATACCCGCATCATGAATCCGACAACCGACGTCTTCGAACAGCGCATGGCGGCGCTCGAAGGCGGCGTCGGTGCACTGGCCCTGGCCTCCGGTCAAGCGGCCGCTACGTACGCCATCCTGAACATAGCCGGCGCGGGCGACGAGATCGTCTCCGCCTCGACTTTGTACGGCGGCACCTATAACCTTTTCCGCCATACGTTGCCCAAGCTCGGCATCAAGGTACACTTCGTCGAGCCTCACCCCGCGGCGTTCGCAGAGGCGGTAACCGACAAGACGAAGGCCTTTTTTGCCGAGACGATCGGCAACCCCCTGGGCAACGTGATCGACATCGAGGGCGTCGCGGAAGTTGCTCATGCGCACGGGGTGCCCCTCATCATCGACAACACCTTCGCCACGCCGTATCTTTGCCGGCCCTTCGAGTGGGGTGCCGACATCGTCGTCCACTCGGCCACGAAGTTCATCGGGGGCCACGGCACCTCGATCGGCGGCGTCATCGTCGATTCCGGAAAGTTCGACTGGACAAACGGGCGCTTTCCCGGGCTGACTGAACCCGATCCGAGCTACCACGGGCTACGGTACGTCGAGGCGCTGGGCCCCGCGGCATACATAGTAAAGGCCCGTACCCAGCTCTTGCGCGACATCGGAGCGTGCCTGAGCCCCTTCAATAGCTTCCTCTTCCTGCAGGGGCTCGAGACGCTGTCGCTGCGGATGGAACGCCACAGCCAAAACGCTTTGGCCGTTGCGCGGTTTCTCGAGACCCATCCCGAGGTCAGCTGGGTCGCCTATCCCGGTCTCGAAAGCCACGCGTCGTACGAGCTGGCCCAAAAGTACCTGCCGAAGGGGGCCGGCGCGATCCTGTCCTTCGGTCTGAAGCGGGGCGCCGAGGCCGGTCCGAAATTCATCGACCGGCTGGAGCTGTTCTCACTGCTCGCCAACGTCGGTGATGCCAAGTCGCTCGTGATCCATCCGGCTACGACGACGCACCAGCAGCTGACGCCCGAAGAGCAAAGGGCCGCCGGCGTCTCTCCCGAGTTGGTCCGCCTGTCGGTGGGGCTCGAAGACGTGGACGACCTCATCGCCGACTTGGATCAGGCCCTGAGCAGTTTAGGATGACCTCGGGCGCCCATAGACTACGGCCGACGGACGAGGTGACGGAATGAACCGGACAGAACGCAAGCTGGCGGCGGTACCCGACTGGACACCGGGTGAGACGGCCTTTAAGTACTTCAAAGCCCGGCCGATGCTAAAACGGGTGCGTCTCGCGCGGCCCGTGCGGTTGGAATCGGGACGTGAGTTTGGACCCGTAACGGTGGCCTACGAAACGTACGGCCGGCTGTCTCCGGCAAAAGATAACGTCATCCTCATTCCGCACGCGTTGACGGGGGACTCCCACTGTGCATCCCACGGTCCCGACGATCCCGAGGAAGGCTGGTGGGAGCCCCTGGTCGGCCCCGGCCGCGTCTTCGACACGGAACGCTTCTTTATTATCTGCTCCAATGTCCTAGGCGGCTGCCAGGGAACTACGGGGCCAGCTTCGTATTCTCCATCCGGCAAGCCCTACGGAATGCGCTTTCCCGTCATCACGATCCGCGACATGGTACGGGTGCAGCGCATGCTCCTTGAGCACCTCGGCATCGACCGGGTGCTGCTCGTGGCCGGGGGCTCGATGGGGGGCATGCAGACGTTGCAATGGGCTGTCGACTATCCCGAGATGGTGGGCGCTGCCATCGCGATCGCTACACCCGCGCGAGCGTCGGCCCAGTCCATCGCGTATAACGAGGTGGGGCGGCAGGCGATCATGCTCGACCCATACTGGCGGGGCGGCGACTACTACCGCTACTCCGAGGGACCCGAGGCGGGACTCGGCGTAGCGCGGATGATCGGGATGATTACGTATCAAAGCGATGCGTCCATGGCGCGCAAGTTCGGCCGGCGCCTCATGGAAGGACCCCGGGCCGACATATACGATTTGGCGACGCAGTTCGAGGTGGAAAGTTACCTGCACTATCAAGGGCGTAAGCTGGCCAAACGCTTCGACGCCAACACCTATATTTACCTAACGCGGGCTTTGGATCTGTTCGACTTGGGTGCGGGTTACGGCTCGTTGGAGGCGGCCTTGGAGCGTGTGCAGTGCCCCGTCATGGTATACGGGATGAGCTCGGACATCCTGTATCCGACCTACCAGCAGCGCGAGCTTGTCGACGCCCTGACGCGAGTTGGCAAACGGGCTGAGTACGTCGAACTCGAGACCGACTACGGCCACGACGGCTTTCTCATCGAATTTCACCGTATGGAACCCGATCTGCGCGCCTTCGTCGACCGTGTCGCGGAAGGCCGGTAAGTCATCGGCTGCACGCTTTAGCCGCCCGTCTCGGCCGTCGCGGCGTCCGGCATGCCAAAAACAAGGGGCCGCCTCGATCCGGGCAGCCCCTTCCTTCTGCATACTTCGATCGCCTAGGCGGAACGCATTACGCTTTAGCCGAGCAGCTTCAGCGCCTCGTCCGCCACGCGCTCTGGCGTCAGTCCCAAGTAGGCGGCCACCTCCGGGCCCTTTCCGCTCTCGCCGAAGCGGTTCAGGCCGATGACGACGTCGCCGGGCTGGGTCAGAACATGCCAGCCGACGGTGACGCCGGCTTCCACGATGACCCGCGGCACGCCGGGCGGCAGCACCTGTTCCCGATAGGCCGCATCCTGCTCCAAGAACAGCTCGCGGCACGGTACGGAGACGACCCGCGCCTTTTTGCCTTGGGCCTCGAGCTTCTGTGCAGCCTCGATGCACAAAGGCACCTCGCTGCCCGAGGCGACGAGTACGATGTCAGGCCCGTCGGCATCCTTCACCACGTAGCCACCGCGCACCGAGTCGGCGACGGTACCGCCCGTTCGCTCGATGACCGGCAGATTTTGGCGCGTCAAGATCAGAGCCGTCGGACCGTCGGTGCGGGATACGGCCTGGGCCCACGCGTAGCGCACTTCTTCCGCGTCGGCGGGCCGGATGACGCGCAGGTTCGGAATGAGGCGCAACGACTCGAGCTGCTCGATCGGCTGGTGGGTGGGCCCGTCTTCGCCTACGTAGATCGAATCGTGGGTGAAAACGAAAATGACCGGCAAGCCCATGAGCGCGGCCAGGCGGATGGGCGGCCGCATGTAGTCCGAGAAAACCAGGAACGTCGCGCAGTAGGGAAGAAAACCGCCGTGCAGGGCCATGCCGTTGACGATGGCGCCCATAGCGTGCTCCCTGACGCCGAAGTGCAGGTTGCGTCCCGCGTAGTCGCCCCGCTGCACGGACGGCGAGTCATCGATGAGGGTCAGGGTCGAGGGAGCAAGGTCCGCCGAGCCTCCGACCAGATGGGGCAGCTCCTTGGCCATTTGCTGCAGGACGACCTGACTCGACTTGCGCGTGGCTTGGCTTGTGCCTACCGCAAAGGGTTCGATCTTTTCCGCGATGTCGATCGTGGCGGCCGGCGACATGGCGGCATCCCACTCACGGCGCAGTTCGGGGTAGCGTGCGGACCACTCCGCAAAGAGCTTTTCCCACTCGCGCCGCCGCTCGGTCCACACCTTCCGCCGCTCCGCGTAAAAGTCGTAAACCTCTTGCGGAACGTAAAACTCTTCGTCCGGGAGCCCCAGGGCCTTCTTCAGGGCTTTGACGTTCTCTTCGCCCAGCGGAGCGCCGTGGCTTTTTTCCGAGCCCTCCAGCGCACTGTAGCGTCCGATGCGGGTGCGCGCGACAATGAGACTCGGCTTATTCTTTTCGGCCCGGGCTGCAGCGAGCGCGTCGGCGATGGCCTGGAAGTCGTGGCCGTTGATCTCTAGAACTTGCCAGCCGTACGCGCGGTAGCGGTCGGCCACGGATTCGGTGAAGGCCAGCTCGGTGTCGCCCTCGATGGAAATCTGGTTGGAGTCATAAATCACGATGAGCTTTCCGAGGCCTAGATGTCCGGCCAGCGACGAAGCCTCTGCTGAGACGCCTTCCATGAGACAGCCGTCGCCTGCGAGGACGTACGTGTAATGGTCTACGATCTCGTAACCGGGCCGGTTGAATTTCGCCGCCAGCATCCGCTCCGCGAGGGCCATGCCGACCGCGTTGGCGACTCCTTGGCCCAAGGGCCCGGTAGTCGTCTCGACGCCCGGAACGAGGCCGTACTCGGGGTGTCCGGCTGTCTTCGCGCCGAGCTGACGAAAGTTCTTCAGTTCGCTCATAGGCAAGTCGTAGCCAGTAAGATGAAGGAACGAATAGATGAACATCGACCCATGACCGGCGGACAGCACGAACCGGTCGCGGTCGGGCCAAGCGGGATCGGTGGGATCGTGCTTCAATACATCACTGTAGAGTACCGCCCCGATCTCGGCGCAGCCCAGAGGCATGCCCGGGTGGCCCGACTTTGCCTTCTCGACGGCGTCTGCAGTAAGGCCCCGAACTGTGTGCGCAATGGTCGTTAACATGGACTTCCTCCTTCAGACCTCGGCCTGATGTGCGTCAATACCTCTGTCGTCTTTGACGTCGTGGCACTGGTTTCCTCCCGCAGAATCGGGAAACGCCCCCGGGGAAGAAGGCCGGACCCCGGGTCACGGAACGCCCACAGGCAAAATGAGGCAACGTATTTTGTGCGGTCGGTATCCACCGGAAGGAAGGTGTTCCTCGGCCTTCTCTTGAATGTGAATCTGAAACTGTTGACTGCGAAATGGCGCAGGGGGCTGGTATGTTGCCCGTATCCTTTGCCGACTCTTTAAAGCACAGAAGGTTCATTATCTTGGTGGTCATCGCTTGTCTGCTGCTCGGCGCTGCCCCGGCGCGGGCCGAGTGGCATACGCTGCAGGCCGGCCATTTCCTCATCCATTACCCTGAAGCGAACCGAGCCCTGGCTTTGGACGTGGCTGTCCGTGCCGAGGCGGTGCACGAGCTGCTCACTGAACGCCTGGGCCACGCGCCTGCGGCCAGGACGCACCTTGTGCTATGGCACGGAACCGACCTGGCAAACGGGTACGCAACGCCGCTGTTCGAAAACCAGATCGGCGTCTATCTCACTCTGCCCTCATTGGCGGATCAGTATCTAGCCGGCTTTGCTCCCTCCGCTGACGACTGGCTGACGCTCCTTTTGCTCCACGAGTACGCTCATATTTTGCACCTTGATCTGCGCTCCGAGTCGGCTGAACGATTGCGGTCGATTCTCGGACGGGTGCCGCTGATTACGTCACCGCTCCTTATGGCGCCACCTCTTGTGCTGGAAGGTTTCGCCGTCTACCACGAGAGCCTGGACGGAGCGGGGAGGGGAAACGGCACGTATTACGACATGTTCTTGCGGGCCGCCGTACTCGAGGACCGCTTGCCCCGGGTCGATCAAGTGCTCGGCGAATATCCTCTCGGACGCTGGCGTCCCGGAGGCCACGTCTATTTTTACGGATACGCCTTCGTCCGTTACTTGGCCGAGCGTTACGGTCCCGACATTTTGAACCGGCTGAACGAAGAGCTGGTGCGCCGCCCCGACACGTTAAGCGGCGCCTTGCAGAACGTGGTCGACGCGCCACTGCACGTTCTGTGGGACGAATGGCGCGCGCACGTAACGGAAAAGGTCGAAGACAGCCTGGCACGCCTTGCCGCCGCCCCGGTCACCCGGGTGACGGTGTACGAGACCGCCGGATATCACGCGCTTTTTCCCACCCCTTCGCCCGACGGCACGACAGTGGCGTACGTCGCGCTGGGCGGAGCCGGAAGCGAGCTGCGCCTTATCGATTCTGCGAGCGGTAAGGAGCGGCGCCTTACCGACGGCGAGCTGCTCCTGACGACGACGATCGCTTGGCATCCCGACGGTACAAAGCTCGTCGTGGCCGAAGCCCAGGAAGAACGGGCGGGCTTTTGGGTCACCCAACTCGTGGAGGTCGACGTGCAGACCGGCGGCAAGCGACGCATACCGGGCACTCGCCATGCCTTTTCACCTGCTTTCGATCCGACGGGAGAGCGCCTGGCTTACATAAGACGGGACGGGCTGGTCACCGAGCTATGGGTGCTCGAGCGCACGACGGGAGAACACAAACGAGCGGCCTTGCCGCAGGACGTGACGCTCCTGGCCTTGCGATGGGCCCCTGCCGGTGACCTTCTGGCCTTGAGCGTATGGGACGGGGAGCGAGGGGGATATCTCGCCCTGTACGATGCGGCAGGCGGAACGTTTACGCCCCTTCTGGGCGGAGGCGATGCGATCTACGACCCGCCCTCGTGGTGTCCCGACGGACAGGCTTTGCTATTCGCCTCGGACCGTAGTGGAGTTTTTGACGTCTACCGCTACGAGTTCGGATCGGGCCGCATAACGCGCCTGACCCGCACCCTAACGGGCCTTTTTTACCCGATGGCCTCCGCGGCGGACGCGGTCACCGCCATGTTGTATACGGCGGACGGGTATCGTCTCGCCCGCCTGGACGAGTTGGCGGAAGAACCCGGCGGTGCCCTCTGGTTGCCTCCTCCGGCCCCGGTGCCGCTTCCCGATGCGGCGCCGGAGTTGCAGGAGCTCGGGCGTTATTCCGTGTGGACCACCTTGCGTCCGACCTTTTGGTTGCCGGCCGTGAGCTACGGCGCAGGCGAATCACTAGTCCAGCTCTTCACAGCAGGACAAGACGTGCTCGGCCGCGTCGCGTACACGGCTACGGTGGGCGCAGGCTTTCCGAGCGGTCGTCCGCTGTACGACATCGAGTGGCAGCAGCAGCTCGGCGAAGGAACCGGCCTATCGCTGCGCTTTGGCGCGCGCCGGCTGCCGCAAATTCTCGTCGTCGAGGGCGCACGGCATCCTTTCGAGACGTCGGCGGGCACGATTGGCCTGGAGTGGCGCAGACCGGCAAGTTCGGGAACGTACACGCTGTGGCTTGCTGCCCAGCGCTTTGCGGCCGAGTCGGATGTGCCGGACGTTCCAGCGGTTCGCACGACGGAGGTGGCAGCCGGCATCAGTCACCGTCAGGGGCGCACGTATTTCGATTGGCGCCTCGTCCGCGAACTGCGCCTCGAAGTAACGAGCGAACCGGCGGCCGAAGGCGCGTGGTCGGCTCGCGTCGAGCGCAGCCTCAAGGCCGGGCACACGCACGGGTTGGACGTAGCCGTCGAGCTGGCGGGCGCCGCTGCCGGCTCGGGCCGCGCGGTGGCTCTGGGAGCGGCGGGAAGTGCCCAAGGCATCGATCTGCCGCTGCGGGGTTATCGCACGGCAATCTATGCGGGCAACGTGGCCTGGAAGGGAACGGTCGAGGCAAGCATCCCCCTGCTGCAGCTGCAGCGGGGCATGCTGGACGCGCCGGTGTTCCTGCGCGACGTGCGCCTGCATCCATTCGTTGAAGGCGGCTGGACAAAAGCGTACGGCGCCGAACAGGGGGCGTTTGCCTGGTCGTTCGGCGCCGAGCTGGGCTTCAGAACGTACCTTGCGTTCGGTGCAACGGCCGTCGACTTGCGAATCGGCCTAGCCCGGGGAGGGGGCGAGCCCGGGCCGCACGTGTACTTGCGAGTGGAATCAAACTTTTAACTCCGCGATCACTTGCTCGGGCGTGAACTCGAGCACACCGCCGACGGGACAAAAAACATCCTTGCGCACACGGTAAATGGGCACGTCGTACTCCTTGCCGTTGATCATGAGCGGTTCGGCGTACGGAAAGTCGACGTCTCCCGAGTGGGCCTCCTCGAGCCAGTCGAGATATTCCTCGGACTTGACGAACTCGATGAAGGCCTCGTCTACCGTGTCGATGGGGACGACGACGGCGGTTTCTCCGGTCAGGTCGATATCAATCGCAATGCCTTTCACAGGTCTCTCCCTCCCAAAATGCTCAAATTCGACCGTCACACTTTGAAACACTAGGTTCCCCACGGAACGGGCTGACGTATACTGGAGCGAGGAGGGTGAGCCGGATGCCGATCTTCGCCCCTTTCGACTATCATCTGCTTGACAACCGTGTGAACCTAAGCTGGCTCTGGCACTCCCCTGACGACCTTTGCTGGCGCTTGCGCCGTTTGCTCGGCTGCAAGGTGCGGGTGCGAGCGGCATGCGCCGTAACGTGCGGGCGGCTTGTTGCGATTGCCCGCGACCACATCGTCCTAAGGCGCAGGGGCCGGAGCGTTCTGATTCGCCTGGCAGCCGTCAGCTGGATACGGCCCCAGCGGCCGGCACGCAAGACGCGGCCAAGACGCCGCATCCGGACGAAACGTCGCAGACTATGCTAAAACCGTTTCCGCGTCAAACGGACCGTGCGAAACGCGTCGACGCGCACGCGGACGGGACCCTCCTCCGGTGCTTCCACAAGTTCCATAGGCAGCGGCAGCGTCGCTTCCTTACACTTGGGGCACTCGATCGCCCGGCGCTCTTCGTTGTACCATTCGCGGTCGAGCCAGGCGAGCTCCCGGTCGTCGAATTGGACGTTCACGTCGTTGCCGCATTGACAGCGTATGTTCATATCAGAACCTCCTGCACAGAGCTGATCCAAACAGTCCGCCACCATACAATTAAACCATAATGGACAAGGGACCTACAAGCTCCGGGACATAGGTATTCCAAGCATTGCGGGCGATTTTGGGGGAGGAACTTGCGGCTTTATGCATAATGTACCTACTGATATTGTGACATCATACCCTGTCTAGGTACCAATGTCCCGTCTAACACGTTTTGCCGGAGGAATCCTATGGCCCATACCATTTTGGATACATGCATCGGCTGTACCGCCTGCGTAAAAGTATGTCCCGTTGAAGCCATCTCGGGAGAGCAGAAGGCGGTCCATCACATCGATCCCGGCGTGTGCATTGACTGCGGAGCGTGCACCTACGTGTGCCCGGTCGAGTGCATCACCAATCCGGTGGGCGAAGTGCCCGAGCGTATTCAGCGGCGGACGAACTGGCCGAAGCCGGTCATCATCGAGGAGCTGTGCACGGGCTGCAACTTCTGCGTCGACGTCTGTCCCTTTGACTGTTTGGCGCTCGACGGACCGGAGTTCACCGGGATCGCGGAGCTCGTCGACGCCAAAGCGTGCGTCGGTTGCGCGATGTGCCAAGAGGTGTGCGCGAAAAACGCCATCGTGGTGCCCGACAACCGCAGCTTCGCCGTAGGCAATCCCCATTTGCCGCTCGCACCTGCGGAGGCCGCCGGTCCTGCCGGGGGCTTGCGCTACGGCTGAGGCGGGAGGTCACAGCGGGGGAGTCGCCTTCGGATCGGGTCCGGGCAGGTCCATGATGCGGGCGAGCTCCTGTTCGAACGGGGGCTTGACAAGCCCCACCTCGGTAATGAAGGCCGTCACGAGCTCAGCCGGCGTCACATCGAAGGCGGGGTTGAACACGTGCACGCCGTCGGGTGCGATTTTCCGTCCCATGCCTTCCGTCACTTCGCGGGGGTCCCTCTCTTCGATAGGGATTTCCGCTCCCGATGCGATGGCCAGATCGATCGACGAGCGAGGAGCAGCCACGTAAAACGGAATGGAATGCGCCTTGGCCAGTACGGCGAGACCGTATGTGCCGATCTTGTTCGCTACGTCGCCGTTACGCGCCACGCGGTCCGTCCCCACGATGACCGCTTGCACCCAGCCGCGCTGCATCACGACGGCCGCCATGTTGTCACAGATCAGGGTAACCGGTACGCCGGCTTCTTTTAGTTCCCATGCGGTCAGACGGGCGCCTTGGAGCACGGGCCTGGTCTCGTCGGCGTATACGTGGACGTCGATGCCCCGGGCCTTTGCAACGTAGATGGGCGCCAAGGCCGTGCCGTAGCGGGCCGTCCCCAACCCTCCTGCGTTGCAGTGGGTCAAGATCCCCATGCCCGGGCGGAGGAGGTCAGCGCCGTGGCGTCCGATGGCAAGGCACACGGCGTTGTCTTCTTGGATCATACTTTGCGCCTCGGCCAAGAGCAGCTGTTTCAGTTCGGGCACGGAGGCCTGCGGGTGCCGGCTCAACGTACGCCGCTGACGTTCAAGGGCCCACGCCAAATTGACGGCCGTGGGGCGGGCGGAGACAAGCCGGTTTGCCACGACGTCGACCGCGGCCGAAAACACCTGCCGGTCGGCCGTGGCGACGTCGCGCACGCCCAAGTAGACGCCGAAAGCCGCGGCGATGCCGATCGCGGGGGCGCCACGCACCTGCATACTCCGAATTGCGCGGAAGACGTCATCGGCGGAAGTTAGACGGACGAGAACCTTCTCGGTGGGCAGCCGGGTCTGATCGACGATGACCAGTGCATCGTCCTGCCAGGTGAGTGTGGGTGTATGCACTGGGCATCACCTTTCCGTGGACGTGCCGCACGGGAGGCGGGCGATCCCGGCCTCCCGCTAGCGCCCGCCCGTGCTAAGAATCGTCGCGCGTGAGGAAACAAGCGATGAGTACGGTCGAAAGGAGCCCGAACAGGCCTTTCGATAAACTCAGGGCAATATCGAAGCCATCGACGGCCGAATTAAGGTTCAGCAGGGTCAAGACCCAGATGGCGCCGATGCCTAAGGCCGCGAGAACGCGAACGATCCAGCGGTAGACGGCCATGCGAACACCTCCTTTTGCCGTTTCCAGTGCAGCTGCAATCTGCTTAGCGGGCAAAACACTTAAGTGATATTCGTCTCTGGTACGTGAACCCCTTCTCTGAAGAGGGGATTGATCGGGAATAGTGTGGCGAATTGTCCCGGCCCGCGAGCTGCTCCGCAGCCGCGGTTCCCGATTGCAGCGGCGGGGGACGAGTGGTACACTTGTGACCACCTCCTGGTCTACACACCAATTCACGGGAGAGAGTGCAGTGCACCGAACAGACCACGATTTCACGACAGGCAGCATACCTCGGCATCTCATCGCTTTCTCTTGGCCCCTGTTTGCGGGAAATTTGCTGCAGGCTTTCTACAACGTTGTCGACAGCATCTGGGTAGGCCACTTCGTCGGTGCCAACGGGCTGGGGGCCGTGTCCGTCAGCTTTCCGGTAATCTTCGCCTTGATCGCACTCGTGGTCGGCCTGACGATGGCCACGACGACCCTGGTCGCGCAGTTCAAGGGTGCCGGGCGCCACGACATGGTGCGGAAGGTCAACGGCAACTCGGTACTTCTTCTGGTGTACCTGGGCACCCTTACGACGGTCGTCGGATTGTCCGTGAGCGGTCCGCTGCTGCGGCTGATCAACACGCCTGCGGACATTTTCCCCATGGCACACCAATACTTGACTGTATTCCTGCTGGGTCTGCCGCTCATGTTCATCTACAACGCGGTTTCGGCGATCTTGCGGGGCCTGGGCGATTCACGCACGCCGTTGCGCTTCCTTTTTTACGCCACAGTAATCAACGTGATTCTCGATCCCGTCTTGATCATCGGCATCGGACCGATTCCGGCGCTGGGCGTAGGGGGCGCGGCGCTGGCCACGGTCATCGCCCAAGGCGTGGCCACCGTGATCGGCGTCCGGTACCTCGTGCGCATAGGCTTGCTTAAGGTGGACAGCTGGCGGATTGACCGGGAACTGACGCGCACGACGTTCCGCATCGGCATTCCCGCAGGGGTGCAGCAGAGCCTCGTTTCGCTCAGTATCGTGGCGGTCAGTTCCTTAATCAACCGGTACGGGGCGGATGTGGTGGCCGGGTTCGGCGCTGCGAACCGCATCGAGCAGTTCGCTTTCTTGCCGGCGATGAGCGTGGGCCTCGCGGTCTCGGCGTTGGTCGGGCAAAACCTAGGTGCGGGCCGCGACGAGCGGGTCGGGCAGATCGTCTGGTGGAGTTCCGCCTTGAGTACGGGCATCACCTTTGCCGTCATGCTGGTCGTCTTGGCCTTGCCGGAGGTTCTTCTCAGGCTATTTACCTCGGACCCGGCGGTGTTGCAGCACGGAGGGGAATACCTGCGCATTATGGCCTTCTCCTATATCCCGATGGCCCTCATGTTCACGATCGGGGGCGTGATGCGGGGGGCAGGGGATACGGCGGCGAACATGTGGATTACCTTGGGTTCGCTGTGGCTTGTGCGGGTGCCATTGGCCTGGTATTTTTCGAGCGGCCTCGGGCTCGGCATTCGCGGCGTGTGGTGGGCCATGCTGGCTAGCCCGATCGCGGGTTCGCTCTTGAATTACCTGTACTACCGGACCGGACGGTGGAAGCGGCACGTGGTGGTGCGCCGTCAGCCAGCCGGTGCGGCGGAAGCCGAGCTGTCGACCGGCGGAGCGTCGCCCTAAGGTCTGCGGCGCCGGGTTCGCAAAAAGCCGTGGGCCAGCAGCGCTACTTGTCCGACGACGATAAGGGAGAAGAAGAAAAAGTGGATTCCGCGTGGCAGGTTCAGGAGGCGCAACGCCATGAGCGCGGCAATCAGTCCTAAGAACGCGTAGAAGTCTTTCGGCATCGGGCAGCCTCCCGTCTGGATCGTGGTATGGCCCTTTCGACGTGGCGGTGGACCATCCCTACCGAGACGAGTAATATAGTCTTGTGGTCTCCGGCAGACTATGCTGGATCGATACAGACGACACGTGACAATTCTTCTCATGGAGACGCAGGGAAATCCTGGTCGAACATGGAATTGCTTTAGGAAGGCCAATGGGCCGGGCTCCCGCCGGTGACACTACTGCAACGAAATTAAGGAGATGTTGGATGCATGCAGCAGAAGTATCGCAACTTGAGTACGGCGCAGTTGATCGAGCACGCGTTGGCTCGGGGAGAAGGAATTCTCACGGCAGACGGGGCTTTGTGCGTGGATACGGGGAAGTACACCGGACGGTCGCCGCAGGATAAGTTTATCGTCCGTGAACCCGGCTCCGAGCACAAGATCAACTGGGGCTCGGTGAACAAGCCTGTCAGCGAAGAAGTATTTGACCGCCTGTACCATCGCGTCCAGGCGTACCTGCAAAACCGCACCACCTACGAGTTTAACGGTTTCGCAGGAGCCGATGAGCGGTATCGGCTGCCGATCCGTGTCACGACGGAGTACGCCTGGCACAACCTGTTTGCCCGCACCTTGTTCATCCGGCCGACTCCGGAGGAGCTGGCAAACCACGAGCCCGAATTTGAGGTCTTGTCCGCGCCGGGCTTCAAGGCTGATCCCGAGGTGGACGGAACGCGTTCTGAAGCCTTCGTCCTGGTGAACTTCGCACGGAGGATGGTTCTGATCGGCGGCACGGAGTATGCCGGCGAGATCAAGAAGTCCATCTTTACCGTGATGAACTACTTGCTGCCGGAAAAGGGCGTCTTCCCGATGCACTGCTCGGCCAACATCGGCCCCGGCGGCGACACGGCGCTATTCTTTGGTCTGTCGGGTACGGGCAAGACGACTTTGTCTGCGGATCCCGAGCGTGCTCTCATCGGCGACGACGAGCACGGCTGGTCCGACCGGGGCATCTTCAACTTCGAGGGCGGCTGCTATGCCAAGTGCATCAACCTGTCCAAAGAGAAGGAGCCGCAGATCTGGAACGCCATTCGCTTCGGCGCGGTGCTCGAAAACGTCATCGTCGACGAGAACACCCGGGTGCCGGACTACGACGACGGTTCGAAGACGGAAAACACCCGTGCGGCGTACCCCGTCGACTTTATTGACAATGCCGTAATACCCGGCGTCGGTGGCCATCCGAAGACGATCATCTTCCTTACGGCCGACGCGTTCGGTGTGTTGCCGCCTATCTCGCGGCTCACGCCCGAGCAGGCCATGTACCACTTCCTCTCGGGCTACACGAGCAAGCTCGCGGGCACCGAGCGAGGCGTGACGGACCCGGAGGCCACGTTCTCGACGTGCTTCGGTGCACCGTTCCTGCCGCTTGCGCCGAGCGTGTACGCCGATATGCTGGGCGAGTTCATCGCCAAGCACGGTACCCAGGTCTTCCTCGTCAACACCGGCTGGACCGGCGGGCCGTACGGCGTGGGCGAGCGCATGAACCTCAGCTACACGCGGGCCATGGTCAGGGCGGCCCTGAACGGGGACCTGGACACCGTGGAGTACAAGGAGGACCCGATCTTCGGGCTGCGCATGCCGACGACCTGCCCCGGAGTGCCCGCAAACGTGTTGGATCCGCGGGAGACCTGGGCCGACAAGGACGCCTACGACGTGAAGGCACGGGAGCTGGCGCAGCGCTTCAGCGAGAACTTCAAGAACTTCGACGGTGTAGCGTCCGAGATCGTTGCCGCAGGGCCGAAGGTTCTGGTCTGACCTCTCTCGTGTGTGTGAGCACAGCCACGGCGTGCGCCTCCTTTGCGGAGGCGCACGCCTATTTTTGGCGAATAAGACTCTTAGTCTCTACCGCCTGCCGGCACGGTCCGCAGACCGCCCGCCTTGGACCTTGCGGACCGCGATCCTCGGAAAAGGGAGTGACTTGCAATGAGGACGAGGGGATACGCTTTGTGCCTTTTCTTGGCAGTCCTTTTGGTCGTGCTTGCGGCGCCGGGCGCTGAAGCGGCGGAGACGTCCACGCTCTCCGATGAAGAGGCCGAGGTCCTGCTCCAAGAGGCCATCCGCTACGCCACGATCACGTGGCAGATCGGAGACGAGACGCACGTCGGGGTGCCGTATTTGTGGGGCGGCAGGATGACGCTGTCCGAGTTTCTGGCGGCGCTCGAGGAAGGGCGTAACCCGGCTGAGCTCGGCGTCGACGCTTCGGGTCTTTTGATCGGCGCGCTGCATGGCGTCAGTCCGAATCTGCGCTTTCGGGTTCCCGCGGGCGACGGATACAGGACGACCTGGAACGTCAACAGCTCGATGCTCTATGCGCACAACATCATACCCGTCGCAGTCGAAGACCTGCGCCCGGGAGACCTGATCTTCTTCGGTTCGGACGGACGGATCGACGGGGTGGCCATCTATGAGCGGACGGTCGGCCGGAACATCCGGTTCGTGGTCGCGTCCGCCAGCGCTGGCAAGGTGGTCCAGACGGGCGCCAACTTGGACGGAGAGTATTGGGCCACCCGCTTCGCCGGAGCTGGGAGGCTGCTGCGCATTGAGGAGTGAGTGCCGGTGAGCATTTACAAGCTGCTGACGAAAGGGAAGTGGGAGCGGCCGACCGACCAGTCGGCGGTCTACACGGAAATCGAGCCCGGGCAGCAGTGGGGAATACGCGTGACGCTCATCCGCGACTTCGCCCGCGTGGAGGCCATCAACGGTCCCAAGTGCACTTGGTACAAGGCGCCGAAAGAGCTGTCGGCCGAAGTCCGGCCGCCGAACATTTTCGAACGTTTGCGCGGCATCACGTTTGAAAAGAAGCTCATGGCCGAGGTCGAAGCGAAACGCCGCGTAGCGGCCGACCGGAACGGAAAGGGACGCTTGTTCTCCTCTTCCGGGTCCGAGGCGGAATAGCGAGGCCTTGGGGCACCGCCCGGGCAGCAGCACCTCGCAAGAGAAATCAGACCGGAGAGGGCTGTCCCAACAG
>LSQX01176347.1_pt2 | contig 32767 bp, 31 predicted proteins | sample 654561 | NCBI WGS metagenome assembly LSQX01 (sample SAMN04489861, study PRJNA283612) | anaerobic digester metagenome | isolation source: 4 biogas reactors fed with cattle manure at either 37C or 55C with and... | place: Denmark: Kongens Lyngby | collected 2014 | reverse complement strand
CCGGCCCTTTGGCTGTCTTAGTTTGTTCTTGCCATGCTTTTTGGAATGCTTAGGTCTTTCGTCGGTCAGAATTACCGGAGTGGTATCCGTCTCCTTTGTTAAAAGCTTTAGTGCCGCCGATAGCAGGGTAACGGAATCCTCTGTCTCCAGCAGGCCCTTTGCCAGTTCTTTATACGCACCGATACCCTTTTTATCCGCCACAACCTTCAGCAGCCTGTCCACCGCAAGCTGTTGCTGACCTTCTATGGCTTCATTAACGGTTGGTATGGGTCTTCGGGATATTTTCCTGTTTATTATCCTCTCAATCTGTTTCAACTGGCCCAGTTCCCTGGGAGTTACAAAGGTAATGGCTTCGCCGGTCCTTCCTGCCCTGCCGGTACGGCCTATCCTGTGGACATAGCTCTCCGGGTCCTGGGGTATATCGAAATTGTACACATGGCTTACATTGCTTATGTCAAGGCCCCTCGCGGCTACGTCGGTTGCCACCAGTATATCGATAGCTCCATCCCTGAACCGGCGCATAACCAAGTTTCTTTTTGCCTGGGTAAGGTCGCTGTGAATACCCTCGGCCAGATAACCCCTCTTGGACAGGGCTTCAAAAATTTCGTCCACCCGCCTTTTGGTCCTGGCAAATACTATGCAAAGGTCCGGTGACTGTATATCCAGCAGCCGGCACAATACGTCAAACTTCTGCCTGTCCTGCACCTCGTAATAATACTGTTCGGTACCGGGAAGAGTAGCCCCCTTTGACTGCATCCTCACAAGCTCCGGCCTGTCCATGAACCTCTCGGCCAATTGCCGGATAGGTTTGGGCATGGTGGCAGAAAAAAGCATTGTTTGGGCTCCGTCGGGTACCCCTGCCATTATGGTCTCAATATCCTCTAAAAACCCCATGTTGAGCATCTCGTCGGCTTCGTCCAGTACCACCATACTTACCTGCTGTAGCCTTATGGTTTTTCTTCTCATATGGTCCATCAGCCGTCCCGGAGTGCCTACTATTATCTGAGGTTTACCGCCGAGAGCCTTTATCTGGCGTTTAATATCTTGCCCTCCGTATATGGGCAGCGCATGGATTCCCTTGTACTGGCCAATCCTGTTTATCTCCTCCGCCACCTGGATTGCCAGTTCCCTGGTGGGAGTTATTACAAGGCCCTCCACCTTCCTCGAATCCTTTTCAATCCTTTCAATAAGCGGAATGCCAAAGGCGGCGGTTTTACCGGTACCCGTCTGCGCCTGGCCTATTACATCCCTTCCTTCCATAAGCAGCGGTATGGTCCTCTCCTGGATTGGAGTGGCCTCTTCAAAGCCCATGGTATCCGTTGCTCTTACTATGGGACTGCTTAGTCCCATTTCATAAAATGTTGTCATTTAAATTATTCTCCTTTTTCTTAGGTGTTTCCATCTGTTGTGTTTGATTTGCACACTTTTTGTCCTACATAGAACATGGGCATTTCCGGTATCACAGAAATGCCCATTTCTCAATACTTTATGGTTCCCTACAGCCGCACTACGTTCGCCGCCTGGGGACCACGGTTGCCTTCTACTACGTCAAATTCAACGCTCTGGCCTTCTTCAAGGGTCTTAAACCCTTCGCCCTGGATTGCGGAAAAATGGACGAATACGTCCCCGCCGTCACTGGATTCGATGAAGCCATAGCCTTTGTCGGCATTAAACCACTTTACTGTACCCTGCATTAATTGGGCCTCCTTTTTATTTATTACATCAAAAAGCGGAATAGCACCAAGCACCTTTCGTCCTTACTGTGTCCAGAGGCCTAAGGATAATCTCAGCTTTTTCAACTTTTTAACACCGGATGTAATACTAACATATATTTTAAAACATTGCAAGATTTTTCTAGTCCAATTCCCACCATTGGACGTATTATTGTATCAACGTCCCGGTTTGCGCTGCAAACCTACGTGGTACCAACCACCTCCCGGGAATAATTGTGCTCATACTCATAGTATATTCTATCCTCTAACACCGGCCCTTATTCCCGCAGAAGTTTTTACAGTTTTAGCTTGGACAGGGCATCGGCCAGGGCTGAATTTATCGGCTTTTCCTTTTCCTTCTTTTGCTCCCTCATGAACCTTTGAACCTCCTTCTTTGAAACCCTGTCGCTTTCTTTGCTTTTTCTCTGTTCAAAGGCGGACAGCTTTTCCCTGTAGCCGCAGCTGCAGGTAAAAATTTGTCCTTCTCCCTGGCCACGCAGTTCCATCCTTTTATGGCATTGGGGGCACCTGGCGTTGGTTTTCCTGGCAATACCTATCCTATGGCCGCATTCTCTGTCCTGGCATACCAGCATCCTGCCCTTTTTACCGTTTACCTCCAGCATGTACTTGCCACACTCGGGACACTTTGTACGCGTTATGTTATCGTGCCGGAACTCCGCCTGGCTGTTTTTTATCTCCCGGACTATTGTTTTTGTGTAGTCCCTCATTTCGTTTATAAAGTCTTCCTTTTTGACCAAACCCTTGGAAATGGCACCCAGCCTTTGCTCCCACTGGGCAGTTAGGGCGGGGGACTTAAGCTCCTCCGGCACCAGTTCCAAGAGTTGCCTCCCCTTGGAGGTTATATGGATATGCTTTCCCTTCTTTTCTATAAGAAAGCTGCCCTGCAGCTTTTCTATTATATCCGCCCGGGTGGCCACCGTACCAAGTCCTCCGGCCTCGCCGATGGTCTTTATCAAGTCTTTGCTTTCGCCGGCCATGTACCTGGCCGGGTTCTCCATAGCCGAAAGCAGCGTACCCTCCGTAAAGGGTGCCGGTGGTTTTGTCCTGCCTTCGGTCTTTTCAAGGCTTATTATTTTAATTACATCGCCCTTCTGAACATCCGGCAGCACCTGTTCGGCTATGTCCTCCTCGTCCTCCTCTTCTTCAAAAACGTCACGGTAGACCTCCTTCCAGCCCTGCTTAATAATAATCTTGCCCCGGGCAACAAAGGATTGGTCCTCCACCCCGGCGGTTATGGTTATCTGCTTGTATTCAAAGGGCGGGTAAAGGGCCGCCAGGAACCTTTTAACCACCAGGTCGTATATATTCCTCTCGCGGTCGTTTAATTCGTCCAGGTACACCGCCTGTTCGGTGGGAATAATGGCGTGGTGGTCGGATACCTTGGAGTTGTCCACGAAATACATTTTGTCGGAAATGGAGCTTCTTAGTGCCTTTGCCGCCGCCCCGGAATAGGGGCCCACGCCGCAGGCCCTTATCCGGTCCTTTAGGGTACCCACTATGTCTGTGGATATATACCTTGAATCCGTCCTCGGGTAGGTAAGCAGCTTATGCCCCTCGTATAACCGCTGCATAATGGACAGGGTCTCCTTCGCCGAATAGCCGAAAATTCTGTTGGCATCCCGCTGTAGCTCGGTAAGGTCGTAAAGCAAAGGAGCAAAGTCCTTCTTTACCTTCCTGTCCACCCGTAGCACCTTTGCGTCCTTCCCCTGCATCCTTTCATAGGCCAAATCCCTTTCCTGCCTATCAAAGGTCCTGTAGCCCCCCGACCGGGTGTTCTGCCACGTAAGGCCAAAACCGTCCGACACGGCATTTATTCCGTAAAAGGGCTTGGGTACAAAGCCCTGTATCTCCTGCTCCCGTTTGGCGATGATTGCAAGGGTTGGGGTCTGTACCCTTCCGCAGGATAGCTGGGCATTGTATTTACAGGTAAGTGCCCGGGTGGCGTTTAACCCCACAAGCCAGTCCGCTTCGGCCCTGGCAACGGCGGAGGCATACAGATTTTCATAGGCCCTGCCGTCCCTTAGGGCTTTAAAGCCCTCCTTTATTGCCCTGTCTGTGACCGAGGAAATCCATAATCGCTTAATTGGCTTTCTAACTCCGGCCTTCTCTATAATCCAACGGGCCACAAGCTCGCCCTCGCGGCCGGCGTCGGTGGCAATAACAATCTGGCCCACGTCCTTCCTTTGCATCTGCTGCCTGATGCATTTAAACTGCCTGCCGCTTTGTTTTATTATCACCAGCTTAAGGGTGGAGGGAAGCATGGGCAGGTCCTCCATGCGCCAGCATTTATATTTCTCATCGTAGTCCTCCGGCTCGGCCAGCGTGACAAGGTGGCCCAGGGCCCAGGTTACTATGTATTCCCTGCCTTCGTAGTACCCGTTTCCTTTATTTCCACAGCCTAAAACCCTTGATAAGTCCCTTCCCACCGAAGGCTTTTCCGCCAATACCAGTGTCTTTTGCATAAAACCAGTCCTTTCAAAGCTGTATCCTTTTTATATTATATATAGCACCTATGAACAAAGGAGAAAGTTCCTTTTATAGCCTATACTCTTCTATCCACGGCCTATTCATGGAGGCCTGCCACAGGTCGTTCAGATAACGCACAGAATACTGTTTCTCCACAAGATGGTAGGCGTACCTTCCCCGCTCGGTCAATACAAACCTTTGGCCCTCTTCCTTTGCCATTCCCAACACCTTAAGCAGAGTAAACAAAAGGGGAAATTCCTTTTTTAAGTACGCGTTATAAAGCCGTGTAAACCTGCTGCCATCTATAACGCCATCATAGCATCTCCAAAAAATCCAAAAAATCATCCGCTCCTTTTGGGACATACGGTTTACCAGGTTTATAGGCAGTTTCCCCTGTGCCAACGCCTTTATGTATTCCTCCACGCTGAAGGTGTTCAGATAAAAATATCCGCCCGCCAGGGAGCTTGCTCCCGCTCCCAGGCCCACAAAGCTTTCCCTGGTAACCGAAGTATACCTGCTGCCGGGCTCCTTGCCGTAAGTCCATACCGAGCTTCTTTTATAGCCGCTCTTCGCGGATATCTCGTCTATTGCGGCCAGAATTCTCCTTTCATCCCGGTTGCTGTACCGTTTTAGCCCGCTTTTCTTGATCGCTTCACCCATGTTTGTCATAGGAAAAACAATTAACGGGTACACCGACAGCTGGTCTATATCATGGGAATAGGCCCTAAGAACATCATGCCTTATATCCTCCATGGTCTGGCCGGGCAGGTTTGTCATAATATCCACATCCACGCACTCAAAATGGTATCCTTTTACCAGGGCCAGGGCCTTTTCTGCTTCCTCGGAGCTGTAGCCCCGTCCGAGGAAGTCAAGTACGCTGTCATTAAAGGTCTGCGCCCCAAGGCTTACCAGATTCACGCCCATATCCTTCAGCATATCAAACAGCCTAGCGTTTGCTTCCGCCGGATGGACTTCTATTCCTATATCTCCGGAGAAACAAAAGAGTTTTTTTATTAGCCCCAGAACCTCTTTAAGCTCATCGACCATAAGGGTTGGAGTGCCTCCGCCTATGTATACCGACGTTATAGTCTTATCCTTAAGTATGTTGCTGTACAGGTTTATTTCATTGATAATTGCTTTTTTGTACCTCCCCGCCATGTCCCTGTTATATACTGTTTTATTATAGGGGCAGTAGGGACATATATCCTTACAGAAGGGAATGTGGATATATAGTCCTATTTCGTTGCCTATACTTTCAAAATCTATCATACCCTCCCGATAGCCTTCGAACAAAAACTTTTCTTTCTTTCCAAGTATCGTCCTTCGCATTATGTCTGTTATCATGCTTTTCCCCCGCCTCACACAGCTCTTTTAAGCCTTTTTTGTATGCCGAAGCTCTCTTTGCCTTTTACTGTTATTTGCCTTCCGCGTCCACGTCCGTCCCCTTGGGGGCAAGCAGTTTTCTAAGCAGCTTAATATCCTGGTCTATAAACCTGTGCTCCACCTTGTTGACGTCAAACTTAAACAGTTGAAAAACTAGCTGTACAAAATACCCAATAGAAAGGGCCATAACCAGGGTGCCCACCCCAACCGACCCGCCCAGCAAAAACCCAACAATCACAACGCCGGTTTCAATGGAGCCGCGTATAAGACGGACGGATTTGCCGGTTATCTTGGTCAGCACCACCATAAGTCCGTCCCTGGGGCCCGCACCCAAACCCACGCCAATATACAGAAAGGTTGCTATGCCTATAATAAACATGCCGCCAACCATCATGGCAAACCTTGCTACTATATTTTCAAAAAGGGGTATTAAGTTGTTGAGCAGCAGCAGGTCCAGGAACAGGCCGATGAATATCATATTCGAAAGGGTTCCCCAGCCCAGCTTTTCTTTCATAACACTGTTTATTACTACGAGGATAATCCCCATGCCTATACTGGCCTGGCCTATGGTAATGCCTATAGTCTTCGAAAGCCCCTGGTGTAGCACGTCCCAGGGTGCCAGTCCTACGTTTGCGTTTATAGTCATTGCAATTCCGGTGGAATAAAGAAAAAGCCCTACAAAAAGCCTAACAATACGCTGCCCCGTTTCCTTCATAATCGTTTTCCCCCTTATACTATATGGCGACCCACTTGGCCCATACGCTGTGCCAAAAAACCGGCCTGACTATTATTATATCAGACTTTTTACCCCATCCGCCATAGTGTTGCGGTTGTATAAAGTAAGGGTTTGATGATATAATTTGGAAGAAACTAGCGTGGGAGGACAATATGAATTATAAAGTATTACTTGTGGCAGGCAAAGTGGAAACATTTTATATGGAGGCGGTAGCGGAATATCGCAAACGACTGGGCCGATACTGCAAAACGGAGCTAATCCGTATAAAAAACCCTTCCCAATTGTCAAAGAAAATATCGGACAAATATTTCAGGATTGTCATATCAACAAAGGGACAGCCGATATCCTCCGAAGAGCTGGCGGAGAGGATTAGCTCCCTGGCCCTTACCGGAAGGTCCGACGTAGCGGTAATTATTGGTGCAGGCGAAATGGAGTGTGATGTAAAAATAGCCATAGGCCCCATGGAAATGGACCCAGGGCTTATGGCGGTTATCGTATTTGAACAAATATACCGCGCCTACCGCATAATAAACAGTGAACCTTATCATAAGTGAGTGAAAGACAATATTTTCCTCATAACAGAGTATAACATATGTCTTGAATATGATATAATAAAACTGTATATTTTGGTATGAAAGGTAGTGTTGTTATGAATACTGCTAAAAGGATTTTATTGAAACTTATAGATGAAATTCCAGAAAGCCAAATTCCACAAGTAATTGATTTTATCAGTTTTTTAAAAGCCAGGAAAGATAACCAGGCGTTTAAAGATTTAGAGTTGGCGAGCGAAAGCAGTATGGACTTTTGGAATAACGACATTGATGACGAGGTATGGAACAATGTATAACCAAGGAGATATATTGCTGATTCCTATACCATTTAGTGATTTAACCTCTAGCAAGAAAAGGCCTGTACTTGTATTATCAAATAACGACTATAACAAAAAAACAGAAGATATTATTGTAGCAGCAGTTACTTCAAACATTATATCAAAGGATTATAATATTCTCATTTCAAATAAGGATATGCAAGAAGGAAATTTACATGTTAATTCCTGTGTAAGAGTGGATAAAATATATACACTTTCACAGAGTATTGTTATCAAAAAGTTTGGAACAGTTAGGCCTGAAGTTATAAACAATATAAAAGAAAAGTTGGGTAAACTCATATGATAACAGGATAATATTCCTGTTATTTTTATAGTCATGTATTTAGGTATACACGGAGAACCGTATCATAAAGAAAATGCCCCGGAACTTTTTAAAGAAGTTTTAAACTATTATGCCTTTTTAAAGAATAAGAAAGAGCAGGAAGCCAAGAAACCGTGGGAAAGCATGGAGAGCCCTATCATAAGTAAAAGGGCGGCCCCTACTCGGTAACCGCCAGGTATTCAATGGATGTCACTTCATCGTTTTCGATAAGGAAGGAAAGCCTGGTGCCCCCTAAGTCATAGGAGTACATATCGTTTGTCTTTGTGTAGCCGTCCCCGTAAGCATCCAACACGTCCTCCAGGGCGGAAAAGAGGTATACACCCTCCTTTGTACAAACGCTGTCGTCCAGAAACACAACCGCCGCCACATAATCAACGCCATCCATTTCATAGGTATGAAGCTCAAAGCCGCTGTAGGTGTATACCTTCTCCATGCCCTGGAAGGCGCAGCTTTCCGCCTCAAAGTAATCCATGGATTCGCCGAGGGCCTGCAGGATTGGCTCCACTTCATCATGCATGGCTATGGTAACGCCCCCCGTTTCAAACACATACCCGGCTGGGCCGTTATCACCGGCTTCCTCCGGCATGCCGCCGGTTACCGGCTCTGCGCCGCCGCTGCAACCGGTCAAAAGCAGTAACAGTATTATGATTAAGCTTAATTTCTTCATATTCCGTTCTCCCCCTATAGGTTCCATTAAGCGGGCCGGCCCCTTAATCCGCCGCCGTGCCCTCTGGAGGCCTGGCACCAAGGCTCTTCAGGTAGCCATACTTCTCCAGCTCTCTGTATTGGTTCTCCTTCATCCGGTAATAGAAATCGGCCTTTTGCTGCCATATCCTTTTAAGGTCCGGGTCCTTTCTGCGGTCTTTCAGTCCAAAGGTATCCTGTAGCACCTTGCCGAAGTATATCGACATTTTTTCCGCCCCGGTTACGTTTAGGTGCAGCCCGGCGTCATAGGTATCCTGGCTGTAATCGATACCCACCTCATCAATGAGTTCAAGGAAGTTTATATAAAGCAGTCCGTACCTTTCGGCATAGTCTTCTATCTGGGCTTCCCATTCGTCATACCAGTGGGGGTAAAGGCTGGGCACCTTAATAAGCACCAACTCAATATCATTTTCCTTACATAATTCTACCATACGATCGAGATAATAATAAGCCCTTTCCCCAAACTGATAGTCCGGAAGCTTCCTGGCCCTTGGCATTGTTTCAACGGGCCTTACGTCCACCCTCATGTAATACCCGTTGTGGAACAGCTTGTCCTTTCGAAACATATACCGAAAATCCTCGGAAGTAAGCTCGCTCCACCTTGAGTGATACCGGAGTAGCGGAAAAATATATTCGACAAGCTTTTCATGCTCCATCATTGACGCCCTAACAGACTTTAGCTTTGAAAGGGACATCTTCATGCCGTCCAGGGCCATTCGGTTATAGGCCTCCTTCTGGGGCTGGTCGTACTGCATGGCCAGTACGTTGAACACTACCACCTCCGGTTTTTCATACCTCAATGTCTCCTCCAGCAGGTAATAGGACTGCCAAATAAGCTGCTGGGCACTGCCCCGGATGTAGCTGGTAATGCCATAGCGCTCCCACAGGGTTATGGGCGAAAAGCTCTCGTACACCTCGCAGTCGCCGACAAAAACCACGTCGTGGCCCGTTTCCTCTTTGTAGTACTCCTCGATGAGGGACCCTTCAACTATAGCGGATACGTGCTTGGGTATAAGAAGCCGTTCCAAAATATAAAGGGTTCCTATCATAATCAGTATTACAGCCACAGCCGTCAAAAGCCTCTTCCTAAGCATAGTTGCCTCCTAGAACTGGTTGTATATAAACTGGCTGGAATCATAGCCCATCCCGTAGGCACCCAGCACCAGTATGGAAATTATCAGTACATAGTATATAGCAAAGCGCACCGGAGCAGATTTTACCGCAAGTTTATTCCTCACGCTGCCGTCCCTTTGTAAAAGGCTAACGGCAATAAGGGCCACAAGACCGGCCAAAAGAACCAGGTAATCGGCCATGCCAAGCCCCAAGCCCAGCAGGGCCTCCCCGGTAAGTTCGCCCACGTTGAAATCGGTAAACATTGTGCCCAGCATCCTGAAGGTTAAGGGCACGTCCCTGTAACAGTCAAACATTCTTATGGCACTCATGAGTAGCACTGTCCGGACCACCTGAAACAGGCGGAACGGGAAAGTATGCTTTACGTTAAACCGGCTGTGGAACCAGTCGTACAGCGGCTGGCACTCCAATGATATTATTATTACTATTCCGTTTAACAGGCCCCAGACTATAAAGTTCCAGCTGGCACCGTGCCAAAGGCCAGTGGTAAACCAGACTATTATGGTGGATACGTATACCGGTATCCGCTTGCCTAAGCCATCCCCAAAACGGCGGCGGGAGTACTTTGAAAACCTAAGCATGGGCCCCGATACCGATAGGGGATAAAACAGGTAGTCCTTAAACCAGGTGCCCATGGTAATATGCCATCTTCTCCAGTACTCCGCCGTTGACTTGGAAAAGTACGGCCGCTTAAAGTTTTCCTTCACCTTAATACCCAGCACCTGGGCGATACCTATGGTTATGTCTATACCGCCGGTAAAGTCGGCATAGAGCTGGTAGGCATAAAAAAGCATTCCAATAGACACAAATACTCCCTGGTACATGCCAGGGTTCCTTATTATAGTATTTACCGCCACAAGGATGCGGTCAGCCAGCACCACCTTTTTGAAAAACCCCCACATTATCCTTTGGAGGCCGAGACTTACGTTTTGACTGTCAAAGGGATGCTCACTGTACAGAGTCTTTGACAGGTCTTCAAACCGACTTATGGGCCCCTGTACCAGCTGCGGGAAAAAGCATGTAAAAAGCGCCAGCCTAAAAAAATTGTCCTCCGCCGGGTGTTTGCCCCTGTATACGTCCATTATATAGCTCATGGTCTGGAAGGTGTAAAAGGAGATACCCATCGGCAGGGCAATATTCCAGAAGGAAAGCCGCGTGCCGCTGCCAAGGGTTCTAAGCACCGAGTTTATGTTGGCTACGGCGAAATTAGTATACTTGGTGACCGCCAGCACCCCAAGGTTTAGAACAAGGCAAAGCATAAGCCATTTTCGCTGCCGTGATTTGGCCAGGGCCCGGTAGGCTTTCTTCTCCTCCCGGGACAGCCGGCCGCTGTTTTCTGCCAGGTGCAAAGCCTGGCTTTTTTGCAGTGTGTCAATCCTCACCGCCACCACATAGGTGGAAAGGGAGGTAAAGAATATGTACAGCAGGTTTTCCGGTCCCGAAAAATAATAAAAAAGATAGCTGGCCCCAAGTAGCAGTTTCCACTGGTGCTTCCGTGGAATTAAGTAGTAAACGACAACCAATAAAGTTAAAAATAGTATGAAACCGTATGATGCAAAAAGCATAGGCTCCCCCTGTTATTACTGGTCTAATAGTCGCTCTATCAAAGCGTACAAAGCCTTGGCGGAATTGAAGTTCTCCGGCACTATTTCCTCCGCCGGTATGTTGACATCAAATTCGCTGCTTATTTCGGCTATTAAGGTAATGATATCGAAGGAATCCAAAATGTTATCGTCTATCAGCGTATCACAGCTTTCAAAGTCTACATCGGGATGCAGTTCGCTCAGTATTTCCAGCAGGATTTCCATGGTCATTTCTCCTTCTTTTCATTTATACATAACGCATTTAAAACTTTACATCTCCTGGTGTGTCAGATTCTTCGGGCTTCGCTCCTTCGGAATGACAGGTAAAGGAATGTAATACTACTAGTACGTTGTGTATAGTCGACCCTTTAAGAACTTGCGGTCAATCTTACCGTTTGTGGTTAAGGGCATAGTCTCCAGTACCTCAATATGGTTTGGCAGCATATACCGTGGCAGCCTCTCCCTTAACGTTGCGGCTACCTCTTTTTGACTTGCTTCGCCCACATAGAAGAGTACAATCTTCTTGCCCTCCTCGTCATAAACACAACATGCGCTTTTAACGCCCTCTATCATGTTAACGTTAACTTCAATCTCTCCCAGTTCCACGCGATGACCCATGTGCTTGACCTGATGGTCCTTGCGGGATACAAATACAAGTTCTCCCCTTTCATTGTACCTGCCAAGGTCGCCGGTCCGGTAAATATTCTCCGGGTAGGCGTCATTCAGCGGGTTTTGTACAAATACTTCGGCTGTCCGGTCAAAGTCCTTGTAATAGCCCAGCGTAAGGGATGTACCTCTTACACAGATCTCTCCCAATTCGCCCCTGGCCGGAACCCTATTGTTTTCGTCCAGCAGTATTATTTCGGTATTCCTAAAGGGCCGTCCAATGGGTAGCACCTCACCCTCCTCAAAGGGGCGGTCCACCTTGAAATAACAGCACATGCCCGTTGCTTCGGTTGGCCCGTACAAGTTTATAAATTGTGCTTCCGGCAGTGCCCTTCGCCAGAGGTTTAGCTGCTTTACCGGGAACACTTCGCTACCAAAGGCTATGGTACGTAAGCATTCCGGCTTTATCTTGTCTAGGGTCCCAAAGGCGGATATCATTGTAAGGGCGGGCACCACCCAACACACCGTGTTTATTCTGTATTTGTTCAAAAACTCCACCAGCTTTACCGGGAACATGAAAAGGCTCTTAGGGATAATGTACGTCGTGGCCCCGGCCTTTATGGTGGAATACAGCTCCTTTAGGCTTGCATCGAAATAAAAGGGCGTCTGGTTGCCGAACACGGTGCTCTCATCAACGCCAAGAACCTCCGACAGGCTTTCTATGTAGTCTATAACCGAGCGGTGGCACGCTGCCACGCCCTTGGGTATCCCGGTAGACCCGGATGTATATATTATGTATATTGGGTCGGTATCTATGGCCCTTTCCCGGATACGTCCAAGGGCATTATTGTCAATGCTTGTCCCAACCATATCGTCGTATAGGTAAACCTCTCCACCAAAGTCAAAGGAATCCATGACTTTTTTGGATGCCCGGTCACAGATAACCGCCCCGGGGTTTAGATTGTCCAGTATAAGCTGGATACGGAAGCGGGGCATCTCCTCCTCTATAGGTACATAAAAGTCCCCGCCATACACCACTCCAAAGAAGGCCACTACCGCCTCGGGGCATTTGTTCATGAACACCACCACCGGCTGCTTGTATATACCCTTACTACTTAAAAACGTGCCAATAGCCTTTGCCCCATTATAAACCTCCATGAAGGATATACCGGTATTTTCATTGGCATAGGCAACTTTGTCGGGTAACGCTTGAACCGTTCCTTCCAGGTATTCCAATACGTTATACTGCATAACTACCTCCTTGCTCCGGGATGTCGGGCGCTACCCGGGTACGGCCGATACCGTCTGGCGTATCCCGGTATGCTTGTATTACCCGGCATCTTTACTCCAGCGGCGTTGCCGGGTATTGGTCCCTGTCCCATATATGACTGTTATTGTTATTTCTCGAGTATTCTTCTATCTGCGCATCGGTCAGCATGAAAAAATCGCCACCGCCTCTTCTGGGGGTGGTATCAAAATGGTACCACCCATTGCCTAAGTTTACCAGGTTCCAGTAATGTCCCCCGCCGGTCTTTACAACACGCTGGTTTTCGATCCCCGCCCTGGTAAGCAACGCCTGGGCGGTTGAATAGTATATAAAGCAGTCACCCCTACGGTTCTTAATACCCTGGTAGGCTGCGCTCACCCAGTCACTCATGTCCGGATAGTTTACATAGCTTATCTTGTATTTGGTCCAGTCGTATATTGCCCTGGCCTTTTCGTGTTGGGTCATATCTTCGGTTATAATATCTTCAAGAACCTCGTCCAAAAGTGCGTCCAACTGGTCTTTGCTTACATAATCCTCGGTCCTTTGGGCCACCGTGAAGGTAACGGCCTTTGTTGTAGTGTTGCCGGACACGTCCGTCGCCGTATAATAAACCTGGTAGGAGCCTTCCTTTTTCAGGTTTACGGCGCTACTGTCAATGGTCAGCTCCGCGTGCTCGTCCAGGTTATCGCTAACTGTAACATCCCGCCTGTAGGAAACCCTGTCGCCTATGTAAACAGTCTGGTCATGGGCACCTATTATCCTGGGCGGTTCATTGTCCTCCAGAACCGTGAGTAGCGCTTTTTGTTCGGTAATATTGCCGCCCTCATCCTCCAGCAGCACGGTAACCTCCTGAACACCCACCCTTTTGAAGTCCGGTTCATTGGCAAAGGAGACCGAGACCTCCGTTGCGTCAATAATATCGGTCACAAATTCCCGGGCCTCCACAACCCTTCCGGAGGGAACCTCCCTATCCACCGGCCGGGCGGTGGGGACAATGGTATCCCTAACCTCCAGTATCGATTTATAGGTCCTTCCATCTATCCATACCTCAATATTATAAACCCCGGGCGTATTCATATCAACCGCCGCCAGGTCGGTTATAAAGGATCCGGTAACGTTTTTATCCCTAACAAACCGTAAAACGTCGGGTACGGGCTCTCCCGCTTCTACTGTAACAGTATCATGCAGTTTGTTTTGAAGGACCATGCCCGCCAAAACCCCTGCCGCCACAAATACGGCAAACAATGCCGTAAGGAATGCTGGTTTAACCCCGCCCGTCCTTTGCTGCATACGTCCTCATCACCCCTTTTTTAGCCCCATAGTCAAAAAATAAGCTGCATGTCTTTGCAGCGTTTTAGTCCTTAATATGGAAACTTTATTTATTACATATTAATACCGAAAATAATTATTGTCAAGGGGTGTAGCCAATACTGGAATGAAAACTATTTCTGCGGATGGTTCTGTAAGGTGCGTTAAAGGGTGACCGGTTTGAACCATCGGTAAATCTGTTCCAGAAGAATTAGGCGCATTAGCTGATGGGGAAAGGTCATATCCGAGAAGGATAGCAACAGGTCCGCCCGTTCCATCACACGTCGTGAAAGCCCGTTTGAACCGCCTATTACAAAAACCATCCCTTGTACACCGTCAAGGTCAAGCTCTCTTATATAACGGGCCATTTTAGATGAGGCCATCTTTTTGCCCCGCATATCCAGCACGATAACATGATGGGCCGGCATAATATGCTTTAGTATACCCTCACCCTCCCGGTCCTTTATAACCTCAAGCTGTGGAGGGCTCAGGTTTTCCGGAGCCCCGCAGTCAGGTACCTCGATAATACGCAGCCGGCAGTACCGTTTCAGTCTATTTTGAAACCAATCTATTCCCGAGGCTATGGATTTTTCTCCTATCCTCCCCACCGCAACGACAGTGATATCCATATTGAAGCCCCCCCGGTAAGAACCCCCCGTCCCCATGCGGTATCGGAACACCACTAAAAACCTTCCGGCCTTAGGGTAAGCTCCACTTGCCTGGTTATAACCCTACCGTCTCTTTTTATGGATATATCCACCTTCCCGGGACGGTCCATGCTAAACAGCACGCTCCTCATCTTTACCATGGAATCTAGGCGCTGCCCGTCCAGTTCAAGGATAATATCCCCTTCCCTAATTCCGGCATCGCTGGCAGGAGTATTTTTATGCACCTTCACAACGTATATGCCGTTTTGTATGTCAATATCGGTATTGTAGTATCCGGCTATCTCCCTGTCGTATCCGTCTATGCCAAGATACATGGGCCGAAAATAACCCTTTTCCACAACCTGTTTTATTATCGGCTTCGCAATATTTATCGGCACCGCAAAGCCTATACCCTCGGCATCGGATGCCTTGGCGGAGTTTATTCCAATAACCTGCCCGCGGGCGTTTAGCAGCGGTCCACCGCTGTTGCCGGGGTTAATGGAAGCATCGGTCTGAATCAGGTCCTCCATAATGACCTCTTCGGACTGGGCGCCAACCGTCAGCGACCTGTTTAGGGCGCTTACCACACCGGAGGTTACTGTCCTCTGGAATCTAAGTCCCAGGGGACTGCCTATGGCTATCGCAATATCCCCGACGGCAACCTCGTTGGAATCTCCCAGCTCGGCCTGAGGAAGCCCGGCGGCGTCCACCTTTATTATGGCAAGGTCCAGCGCGGGGTCCTGCCACAGCACCACCGCAGCCATTTCCTGCCCGTTCTCGAACAGCACGTTAATCTCCCTAGCCTTGGTGCCCACAACATGGTCGTTTGTCAGTATGTAACCGTCCGATTGAATAATAACCCCCGAACCGATGCCTCTTACCTCGGTGGGGTTAAATATCTCGTCCCTCTTTATCTCCATGGTGACGATTGAAACCACCGTTGCAATATTCTTTTCCGCCACCGCCCTTACAATCCCCGGCTTCTCTCCCTCCGGGTACACAATCCTGCCAGAGTTTTGACCGTCCTCCTGCCTATGGTACTGGATAGGCCTTTGCTGTACCCTTCCGCTGTCCTGAAGATTCCCTGCTGTTACCCCGCCTACAGCACCGGCTACCACTGCCACCAAAATGTAGGGATACAACCTTGTAATCCACGCTTTTGACATCAGTAAACCTCCCGGTCGGTTATGGTATATACCCTACTTATTTTATCCCTGAAGGACAGGTCAATATTCACTTCCTTCCCCACCTCTATTCCCTGCTGCTTTAGCATACCCTTTACCGTCTCAAGGGCAAGGAGGGGATAGTTGTTTTCCTTGCTGAGGTGTCCCAAAAGTACCGCCTTTGTGTTTTGGTCTGCAAGCCGTAGGAGCGCGGCCCCGGCGTCCTCGTTTGAAAGGTGTCCCTTTTCTCCCGCTATTCTCCTTTTTAGATGCCATGGATAGGAACCAACCTTAAGCATTTCGGTATCATGATTTGATTCCAGCATCACAAAGCTACTACCCTTAATCTCCTCTTCCACCGAGGGAGTTACGCAGCCAAGGTCGTTTGCTACTGCTATCTTCACCCTGCCCGTATAAAAAGTAAAACCCACCGGGTCGGCCGCATCGTGGGAAATGGGGTAGGGTTTAATGCACAAATCTTCTATATTAAACTCAACACCGGTATGAAACTCTCTGATATTTTTCGGTGCAATGTTTCCAATACTCCCCTCCATCACCTGCCAGGTAAGGGGGTTTGCAAAAATTGGCAAGTCAAACCGACGGCTTAATATCCCCACGCCGCTTGTGTGGTCAATATGATCGTGGGTGACAAGTATGGCCGTCACCGACCGGGGTGATTCGTTTATCTGCCCCAGCAGCTGCTCCACCCTTTTGCCGCTAAGGCCTGCATCCACCAGTACCGTTGTTTTTCCCGTCGACAAAAACAGGCAGTTGCCGCTGCTTCCGCTAGACAGTGCGCAAAACTTTATAGTCATATAAACCCCCAGAATAGCTTTTAAGCCCGATTAGTACTTAATTCTTTTTATATCCGCTCCGAGGGAAGCCAGCTTCCCCTCCAGGTTTTCATAGCCCCTGTCTATGTGAAACAGGTTGTTTATTTCCGTCTGCCCCCGGGCCATAAGCCCTGCAATGACCAAGGCAGCCCCGGCCCTCAAATCGGTTGCGCTTACCTTGGAACCGCTTAGACCCCTAATGCCCTCTACTACGGCCACCCGGCCCTCAACCTTTATATCCGCCCCCATCCTCTTTAACTCGTCCACGTGCCTGAAACGGCCTTCCCAAATGCTCTCGGTTATCATACTGGTACCCTCCGCCTGGGTGAGCAATGAGGTTATAGGCTGCTGCAGGTCGGTGGGAAACCCCGGATAGGGAAGGGTTTTAATATCAACGCTTCTTGGCCTTCCTTTGCTTATCACCCTCACCGAATCTCCGTTAAACTGCACCTCAACCCCCATTTCAATTAGCTTGGCTGCAATGGAATCCAGATGCTTGGGTATTACGTTTTCTATAATAACATCGCCGCCCGGTATGGCCGCTGCGGCTATCATATAGGTACCCGCTTCTATCTGGTCGGGTATTACCATATAGGTGCTACCGTGCATGCTTTCCACGCCTTTTACTCTAATTACATCGGTACCCGCTCCCTTTACCTCGGCACCCATTGAATTAAGGAAGTTTGCCACGTCCACCACATGGGGTTCCTTGGCTACGTTTTCCAGCACCGTGGTACCCTCCGCCATGGTTGCAGCTATCATAAGGTTTATGGTGGCGCCTACGCTTACAACGTCAAGGAATATGTGGCTTCCAACGAGCCTGTCTGCCTTAAGGCTTATAATTCCATGCTCTATCTCCACCTCCGCCCCCAGGGCCTTAAACCCCTTTATATGCTGGTCTATGGGCCGTAGGCCTATATCACAGCCGCCGGGATACGCCATGGAGACTTCCTTGAAACGGGCAAGAAGCGCCCCCAGCAGATAATAGGATGCTCTCAGCTCCTTTACCTTGCCGTTGGTGATATGGGGGTGGTTCAAACCGGAGGAATCAATCTCCAGAGTGCCGGTCCCGTCCTTCCTCACCTTGGCGCCCATCTGTTCTATTATTTCCATCAGAACCTGCACATCCCTTATTAAGGGCAGATTCTCCAGAGCACATTTATCATTAGCAAGCAGGGCTGCAGGTATTAGCGCAACAGTCGCATTTTTTGCTCCGCTTACCGCCACCTGTCCTACCAGCGGTTTACCCCCATTAATCAAAAGTTTCTCCACACCGCCGTTACTCCCTTCTGATTGTCCTAAAATATATTATATCATAAATGCCGTGTTAACCAATGAAAATATAGTATTCAACAAATAACAATAAATTCCTGCTTATATCATAAAAAACCTGTTTTGATAAACAGGCCCTTTATCTGTTTATTTGCCCTGACAAGGCGTTAACATAATACGCTTCCCCGTCTACACATATGCGCCACGCAGGGAAAGCTTCCCCTTCCCTTGCCGTCTCCCAGTCGAAATAATGCACAAGCCTTATACTGTCAATCCCCACCGGTATCCTTTTGAGTATCTCTTTTTGTCCCGCAACCTTTATAAGCGCGTCAACGGCATGGGATATCCTTTTTCTGCTTTTTTCCACCCTAACCGGGTCAAGCCAAAGCATATGCATGGAATGCACTCCACAAGATGTAATCTCCATTTCCACCACGCTTACCTCCAGCAGTTTGTCTTTATACTTCTGCAGAAAGGTCAACAAATATCCGTCCCCTTCGGGAACAACGCTGTCAATGGTCATTGTTGATTTGTACAGGCCGTGGTCCTTGAGAAATTCCTCGGCAATGCTTACCGCTTCTTCTTCGGTAAGCGTCCCTCTGGGTCTGTGCCTAAGACTTAGATTGTTGTAAAATACCTCCCGATTGTTTTTTACTTCAAGCACTATTCCGCCTTCCGAATATCTGACAGAATCGCCCTGGATTATCGGATGGACATTTCTTCCCGTATAGACCGTTTTTATTAGCTGTGAGGCGTCTATTTCGGTATATTTAACGGTGAGTATTTCGTTTGTATAGATATCCTTTGGGACAGGAACGTTAACGTGTATGCCCCTCTGAGCCAGTATTTCCACCACTTCGCCTATGCCACCGTCGCTTATCCGCTCGCTCCGGTGGCCGTAATATTTAGCCTCCCAGACATTATACGCCAAAAATATATTTGTAATTATAAATGCCACTATCAAAATGGTTTTTGCCCTGCCCCAGTCCATAACCCAAACCCCCAGATTCTATTCTACCAATCTTCCCTCATAGGCATCCACTATGAACGCCCCCTCTTCGGTTTTTATGTGCCAAACCGGGAATGCTTGGTACTCTTTGGTACCTTCGGTATCAATACAGTATCCCAGATACATATCCAATATGACGGGAAGCCTTTTTTCCTCCCCAAAACCGCTTATGGCCTCCACCACCACATCGGCAGCCTGCACGGGGTACAGCAGTGGTTTCTGAACTATCCTCGCCTTGGTTATGTGGTGAATGTTTCTGGTATACTTAACCACTTTACCTTCCACAACCGTAACCTCTATTGCGCTGGTCTCAAGGCCGCCCCTGCGGAAAAAGGGAAGCCCGTTATAGGCGTAGTTGAATTTGAGCAGGTGTCCCCGGTAATCGTTTTCAACCACCTCCCGTATTTCCTCCAGGTACGACTGTTCCGGCATGCCGCCGTGGGCGTTTATAAATTTAAGCGCTGCGTCTATGGCGCTGTTTATATCCGCCCGATTTCTGTCCCCACCGGCATAGCTGTAAACCAAGTATTCCATCAATCCCGAGCTGTCTATCCTCAGCAGTGCACTCTGGTTGTCGGTATAGATGTAGGAACCGTTCATCTCGGTTATCTTCCTCACCATGGACATATCGCTGAAAAAGACGGAGGCCTGGGCATCCAGTATGGCCTGGGCACCGGTATCCAGTTCCGTCATCGCGGTGCCTATCGGCAGATTAAAGGAGGACATGTCCAGCGGCACATAGAAGCTGCTGTCTTCGCTGTAGCCAATTTCCTTCAGAGACCAGTATTTTACCGGGTCCTGCTCCTCAAGATGCTCCACCAGCCGTTCCAGCAGGGTATGTATGTCGGGCAGTTCCCATTTGTAAACCGTTCCCCCGGCGCCATCGTTTATATAAACCGCCCCGTTCCGGCCCAGTGATACTATAAGACCTTTGATACTGGCAACAGGAATATCCTCCCCGGCCTTTCCCCCGCCGAATACCTCCCTGAATATGGACACATCAAAGGCCCACCGGTATTCCACCTCGATGGATTTACGCTCCCTGGCTGCCATCCATTCTTCCCACTGTACCTGCTCGAAGGCGATATTCTGCCCACCGATGAAAATGTTTTTCAGTATATCGGATACCCCCTGGTATATTTCAGCAAAAACCCTTCCGTTTGAAGAATCGTTAATAAGTTTGGTATGGGACTGACCGCCGAAGTTGACCACTATGTATTGGGGCAAAACAAAACTAGACAGGTCATAGTCTTCTTTACTATCCTGTCCAGAAAAGGCCTGATCTTCAGGAATTATCTTATCAATGGGAACGCTGAGCCACAATTGGGTCGTCAAACCGAAGCTGAGAAGTACAAGCCCAATTAAAATCCAGTTTTTAATCTTCTCTTTGTTCATCAATACCAACTCCGAACCGAAGGTGGAAACTAACCTTTTATTTTATTATTTTTTTTATAATATCAAGGAAATTAAAGTTAAGCAGGTTTTGCACCGCTTCCCTTACCTCCTCTTTGCTGGACAGCGTAACCATTCCTTCTATAATCTCCTCTTCGCCTTCCGGGTTAACCGCCTTTATTACGACCTTGTTGGTACCGTTCTTAAGCTCCACTTCCCGTGCAAAAAAGCCGGTGGGTCCCACCACCAACCCGGCTTCCTTACCCGACTGCACGTATTCCTCCCAGCTGTGCACCTCTTCGCCATCAACCTTTTGCGCCACCCTGCTGTACACCCGCACTTCAATGGAAGTATCAACCTTTGCCCAGCCGGATATTATCATGTTTTTGTTTACCGTTTTTATATCGGTAATAGGCTTAATAAGCTCAACAATGCCGGGAGCCGCCAGCGCCGGTGCATACATGTTTAGTATAAGTATTAGGCTGATAAAGAGTATTAGGCTTCCCTTCCTAAGCACAGGTCATCCCCCCGGATAGTCGCACAGAATGGGTATTTTAATTTATATACAACGCACCATTAGTATTACATTCCTTTATCTGTCATTCCAAAGAAGCAAAGCGCTATAGAAACTGAAACGCTACAAAATATAAAGTTTTAAATGCGTTATATAGTACCTCCTGTAAAATTATATCCTAAGTATATTACAGCCGTGTTACAGAAAAATTAAGATATCCTTACAAAAACAGGGCATCTAAGCGGGTAGCAGTATTGTAACCGTCGTCCCTTCGCCGTGTTGGCTGTTTATGTTAATTTCTCCCCCATGGGCTTCTATTATCTGCCGGGCTATCGAAAGCCCCAGGCCGGTACCGCCAAGCTCTCTGGCCCGTGACTTGTCCACCCTGTAAAACCTCTCAAACACCCTGGACATATCGACCTCGGGGATACCTATTCCGTTATCCCTAACCGCAATGCTTACCTTGCCGGCCGAATACCCGGTAATTACCTCTATTCTTCCGTTGTCCGGAGTGTATTTAATTGCATTGCTAAGTATATTTAGTATAACCTGTTCTATTTTATCCTTATCTCCGTCAAAGGGCGGCAGAGTAGTAATTTTTTCTATGATAAGGGTATGCCCTTTTTGTTTGATTGGAATATCCAGCTTTCTGACCGTCTCGTCTATCATATTTTCCAGGTCAAACCGGGTCTTGTTCCACTGAGTCTGTTGATGGTCAAGCTTGGACAAAAGCAGTAGGTCCTTTACCAGCCGTGTCATGCGCTCGGCCTCACTGTTCACCACCGACAGGAATTCTGTGGCCAGTTCCCTTTGGTCGATAACGCCCTCCAGCAACGTCTCTACATAACTGCGTATGGTGGTAAGGGGTGTCCTGAGCTCGTGGGAAACGTTGGCCACGTACTCTCTTCGCATGGTCTCCAGCCTATGCTGCTCCGTTATGTCCTGGAACACCAAAATATAGCCCAGAACTTTCCTATGCTCGCTCTTGAAGGCGGCGGTCTCCATCCTCAGTACCGTGTCCCCCCTTGGGATAATGCTTTCCTGGTTGGGCTTGCGTTTTTTAATCTGCTTTATATCCAGGTCAATGCCTATCCCGGCAAACATATCCCCAAGCCTTGTTCCCTGGATATTGTCCTTAATCCCCAAAAATCTAATAGCGGCGGGGTTTATATGAATCACTTCTCCGTCAACGTTTACCGCTATTACACCGTCGGTCATATAGGAAAGAATGGATTCCATCTTCCCTTTCTCGTTCGCTATCTCCCCGAGAGTTGTCTTAAGTTTTTGGGTGAGGTAGTTGAACATCTGAGTCAGCTGTCCTATTTCGTCGGTGGATTTTACCTCCAGCCTGTGGTCAAAATCCCCCTCCGCCATCTTTTCAGCCTTAGAGGTAACCTCCTTTATCGGACCGGTAATGCTTCTTGCCAGCAGCGATCCCAGAATAACGGTAATGACAAGCGCCAGCAGCGTCGCCGACGTCAGAATATTCTTCGCCTTGTCAAGGGTGGCCACCACTCCCGCCATGCCGGCCCTCATATATATTATCTTTTCCACCTGTTCCGTATTGTTTTTAACAGGAAAGGCATAGTCCATAATATACATCTGCCCGCCTTCGTTCCTTAAAACCTCCGTCTCCTTCCTCCCGGTCAGCGACGAATGCAAAACTGTGGGCGGGTCCGCCCCCAAGATATCCGCTATATAGCTTTCGTTTGCCCCCTGGACGTTGCTGCCTATTACCAGCCTTTCGGTGTTAAGTACGTAGACCTCCCTTATCTGCGGGGAAAGGCTTACCTCGTACCATCTCTCAATAATCCTTTGTATGTCCGGAGCGCCCACAATGCTTATGCCCCTTATCTGGACCGAAAGAATCTGTGCCTCCTTGTCAAGGGTTTCGACCAGGTTATCCTGGAGGTATTGCTCCATCTGCGTGATGATTATAGCTCCGACTATAACCATAGCCAGAAAGACAAGCAGAAAGTATATTATAACTATCTTCCATTGAATGCTTTTGAACATTCAGCTAAACCCTCCTGAAATAGTAACCTACACCACGCTTTGTAATGATGTATTTGGGATTGCTGGAATCGTCCTCGATCTTTTCCCTGAGACGACGTATTGTGACGTCCACCGTCCTTACATCACCATAATACTCATAGTCCCATACGTCCTCAAGCAGGGTTTCCCGTGTGAAAACCTGTTCGGTCTGGGAAGCCAAGTATTTTATCAGTTCAAATTCCCTAAGCGTAAGATCTAAAGGTTTCCCATCCTTTCTCACTTCATACTTGGCAAGGTCTATTACAAGGCTGCCGGATCTAATGCAGTTATCCGATCCGGGCTCGCTACCTACGGGTATCTCCGCCCTTCTTAAGTTTGCCTTAACCCTTGCCAGAAGCTCCCTGACCCCGAAGGGTTTTGTTATATAGTCATCGGCGCCCAGTTCCAGGCCCAGCACCTTGTCCACTTCCTCTTCCTTTGCCGTAAGCATAATGATTGGTGTCTGGATATTCTGCCTTATCTTCTTGCATACCGCAAATCCGTCAATCTTCGGCAGCATAATGTCCAAAAGAATCAAATCAGGGTTTACTCTCTGGGTCTTCTCTAACGCCTCCTGGCCATCGTAGGCCAGTTCAACCGAGTAACCCTCCTTTTCAAGGTTGAATTTAAGTATATCGGCTATTGGCTTTTCATCGTCCACGACCAGTATTTTTTTATTCACAATCACATCACCCCAAAAGGTTAATATTTAGTATATTAGACCTGCAAAGCCTTTTTCCTCCCTGCCCCGGCCAATAATATCACAAGGCAGGATGTTTGTTCCGTGTTTTTGTAGGACATATGTCCTATTAAAAATAAACCGCATTTCCTATAGACTTTTGTCACATTTTGGTTAGAATAGTAGTCAGATGAGGCCACTTGTTGGCTGATGTCGAACAGTGCAAGTGGAATCAGTAAGATCCCCCAATCAATCCCCAATTTTTATATGCAAGGGTCCCCCAACCCTTGCATACTTCATTTTTTGGAATGCTGTCAAATAAATTGTAAAGGTCCTCCGGTAAATAACCAAATACCCTTTGAAAAGCCTCATCAAAGGGCGTGTTTTCCTTCAGAACTCCAAACAGTTCGAGTATTTTTTCCCTGCCCTCCCGCTGGGCCAGTTCCTTTACAAGCAAAAAGGCCTGTTTGTATGCCAGGTACTGGTCCAGGCCGGCGAAATCATCGGTCAGCTCTTTCATGGAATAAGGCATACGTTGGAAAACGTGTTCCTTGCCCCATTCAAAACCGGTATTAATATGCTCCTGGTATAAGGCCATGCCCTCAGTGAACCACAGCGGGTAGTTGCCCCCAGCCATATCAGCCATAATAAGGTGAGTAAGCTCGTGAATATACAGCCCCCCTTCCGCCTGGTCCCCCTCGTCTCCCCAAACATTTGGCGATAAAACGCTTATGGTGCCTGCGTAATAGGCTCCCAGCGTCGTGCCCCGGTAGGGAAGTCTCAAACCCCTTTGTAATTGTTCCCTGTCGTGGTACACCGTCAAATAAATCTTTTTTTGTGGTTTGTAACCAAAATATTCGGATACCAATCCCAACTGTCCTTTTGCCTGGTCCTCCACCCTGCTAACCACGCCGACATCCTCGGCGGAAAACCGGATAATAAAGTCCTCGGTCTCCTTTACGCTGTAGCCGGTTGTCAGTCCTTGGAGCCTCATCCTTTCCGCCCCTTGCACAAGCGCGGTGACGGCGGGTTTAACGGTGTCAATGGCAAAAAATACTAAAGCTAAGGCAAGCACCGCCAATGCAGCCGCCAGACCTCTTTTAAACCCCCTCATAACCGACATCACCTCAAATTGATTATACCAAAACCCATTATAAACTTCATAGGTAATATATCCTATATTCCTTCAAGCACCGTCCTATGTTCCTCTCTCCGGACCGATGTCCCCAAGGCTCCACTCAGCTTTTCGATCCTGTCAAGTATTGTTTTCTTTCTCGTATCATCGGGTATCCTGGGCTGGTGTTTGTCGTGTATTTGGATTGGATAGGCCGCTACTTCGATTATTCGGCCATCCTCCAGCCCGATATCCAGAATTATGCTCTGGTTGTTGTTGTCGCCGTTCTGGTCGAAAATGAAATTCCCCAGGCTGTAAACTATCAATTTGTCATTGTAAAATTCGATCCCCTGCAGTACATGGGGATGATGTCCGAGGACAATATCTCCACCCCAGTCAATTATTTTATGCCCCAGCTGCTGCTGGGCCGGGGTTATCCTGTTGCTGTTCTCTATACCCCAATGGAGCGAAACCACCACCACATCGCATAAGGTTTTTAGCTTATCAATATCCTCCCTAATAAGCTCTTCCTTCATAGGTGCCGTACCCGCCATATCCTCGGTGGCCTCAAAGGTTCTTCTGTAGGAATAGCTCCAGAAATAATTGTAAAACTCATTGTAGGCCAAAAAACCCACCCGCACTCCGTCCTTCATCACCACCAGTGGCCTTCTAGCCTGCTCGAGGTTTTCTCCGGCACCCACATAACCGATACCCGCCTGCTCAAGGTTTTGTATTGTCTCGATAAGGGCCGGGGTATCGTAGTCCAGGGTATGGTTATTGGCAAGGGATAAAACATCAAACCCCGCCTCTTTAAGCCCCTCGGTAACCTCCGGGTCCGCCCTGAACCATATGCCCTTTCCCGGAAGCTGCGACCCGGTGCTTGCAATGGTGGTCTCAAGGTTTCCAAAGACAATATCCCCCATTTCAAGTATATGCCTCACACCGTCAAAGGGAGCGTGTACCGAGCTTCTCGCTATCCTGGTTCCTACCCCCCGTGTAAGCATCATATCCCCCACCGCTATAAGCCTTAACCTTTGCGGCTGGGGCTGCGCAGATGTTTCCTTCACCGGCTCCTCTTCGGTTGGGATATGCTCTGTCAACTCGTCGGCAGGGGTTCCGGCGCACCCCGACAGTAGCAGTATTATCAAAACGATTAACCCTATATTCTTAAACATTTTACAATCCCTTTCCTGAAAATATACTCATCTTAATTTAACAACAAACAAACCAGCATGTCAATTAACCATCCGGTGAGCTGTTGCATAGGATGTATATATGGGAAATTTTGCGGGAGTGATTTTATGGACACTGTCAATCATCAATTAAGGAGAACAATGTTTAAACGCCGGCTGGACCCGGCGCTGAAGAATATGGCATCGGCAAAAAAAACTAGACAGCTTTCGGTCATAGTCCAGTCGGTGGACGGCGTTGATGAAAGGATTAAAAAACATATCAAAAAACACGGGGGCAGGATAACGGAGGAGTATCCCTTTATAAAAGCGTGTAACGCACTGGTGCCGCCTCCGGCAATTAAATCGCTGGAGACTTTAAGCCACGTTCACTATCTGTCTCCCAACCGTCCGGTGGCCGCCCATCTGAACAACATCAGAAACGTTTTATCATCGGGCACCGCCCATAACCAGGGCCTCACTGGAAGAAACATAAACGTAGCTCTGTTGGACACCGGTACATACCCGCACCCGGACCTAATCCGGCCGGCAAACCGTATCCTTTATTTCAAGGACTTGGTTAACGGTTGTGAGTTCCCCTACGACGATAACGGCCACGGGACCTTTGTTGCGGGCATTATTTTGGGAAATGGTTCCATGTCAAAGGGGGAGTACGCAGGCATAGCCCCGGGGGCCGGGCTTATCAGCCTTAAGGTTTTAAACCGAAGCGGAAACGGTTGGACGTCCACCGTCCTGTCCGGTATGCAGTGGATATACGACAACCGGGAAAAGTATAAAATAAAGCTAATGTGTCTCCCCCTCGGCCACCTCGGCTCCCTGTCCGCTGAAAACGATCCGCTGTCAAGGGCGGCCCAAGTACTGTGGGATTGTGGTGTTATAGTTTGCGCTTCTGCGGGCAATAACGGACCGGAGGCCTCCTGGATATCATCACCGGGTATCAATCCCAGTATAATAACCGTCGGAGCGCTTCAGGGCTACGGAGGAACCATTTTGCCGGCCAATCCCCTTGCCCCCTTTTCCAGCAGAGGCTATACCCCGGACGGAAATCCCGGACTGGATTTTGTAGCCCCCGGCACCGGGATAACGTCCCTAAACTCCGACCCGTGTTTTATGCCCAAGTCACCCCTCTCACACAGGAGTACACGGCTGGACAGCCATTACCGCCAGGGTTCCGGCACTTCCGCAGCCTGCGCCGCCGTCTCCGGGACCATCTGCCTTTTGCTGGAAAAGCACGGGGACCTAACCCCCGATGAAGTAAAGTCACTTTTAAAACACAGCTGTAAGAGTTTAAACCTTCTAAAGGAGCAGCAGGGCCACGGCCTTCCGGACATAAACCGGTTACTAGATTAATAAAAGGGCTGTTAAGCCCTTTTTTACTTCAGATAGTTGTTAGGATTGACCGGAGTGCCGAACTTCCTTACCTCAAAATGCAGATGTGGTCCAGTAGTCCTGCCGGTATTCCCAGACAGGGCTATTGTCTGCCCCTTATGCACCTTATCCCCCCTGGACACCAGGTTTTGGGAATTATGCCCGTAGTAGGTGGAAAACCCCTCTCCGTGGTCAATAATAACCAGGTTACCGTAAGTCCCCTGTCTGCCGGAAAAAATCACCGTACCGCCGTCCGCCGCCTTAACTGGAGTACCTGAGGGGATTCCTATATCTATACCGTTGTGCATCCGCCCCCATCTTCGTCCGAAACCGGAGGTTATCTTGCCTCTTGCCGGATAAGCAAAGGTTCCGGTGCCCTGCCTGGGAGGAGGCGGCTTGGTACCCACCGCTACCATCCTTGTAACCGGTTCCTTTATCACTTCCTCGTCCAGTATTTCCCGGTCGACCTCAATACCGTTTTCCCTTATTATCCTTGCAGTAATCTCCTTCTCGCCGTACCTTCCACCAATTTTTACTATCGATTCTCCCTTGTAAAACTCGCTGCTTTCCCTGTACTCCGTTTCATAGGGTATACTCTCCTTAAGGGTGACTATTTCCTCGGTAACTACCGTTACAAAGGGTTTGGGCACAATCATGCTTAGTTGCTGTCCAACCTGCAGCTTTTTGGGGTTAACCCCGGGATTTGCCTTTTCCAGGTCCTCCACAGTAATGTTATAATCCCGGGATATGGCCCACAGGCTATCTCCTCTCGAAACGGTATACACTTTGCTTTCGGTGGTTCCATTTATTAGGTATTTATAGGCAACCTCCGGATCCATTATGTCTTCGGGTTCTACCGGACTGTCTACTAGCTCCACCTTTTCTTTTATGTCTATGCCGCAGACGTCCACGTCTCCGTCCTTTGGGGCAAAGGAATCCTTTACCCTCTCCAGTAGATTCTGGGCCTTGTCCATGCCTATAACCGACAATATGGGACTGCCATCAACGCAAAGGGTGATGGCCTTTTTTCTCAGTTCAATGTTTCTTGTCAGCGCTTCCCTGAGGCCTTCCTCGTCCAGCACTTTATCTGTTTGTTTGTCCAGTTTAACCTTTTGTACCTCAAGCTCCGCTGTAAGCACCAGCCCCTCATCGCTTTCAAGGATTTCGCTGCCCAACCGAGCCAGTACCTCCGCAGCCATTTCTTTGTCCTTTACAACACCTATGTGACTGCCGTTAAGGGATACTTCATAACCGGCACGGGTAGTTTCAGTGTATACAAATACTGCTACCAGCAGTGCCATAATACAGACAACTGCTATAAAGGCTTTTTTCTCCCTCGGACCCGTCCTTTTCGTAAGTCGTGAAACCAGTTCCCTGATAGGGCCTTCGTTAGGCGGCTTATCCATTGTTCGTCTCCTTTCCTCCATTACTCTAAGTGGCTATCTTCGTAATGTGGGAGGCGTCCCTTCCTATGTACATTCAGCGTTACAACATAATTATCTGCTTACAAGCATTTTTTATTCATTTTTCCAGAAAAGGCTTAAACCCCCAGAACAAGCCATTCCCGAATCCGATCTCTTAGACCTGTATCGCCTATATTCTCAACTATTCGAATAAAATCTTCGGCTGTCGCGTTCTGGAAGGCGTAGTTCCTGTAATAGAGCTGCAGGGCCTTGAAAAAATCCTCGTCCCCCATAATATCCCTTAAGTTTTGGAATATCAGAGCCCCTCCGCAGTACACCAGCGTATGATACTGCTCCGAATCCTGGTATTCCAAAAGAGTGCCCTGTATATTTACGTCGGGCTCCTCCCCTGCCGCCGCCACATAATCCTCGTACCTTTTTTTGATTAGGTTCTCAAACAACCCCTTGGCGGTATCGGGTCCATACTTCTTTTCAAAATAGAGTATTGTAGAATACTCGGTCAGGCCTTCGTCCAGCCATGCTTCCGTGTACTGGTTGCTGCCAACTATTCCGTACCACCATTGGTGCGCAGTTTCGTGCACAGTTATATATTCCAGCGTAAACAGCCTTTCAATATTATATAACTCTTTGCTAATTAAAACAAGATTTGGGTACTCCATTCCTCCCACAAAAAAGTCTGCCGCCACAACTGAATAGGTCTTGTAGGGATATTTACCGAAACACCGATTAAAAACTGATATCGCATCGGTAGCAAACTCCAGGGTTTTCTTACCGGTTTCTTTATCAAAATAATAGGACTTTATCGTAATACCGTCGGATTTTTTACTGCTTACCAAAAATTCCTCCGAAGCGACCCACGTAAAGTCCCTTACATTGTCTGCCCGGATGGTCCATTCGCTGTTTTTCCCATCGTACCTGCGCTTCTTTAAAACCTCTCCCGTTGTCGCCACCGTATAGTTCTTTGGCAGTACCAGGCTCACCCTGTAGTCCGCAACATCGCTGTAAAAGGGGTCTCCTATGGCGTGGTAGGGGTCCAGGTTCCATCCGTTACTATCAAACACCGCAGCAATGGGATACCAGTTGGCTGCCTTTACCGTCTTATTACCGTACCCTAACCGCCCGTGACAGTGGGGGAATTTTACCGTAAAGTATATATCAACCTCAACGGATTCTCCCGGATAAAGAGGTTGCGGCAGTCTTATTCTCAACACCTGCCTGTCACCGCTTTTGTACTCCCAGTCACCGGGCTGTCCCCCCACCTGGACGCTATCGATATTCAAAAACCCGGTGTTGAACCCGTCGGGATATGCGCTGCCCCGCTCAAAGGGCTCAAAGGGCGCGGTATCTTCATTTTCAAAGGCATTGGGATAAAGATGCATATAAATGTCTTCGAAGATGGTCTCGCTATTGTTATAGTATGTAAGGTGCTGGTAACCCTTGAGCAGTTTTTCAACTTCGTCATAGTAGCAGTTAATACTGTATTGGTTAACTTTTATTGCCTCCGCCGGGAACCCGGAAACTGGAGAACTATACTCCCGGAGGCAGCTACATAACATCACAAGAACTACGGCCAGCATTATTAATGCAACAACCTTTTTCATGTTCTATCCTCCCTAAAATCAATGGGGAAAACCTAACACACTTCACACGTCACAGTACGGTTTATCCCCTATCCTAATATACAATACGCTAATTGTATTGCATTCCTTTACCTGCCATCCCGAAGAAGCGAAGCCAGAAGAATCTGACAGCCGCTTCGCTCAGCATGATGCGTCAGGAGGTGCAAAGTTTTAAATGCATTATATAATATTTTTATGCTCCGGTAGGAAGGGTGATAACTAATATGTTATAATGTAGAAAAAAGCGCAGACTATTCTTTTGGAGTGATAATATGCAATTCATCAAGGGAAAACCTGGCATAGATATAGAGGATACGCCGGTGGAAAACATTTTTATTGATGCCTTTATGCCGTCCGCAGAGGGAAACTTTGTAAAGGTATACCTGCTTGGATATAAGTACGCCTGCAGCCGGGACCGCTCATCGGGTTTTTCCAACGAGACCATCGCCCGGGCGCTGGATATTCCGGTAACAACGGTTTTGAAGGCATGGGATTATTGGGAGAAAAGGGGTATAATCAAAAAACACTACCGGAAAGAAGATAAATCCAACTTCTCCGTAGAATTCTTAAGCCTTAAACAGCTGTACATAGACAACTACCGTAGCGTATCCGACAACACCCTCGAAGGGTCGAGGGGCGCCTACACCCCCTCGGACCTTATGCAGGCCATGGGCGATACAAGAATCAGGGATATGTTCAACGAGGTGCAAAAGATTATATGCCGGCCCTTAACCCCCAGCGAAAGCTTGCAGTGCCTGGAGTGGCTTTACGATTTAAAGATGGCTCCGGAGATAATAGAGGAAGCCTTCCGGTATTCGGTAGAAAAAAAAGGGGTTAAGAGTATAAGGTATGTAAACGCCATTATAAGTAGCTGGTACGACAATAACATAAACACGCTGGAGAGGCTTTCCGAGCACCTGGAGGTTACCGACGCCAGGTACAGCCGGTACAATGCGGTGATGAAGGCTCTGGGAAGACCCAAAAACCCGACAAGAATTGAAAAACAGTATATTGGTAAATGGCTGGATGAATACGCTATGCCAGTGGATGTGATACTGAAAGCCTGCGACAAGGCCGTTATCCAGACACCTAATCCCCCGCTCAATTATGTGGACGGGATAATAACAAAATGGTACAGGGACGGGGTAAAGACCCTTTCCGATATACCGGATGGGAAAAAAGAACCTAAGCCCCAAAAACGTAAAGGCGTAAGAAATAGATTCCACAACTTTGACCAGCCGGCGCTTAAACTGACAAACGAACAGCTCAAGGAAATACTTAACAAACACAGGGATGCTTAGATTGTGGGAGAGTGTGGTATATGGAAAAAAACATAAACGAAATACTAAGAGAATATGAAGCTTTGCAGTCCCGGGCAGAAAAGGAAAAGAAGGAAAGGGCGGAGAAAATCCATCGGAAAATACCGCGGATACGGGAGATTGATGACACCATAAGCAGGCTAGGCCTTGAGTGCACTTCCTATTCCATAGGCCTTAAACCCTCCGAGCAGAAGGAATACCTGGAGGCCTTTGCCCGGAAGGTGGAGAAGCTTAAACATGAAAAAACAGCCCTCCTTAAGGACCACGGCTATCCTCCGGACTATATGGAGATAAAATACCAGTGCCAAAACTGCAGCGATACAGGGTACATAGGGCAAAAAAAATGCGCCTGTTTTAGACAAAGGCTGATAGACAGGGCATATAATCAATCCAACCTAGGTAGCGTTCTGTCCAGGGAGAACTTTGGAACCTTTGATATCAATCTTTTTCCTGATGAAAAATTCCAGGGCCATTCAAAAACACCCAGGCAGAACATGCTGGATATTTTAAGCCGATGCGAGGCCTTTACGCATAACTTCGAAAAGGACAACGGCGAAAATCTGCTTTTATACGGTGGTACCGGGCTGGGTAAAACCTTTTTATGCAACTGCATAGCCAAAAAACTGCTGGATAAGGGAAAAACAGTACTGTACCTTACCGCCTTCAAGCTGTTTAGAATACTGGAGGAATACCGTTTCCGACCAATGGATGCAGCGCCGAATAAGGAGATGCTGGATTTTATTTTAACCTGTGACCTTCTAATAATTGACGACCTGGGAACGGAGCTTGCAAACAGCTTTACCAACTCAGAGCTGTTCAACATTATAAACACCCGGCTTTTAGAGAGGAAAAAAACTATTATTTCCACTAATCTTCAGCCGAATGACCTAATTGATATTTATGGTCAAAGAGTATTCTCAAGAATATCTGCCCGCTACAGGGCACTGGAGTTTTATGGTCATGACCTGAGGATGTAAAGAAAAAAACACCGCGTTTTTCTGCAGTGTTTGGATTAAATGGAGCTGGTGATGGGACTCGAACCCGCAACCTGCTGATTACAA
>LSQX01279429.1_pt1 | contig 32769 bp, 26 predicted proteins | sample 654561 | NCBI WGS metagenome assembly LSQX01 (sample SAMN04489861, study PRJNA283612) | anaerobic digester metagenome | isolation source: 4 biogas reactors fed with cattle manure at either 37C or 55C with and... | place: Denmark: Kongens Lyngby | collected 2014 | reverse complement strand
TCCTGGAGCGGAACGTCGAAGACCGACCGCCACACGATGAGCAACTTCCGGCACACCTACCGGGAAGAGTACGACTACCAGTGCTCGAACGCGATCACCTACAGGGCCGACGGCAGCGTAAGCTATTCGCCCGACCAGGTGAATAACGTCAGCGGCTCGTACAGCGACAGGGGCAACGGCTATTGGAAACGGTCGGACTGGTGGAACCCCTCTTCCGGCAGCGCCAGCGGCGGCGGGAGCGGCGGCAGCAGCTCGAGCCGCAGCAGTTCGAGCGGCGACGGGGGCGGTTCTTATTCGGAACAGGTCAGTTACCCGGGCTTCTTCGATGGGGCCTACTACGGCGGCGGCCCCGCCGGCGCGGGCGGCGGCCTGATCGAGTACGTCGGCGACATCTTCATCGATGGCAGCGGCGGCGGCTACTGCCAGAGCTCTCATCGACAAGAACTGACACTTCCGGTGACAGATATGAGACGCTACCTGGCCGGCTCGCGGTTGTGCCGGATGGTGATTGTCAACGGTGCTCGCCGGCGCGAGTTGCAGCGACCAGGAGCGGCCCTCGCAACCTCCGAGCAGCCGACTCTAGTTGCCGAGTCAAGAAGATTGTGATCGTGCCGAAGCTGCCCTTGATCGTGCGCTAAACAGACTTGCGCGACCCCGGGAGGAATAGGTGAAACAGGAATCCCTTTCGCGGAACGGCGGACTCGAATCCCCGTTTGGATCGTGATTGCTTTTCCGTGTCTGGTCCGTAGCGCGCCTCTCGCCGTACCGTGCGAAAACAGCGAGGTTTCCGTCGACATGGTCGGACTGCTCGGACTCGGGCTGATGGGGCGCGGGATTGCCGCCTGCCGGCTCTGTGACGGGCGGAAGGTGGTCGCGCAGGGCCGCAGCCGCGGGCGGGCGGAGAAGGCCCGGGCGTTTCTGGCCGGCGTCATCGAGGAACGCGACGCCTACCGGAACGCCATTCCGCCCCTTGCCTGGCCGGTCGTGAAGCGAGGCGAGCAGTTTGTCGTTGGGGAATCAGATCGAGCAACAGCTTGATCGTCTTGAGGAATAACGACGTAGGGACAACGCGACCGGCTCCACGGGGATTGATCGGCGGTTGCAAAAACCGGAGCTGCGGGTTATCTTCGTCGAGACAGTCCACCTCGGAGGGTATCGCGATGCGGCTCGTGCTGCTGGGCACTACTGGTTATCACCCCAATGAGAACGGCCACACGCCGTGCATGCTTTTGCCCGAGGCGGGCGTGATGTTCGACGCGGGCACGGCGATGTTTCGCGCGCCGCGCCTGCTGGCGACTCCGACCCTCGACATTTTCCTTTCCCACGCCCATCTCGACCACACGATCGGTCTGACCTACCTGTTCAGCGTCATCCACCAGCATCCGCTCGAGCGGGTTCGCGTGTTCGGTGAGTCGGAGAAACTCGCGGCGATCGAGGAGCACCTGTTTTCGGAACTTCTCTTTCCCGCCCGGCCGCCGATGGAATTCTGCCCGGTCGAAGCGGGCCAGCCGGTGCCGCTGGCCGGCGGCGGCCGGATGACCCATTTTCCGCTGGCGCACGTGGGCGGCACGATCGGGTTCCGCGCCGACTGGCCCGGCCACTCGATGGCCTACGTGACCGACACGACGGCCGACGCCGGCGCGGCATATGTCGAACAAATCCGCGGCGCGGACCTGCTGATCCACGAGTGCTACTTCCCCGACGGCTGGGAGGAGTGGGCGGCGAAGACCGGCCACAGTTGCGCAACGCCGGTAGCGGAGGTGGCCCGGGCGGCGGGAGTCGGCCGGCTGGTGCTCGTCCACGTCAACCCGCTGGCGACGGGCGAGGACCCGATCGGGCTGGGCGCCGCCCGAGCGGTGTTTCCCGCCGCCGAGCTGGGAATGGACATGATGGAGATCGAGTTCTGACGACGCGCGGTGGGGTGGTGCAGGGCGGGCCAGCCCGAACTGCCCCGACCCGACGCTCCCGCGAACCAGACGATTCAACGCAATCAAAACGCCAGCGACGCCCCACCGCCGGCCAATCGACCGGTATCACGGCGGACCGTTCGGAATCCAACGCGCGGCGCGATCCTTGCGAACGATGTCCGCCCCGAGCGCGGCCAGCTTGCGGTCGAGTCGCTCGTAGCCGCGTTCCAGGTGGTTTACCCCGTGGACGACGGTCTTTCCCTCGGCGGCCAGGCCGGCCAGGACCAGCGCCGCCCCGGCCCTCAGATCGGTTGCCGCGACCGGCGCTCCGGAAAGCCGGCAGGGACCGCGGACGACTGCGCCGGCGGCCCCGGCGGCCACCTCCGCGCCGAGGCGGCGCAATTCGGCAAGATGGAGAAATCGCTGGGGGAAGACCGCGTCGGCGACTCGGCTTTGGCCCCGGGCAAGGCAGAGCAGGGCCGTGAACTGGGCCTGAAGATCCGTGGGAAATCCCGGGTAGGGCGTTGCCGTGATCCGCAGTGGCCGCGGCAATCGCTCGGCCAGGAGCGACACCCGATCGGCTCCGATTGTCAACTCCATTCCCGCCTGATCGAGCCGTTCGAAGACGGCGCGCAGATCGCCCGGAACAACCTTCTCGACCGACACGCGTCCGCCGCTGATCGCGGCGGCCAGCAGGAGGGTGGCCGCTTCAATCCGGTCGGCGGTCACCCGATACGCCGCCCCGCCGAGTTGATCGACCCCGCGGATCGTCACGGTCGAGCTGCCCAGCCCCTCGATGTCTGCGCCGAGGCGGTTGAGGAACCGGCCGAGGTCGACGATTTCCGGCTCTTGGGCCGCATGGAGAATCGTGGTCGTTCCGCGGGCGAGTGTGGCGGCGCTCATCACGTTGGCGGTCCCGGTGACGGTCGATCCGGCGGAGCCGGCCAGGTCGATCTTCGCCCCGCGGAGCCGTGCGGATCGGGCGACGACGTTGCCGTTGCGGATCGAGAGGTCCGCTCCCAGGGCGGCGAGTCCCTTGAGATGGAGATCGACCGGCCGCGGGCCGATCCGGCATCCGCCCGGCAGCGCCACGACGGCGCGGCCGCGACGGGCAAGCAGGGGGCCGAGAACGCAGAAGCTGGCCCGCATGCGGCGAACATGGGTGTAACCGGCCTGAAACGGCGCCGTGTCGCGAGGCGCGATCTGGATCGCGTCCCCCTCGCGGCCGACGTCCATTCCCAGGCACCGGAGCACGGCCACCAGGTTGCCGACGTCGGCAAGCCGAGGGACGCGGCGGAGCCGCACCGCGGAATCGGCCAAGAGGGAGGCGGCCATGATGGGCAGGGCGGCGTTCTTCGAGCCGCTCGCCTCGACGGTCCCCTCCAGGGGCCGACCGCCGCGGATGTGCAGATACCCTTTCCGCATCTCGCTCCTTCGCCGCGGAAAGACGGCTCGATTGGTCCCGCGCCGGCACGGCGTCCGCGCGGGTCTCTCAGCGTTTGGACAACACGCCAAAGGTGATCCCGCCGACGACGAGGCCGACCGCCACGCCGACCGCGATCACCCGGACAGCGCTGACCGGGGCAACGCCCGCCGCCAGGTACTGGGCGCCCACCGCGAGCACCACCCCGATATTGAAACCCATGATCGTCCCCAGCAGTCTTCGCTTGGCGAATTCCTCGGCCGAGAGCGGCTCGCCGGCGGGCTTCTGCCCGGCGGGGCCGGCGGCTTTCGCCGGCTCCGCCTTCTTGGCCTTCTTGGCCTTCTTGACAGGAACCATCTCCGGCGCATCGCGGGGGAAGAACTGGGCAATCGCCTCGTTGATCTGGGCCGGCGTGCAGAGCACGGTGCGGACCGGCATCTCCATCCGCAGCCGGAGTTCTTCCTCGACGTCGGGAATCAGCGGCGAAGGAGACGCCATCAGCAGTTGCTGCCCATCAGCCATCACCGGGACGCACGAGTGCTGCCGCGCCAAGTTGGGGGGAATCATCTGGGCAAGCTGGGCGTCGACGCCGAGGTCGCTCAAATCGAGGTAGGGCAGGCCGATCGACTCTGCGTAGGTCATCATCACCACTTCGGGCGTGGCCAGCTTCTGCTGCATCACGGCCTGGTGGATGTCGAGCCCGACGGCGTCGGCAAAGCTGCGTGCTTTTTCGAGCTGGGCCTGGTCGACCACCTTGTTGGCCAGCAGGATCTCCTCAAACGTCCGCCGGCGTCCTTCGACCTCGACCTTGCGCCCGAGCGACGCGTCGTACTCGCGTTTCCGCTGCGTGTCCGTCAGGCAGAGCATCGCCTTGGCCAGTTGATTGAGCAGCGACTGGGACTGCTCGCTGAACTCGCCCGTGGCGTACTTGCGGACGTGCTCGTTCATCTTGCGATAGTGGGCGCGGATCTTGTCCGCCGTGTCTTCAAACATCTCCAGCCGCAGCAACTGGTAGTGGTTTAGCGGCCTGACGGTCTCCGTAATACCGAGCCAGTCGCGATACACATCGAGCTGTTTTTCCATGGTCCGCCTCGCATCGCCTTCCGCTTGATTTCTATTTGAAAAGCTCTTCCAGCCCCTTCAAGTCGGGGTCTTCCGACCCGGCCGGCTTCTTCTTGGGGCTGACGGGGGCCGGCTTGGGGGCGCTGTCTCCAGCCATCTTGTCCGTGGTTTCTTTACCGACTTTCTTCGTGGTTTTCGCCGTCTTCTCCCCGGCGTCGGCGGTTTTCTGGACCGTCTCGGCGGCCTTCTCCCCGGCGTCGGCGGCAACCTGTTCCGCGCCGCCGGCCGGCTGCAGCCCGGCGGCCACGGCGAACAGCAGTTTCTCATACTGAGGAGACTGCCCCTGGCGGGTTCGCAGCTCGAGTGTGTAGCGCCGGCCGGCGAGCACGCCGGTCCAGAACAGCCGGTCCAGAACCTGGTCGATCGACCTGGGGTCTTTCCCGTGTTTCAAGTAGACGGCTCCGACGCAGCTGCCGATCGCAACCGGTTTGGCGCCTTTCGGGGCGGCCTGTTGGGCGAAGGGGCCGACCGTCTCCGCGGTCAACGCTTCTCCGGCATGGTCCTCGGCGGTGACGAGGATCATCGGATAGAGTTCTTCGTCGCTGCCCTGGAACCGGATCACGTAGTCGCCATACCGCGGCGCCACGCGCCACCCCGCCGGTCCGGCGATCTCAACCCGGCCACTGTCCAGGGGAGGCTCGTACGGCCGCAACGGGGGCAGGCCGGCGACGTCGATCCGCCGGATCGATTCGCCCCGCGGTTGCTGCTGTTGCTGCTGCGGCTCGGGCTTGCCGCACCCCGGCCCGCAAACCAGTGCCGCGCCCAGGACCGCAACGCTTGCGGCCCGGCACGCCTTGCGCGGAAAGGAGACAACCGGCGCCGCGGTGGAACGGCTCGAGAAGTCTTCATCTGGGAGGGGAAACATCGTCGACACCGAAATCAGGGTTTGCCGCATCGCGAGAAGACCATCCCCAAGTCCCCGGCCCTGCTGCGTTCACCCACGGAACGCTTGGGAATTCGCTGCGGGAACTTGCCAGGCCCCAGTCTTTCACGCCCCCAAGAGTACTCGACAATCCGCCGCACCGTCAAGCGCGGCGATCTCCCGCCGACGGGCCGCCTCGGCCGGGCAACCGATGTTGTTCACCGATCGGAAGGAGTGCAATCGGCCCCGCAGCGCCACGTCGGGTGCCGCTCCGCGTGTCAAGCTCAGGCGGCCGATCGCGCCCTCGCGCCTGCCGCAACCGCTCACTCCTCGATCACTTTCTTGACGATCTGGATGAAGTGCGGCGACTTCTTCGACTCGCTCAACTCGTCGGCCTTCTTTTGGGCCTCCTTTTTTTGTGCGTACTCAAACATCGCAACCGGTGTTAGCGACTGGCTGAACACGCCCCAAAACGCCTTCAACCGCACCTCCTTGGTGACCTTTGCTCGACTCTTGCGCTTCGTCGTCTTGGCGGTCTTGGTCGCCGGAGAGGCTGCCTTCTTAGTGATCCCGAGCCGCTCAGCAGCTTCGGCCTCCTCGCGTAACTCTCTTCTATTAACGACTTTGCGCGCCATCATCATCCCTCGGGTGTGCGTGCGCCGGGATCGGCCGAGGGCAGCCAGCGCGGCTGTCCACTCCAGCGCAATCGGACGGCAAGCGAACGCTTGATTTTAACGCATTTCTTGCCCAATGACCAGACGAAAGTACACCGAGCAGCACGGTAGGGGGGGGTATTGGCTGGTAACCCGACGCGTGGGCGAGGGTGGCCAGCCGACTTGGCCTCGCTGACGCGTGGGGTCTTGAGGTCGCCTCGCTGACGCGTCGGGTTTTGACGTGGCCTCGCTGACGCGTCGGGTTTGGACGGCGCGGGTTATCGCGAAGTCTCTGGGGCATGGACCACGCGGGTTAGGCCCGGTGTTCCTGCCGCGACGGGCTGGCCGGGGGCGGTTCCCACTTCGGAAAGGCCACGCCCGGCGGACGCCTGGCCAGCAGAATCCAGAGGATGGCGGCGACCGCGAGCAGCACGAGGCTCACGTTTTGAGAGATTGTCAAGCCGGTGCCGAGAACCGCGCCTTCGTCGTTGCGGATCACCTCGATGATGAACCGCGTGAGCGGATAGACCGTCAAGAACAGGGCGAACACCTCGCCGTCACGGCGGCGAAACGGCGCGTAGGCCACCAGGAGCAGGCAGATCAGCAGCGCATTGATGGCGGCATAGATCTGGGTCGGGTGGACGGGCGCGGCCCGCGCCTCCGTCTCGGCGGTCCAATGGACCTTCGGCCCTCCGAGCACCTCGACCGACACTCCCCCCCCCTCCCGGCCGGCTTGGGCGAGCACCCAGAGGGCCTCCGCGCTGGTTCGCACCGGCTGGCCGTTGACCGCCGCCAACCGCATCTGTTTATCGAGCCCATGCCGCTCGGCAGGCGACCCGGGCGCCACCGCGCTGACGATCGGCGGAGCGGCGGGATCGGCGTCCAGTTTGAGCCCCTCGATGAAGACCTCGCCGCGGCGCATCTGGTGCACGTGGACGGGGCTGCCCGCCGGAAACTCGACGGCCCACGGCAGGTCGCACGGCCCGCCGAAACAGCAGCCGTTCATGAAGCATCCGAGCCGCCCCAGCGCCAGCCCGAGCATGAAACTGGGCGTCATCAGGTCGAGCGTCGCCAACAGGGGCATTTTATGGCGGAAGAGGAAGACGAGCAGACCGGCGATGCCGCCGATGATCGAACCGTAAACGACCAGCCCTCCCTCCGTGAAATTCAGCAACTCGCCGATCGTGGCGATGACCGTGGCACGCTGAAAGTCTTCCCAATACTCGATGACGTAGAACACCCTGGCCCCGACGATCCCCGGCAGGATCATCCAGAAGCAGAGCATCACGAGGCGATCGGGATCGAGGCCCAGCCGCCGCCCTCGCCAGATCGTCATGCCGATCGCCGCGAGAATCGCCGCCAGCAGGAGCGTGCCGTAGCCGCGGATCGGCAGACCTTCCGGCTCGCAGATTCTGGGCAGGACGAACCAGATGACCGCCGCCAGCGCGGCCAGCAACGGCAGATAGCCGAGGGTGTCGGCGTTGAGCCCCTGGCGCCACGCAAGCCATGCCAGCAGCAGCAGGCCGCCGGCGGCGACCAGGGCCAGGAGCAATCCCCAGCCGAACAGGGGAACCCCGGCAACCTGGTTGGGGATGTGGAAAAGGGTCTGCATCATGGGACGGGTATGCCTGGATTTCGGAGCGTGGCCTGGCGCATCAGGCGATGGCGGCATTCAGGAGACAGTTGTCGATCAGGCGCGTCTGGCCGATCCGCACGGCCAGGGCGATCAGGGTCGGGCCATCGGCGGCGCTCCGCGGGTGGAGGGTCTCGGGGTCGACCAGGGCGATGTACTCGATCTCGGCCTCGCCGGAATCGATCAGGATCGTCTCGATCTCCCGCCTGATCCGGCCGGCCTCGGTCTGCCCGGCGGCGACGAGCCGCTCGGCGGCGCAGAGGCTGGCGTAGAGCGACGCGGCCCGGGCGCGCTCGCCGGGATCGAGGTACGCGTTGCGGGAACTCATCGCCAGGCCGTCGGGTTCGCGGACGGTCGGGCGGACGCGAACCTCGACCGGCACATTGAGATCCTCGACCATGCGGCGGATCACCAGCGCTTGCTGGTAGTCTTTCTGCCCGAAGTAGGCGACGTCGGCGCCGGCCAGGTTGAAGAGCTTGAGAACGATCGTCGCCACTCCGCGAAAATGTCCCGGCCGGGATTCGCCTTCGAGGGGTTCGGCCACCGATCCGACTTCGACCCAGGTGGAGTGTCCGGGCCGGTAGACGTCGGCCGTTTCGGGCACGAACGCCAACTGCACACCCAGGTCCGCAAGCCGATCGAGATCGGCGTCGCGTGCGCGAGGATAGCGTGCGAAGTCCTCGGACGGGCCGAACTGCGCGGGGTTGACGAAGATCGAGACGACGCACGCATCGCACTCCGCGAGCGCCGCCCGGACGAGGCTCAAGTGTCCCTCGTGCAAAGCGCCCATCGTGGGAACCAACCCCACCTTGTTGCCCCGCCGGCGCAACTCGGCGACCTGGCGGCGGAGGACTTCTCCATCGCGGACGACTTCCGGGAGGGGAGATCGAGTGGTCATGGCATCTCCACAAGGGACTGCATCCGGCGTCAACTCATCGCGGCGACGGCGGCCGTGAGTTCTTCCAGGGCCTGCCCGGCATGCCGCCCGTCGAGACGCAGCACGGGCCCCCCACTGGGCGCAGCGAGCGTTGCCAGGATCGCCGACCGAATCCCGGCGATTCGTCCAACTGTGGCGGCCACGGGCGGCGCGCTTGGGGAGGCGACTCTCCGGGCGCACCATGCGGGCGGAGCATCAACGACGGCGATCAGTTTGGGCGGGCAGACTTGCTCGGACGCACGTCGCCACTGGCCGATCACCTCTTCGAGCCGCGATCCGTCCAGCGCTGTCCGCGCGTAGGCCACCGACTGGCCAAACCAGAAGTCGCTTACCCAGAGAGAGGCCTGTTCCCTCCAGCCCGGCAAGTCCAAGTCGAGCAACTCGGCCCGGCGGCGAATGAATTGTAACTCGATTTCGGCGGCACTGCCAGCCGAACCTTTCCAGGCCGCCGGGGGCGGGGCGGCGGCGGTGTCGCTGAGCAGCCGCCCGCCGGCCGCGCGGGCCAGTTCGGCGGCCAGCAGGGACTTGCCGGAACCCGGCGGCCCGGTCATCGCGACGTACGGCCGGGCGTTCTGGAGATGTTCGAGAAGCTGCCGGATCGTCCACCCAATCGCTGGATGGATCATGTCCGGAGCGACCTCGGCGGCCGGTTCGAGGACGAATCGCCGCCAGGCCATCCGTGGATGGGGGACCTCCAGGTCGCCGCCGCGAATCATCTCCCGCCCGTAGAGCAACAAGTCCAGATCGATCGTTCGCGGGCCCCAGCGGCCCGCCCGGCGTCGCCCCAGGTCGCGTTCGATTTGAAGCAGGGCGGCGAGCAGCTCGCGAGGCGGCAGGCTCGTCTCGACGAGCACCGCGGCGTTGAGAAACGGTCCCTGCCCGGCCGGCCCGCCGACCGGGAGGGTCTGGTGGTCCCGGCTCCGGCCGCGAAGCGCGACGCCGCGATGGCTTGCCAGCCGGCGCGCGGCCTCGTTGAGCAGCAGAGTGCGATCTCCCTGGTTGGATCCGAGGGCAATCAGGCAATCCGGCATTGTCGGGTGGAGCGAAAGGGCACAAGGCCGCGCCGCCTGGCGGAGTGGGAGGTCAACGGGCGCCCGGCCGCCGCGCCGGCAAGCGATGCGGAATCGCCTGCCAGAAAAAAGAAAATATGGAGGGGGCCATCCCGGCCACGACGATTGTCGTCGACTGTCGCTCCCTTCGGTTGCCGCCCCCCGAGGAACTCCCGGTTGGGTCAGGTCGCATCACGACTCTGAATCATTGTCCGAATCTGGACGGACTTGTCAAGCAAGACTTTCGCGACGCGCGCCAAGCGCTCGAGCTTCTTGCGAGGCAGTTGCGAGCGCGGGCCGCCGTGCCCGTGGGCGACCGGCACGCGGCGGGTCCCGCCCGCGCCGCCGGCTGGGGGAGGGGAGGCCGTGGGCAGGGGCAGAACTGCACCCGATGGCGGGATTACCTGCCTTGCGCCGCCCACGTCGCCGGCGATTCCTAAAGGGTTTCGGGCTCAAGCGGCCCGCGGGAGCTTTCCAGATACCAAGCGGAGACACGCTTCTCGGCAAGGATCACCCGGCGGAGGATCAGTCGCACGAAGAACGCCTTGGGAACCGCCTCCTCCTGATAGGTCACGGCGAACACCAGGCCGACCCAATCTTCATCGTGATTCTCGGCCTTGTAGAAGCGGACCTGTGCGCGGTCGCCGAGCCGCAGGAGCGCGCGGACTTCCGGATTCGCCACGAAGCCCTGGAGAGATTCATAGCGGTCCCGATCGACCAGGTAGTGATCGATGAGCGCCGCGTTGAACGGTTGCCGGCTGGCCGGGTGGTTTCCCAATTCCATCGCCTTGGCCGGTTCGTTGTCGCGGAGGAACTCGAACCAGAGCAGGGCAAATTCTCGCGACTGGCTGTCCATGAGCCGGGCGTGGGTGAGGTCTTTCGCCCAGGCGGCCGCCGTCCAGAAGATGGCCAGAACGCAGCCGGCGACGGCCAGTCCCCGGCCAATCATGCCGGGAGCGCGCGCGATTCGGATCATCGAGGCCAGGGCGGCCAGAATCGCGGCGGCGCCAACGACGGCAAAGCCGATGTGGAGGATTGCCAGCCAGGAGAACAGGCCGAGGATCAGCCCGGCGACCGCCAGGCCGCAAAGCGGGCGGTATTCAAGAATCTCTCCTTCGGAAGGCGGGGGGAACCGGGCTTCGTGGGACTCTTGCGTGCGCTCGACCATGACTCGACCACGGGGGTTGGAAAAGAATCTGTCTAACGGGCGGGGGGGCTCTCCGCGCCGAAGCCTTTCCCTTCGGCCAATTGGGCTTCGAGGGCCGCGCGGCGGGCGCGGTAGGCCTCCAATTTCGTCCGCGGATCGAACTCGACCGGCCCGCTGAACTTGGCCATCGAGCCCCGCGAGACGAAGGTCATGAATCTGGCCCATTGCCGGTCGGGTTCCAGGAACACGGGATCGTCCGTGTTGAAACCGCCATGGCAGTATTTTTCCGCCAGCGGGGCGGTGTGGAGGGTGAAATTGGCGAACGAGACGAGGACCGCCGCCGTCATGCAGGCGAAGACGATTCCGCCGACCTTGTTGACCATTGCCAGGAACCGCACGTTGACCTGGGAGACCCGGTTGGTGACCGTTTGCAGGATCGTGATCAGCAGGGCGAAGAGGACCCACAGGGCGACAAAATCCCACCAGTAGCTGCCGCCTTTCGAGACGCTGTTCTCCAGCAGCCGGGCCACCGGCTCCCAGAAGTTGGTCGCCAAGAGCGCGGCGAAGACGACATTGATGAAACGGATCGCATTGCTCCACATGCTCTCGGCCAGCAGGCAGAGCACGGTCGCCAGGAAGAGGACCACCAGGAGTGTCGGGAAGAGGAAAGCCATCGTACTGTCCTGCTTGATTTCGCGAATCGCGTGTGCCGAGCGCCGCGCGGCGCGGCCGCCGATCCGCAGCGTCTATTGTTTCAGAACTCGCGTCAATTCGGGAAGTGAGGTGATTCCCTTGGCCACCAGCACGATGCCTTCCTGCTGGAGGTTTTGGTAACCGTCCTTTCGGGCGGCGGCGCGGAGCGCCTCGGCGGTGGGCTGCGCGGCCAGCGCCGCGCGGAGGTTGCCGCCGACCAAGAGCAGCTCGAAGATCGCGATCCGCCCCAGGTAGCCCAGCCCGTCGCAGGTCTTGCAGATTTGGCGGGGGTCTTCCGGCGGCTGGGGGGGGCGGTAGAAGGCCTGCACGCGTCCGGGGGGAATGCCGAGTTGCTGGAGGACGTTCGGGGGCGGCGCGTAGGCCTCTTTGCAGTCGTCGCACAGCTTGCGGATCAGCCGCTGATTGAGCACGGCCGTGATGCACTTGGCCAGATCGGCAAGCGGTGGCTTCATGGCGGCGAGCCGCGCCAGGGCGTCGGCCGAGTCCTTGGCGCGGATCGTGCTGACGATGAGCCGTTTCTCGCCGAGAATTTCCCGGCACAAGGTGGCAATCGTCTCGCCGTCGGCCAGGTCGCGGATGATCGCCACGTTGGGCTCCTGGAGGAAGAACCGCCGCATCATCTTCTTGAGCTGCTTCTCCGGGTCGGCGTTGTTGTAGGTCGAGACCTGGACATTCTCGACCGGCTCGTAGGGGTTATTCTCATCTTCCAGGGCCATGAACTCGCGGACAAACCGGTCGGAGTCGTGAAGGATGACGTTCGTCGTGCTCCGCAGCCCGGCCGCCGGCATCGCGGAGATCAGAAAGAAGCCCTGCTCGGAGGCCATCACCTCGCGGACCTGGGCCTGCATCTTCGGCCGCATTCCCAGATCGTCGAGCGTTTTGAAATGGGTCCGCTCGCCCTCGAACTGGAGCACCGCACGTTCCCCGGTCTGCGTGCCCTGGGTGGCGAGCGTGCCGTTGTACTTTTTGCGATGGAACTCGGCGAGCAAGAGCCCCTCCTGGCGGCTGCGGCGGTCTTCCGCCTTCAGGCCGCTGACAAGCTTGAGGGCTTCGAGGGCCGGGTCGGCCTTTTCCCGCTCCATCGGGTCGGCTTCCTGCCAGACGCCGTCGATCAGGTGCCGCACGGCGACGCCCTGCTGGGTGTAATCGAGCATGATCGCGTCGGCGCGCCGCAAAAGCCCGTCGGCGACAATCTTCCGGGCATCCAGGAACCCGGGGTTCTGCCGCGCGCTGAGCAGGTGCACGTTGTCGTCGCGGTCGGTCTGCCCCCCGCGCGCTTTGAGGACCACGGGCGGTCCGGATTCGTGCGGGTCTCGATCCTCGGTCTCGACTTGAACGCGGAACAACCCGCCCAGCCAGCTCCTGATGTGTTTGGGCGTCAAGACCTTCTCGGAATCGCTGACGACGTCGTTCCGCGCTTTCACATACGCCAGCAGGGGGGCCAAGTAGGCGACCAAGAGCAAGGGGAAGCCGACGAAGAACACGGGCAGGAACCAGAACACGATGATCCCGGCGATCATCGGGCCGAAGACGATCGGGTTCCATTTGAAATGGTCGAGTTTCAACATCTGGGCGTCCTGGCTGGCCCAGTCGGTGGTGTAGGTCCACATGACGACGACCAGCCAGGCGGCACACAGCTTGATCAGGCTGAGGTAGAAGCCTGGCCCGCTCCACCCGCTGGCGGCCGGCGCAGCCGCTGCCGGAGAGGGGTCGGCCGCGGGCCCGGCCTCCGCGGCCGCAGCCTCCGCGGGCCCGGCCGCCGCGTCTGCGACGGCGTCTTGGCCGGAGACCACCGGAACGACAATCGTTAGGATTGCCAGGAACACGCAAAGCAAAAGCAGGTAGCGACGCATTAGAGTATCCCGGGTTCTTTGACTTCGATGCCTTTGAGTGCCATCTTCAGGGATTCCACGTTGGGCGCCACCTCGAACGCCGTGGCGCGGTCGATCAACCGCTCCTGGACGAGGTACTTGAGGCTCATCGTGAAGTCCTGCATGCCTTCACTGATGCCGATGCGGATTGCGTCGGGCAACTTCTCGTCCTGCTCCTCGAGAATCAATTTGCGGACGGTCGGGTTGAACATCATGATCTCGACCGTGGGCACGCGCTGCACCCCCTCCTTGATCGACGGCAGCAGCTTCTGCGCCACGATGCCCTTCATGTTGAACGCCAACGCGCTGCGGATCGCCGAGTGCATCGAGGCGGGGAAGAGGTCGAGGATCCGGCCGATCGTGCTCGCCGCGGTCGAGGCGTGGATCGTACCGAACACGAGGTGCCCGGTCTCGGCGGCGTGGATCGCCGTTTCGAAGGTTTCCCGGTCGCGCATTTCGCCCACGAGCATCACGTCGGGGTCCTCGCGCACGGCGTGCTTCATGCCGATCGAGAAGTTGACCACGTCCATGCCGATTTCGCGCTGGTTGATCAGGCACTTGTCCTCGGTGAACGTGAATTCGATCGGGTCTTCAAGCGTCAGGATGTGCTTGCGGTAATTCTGGTTGACCCAGTTGAGCATCGAGGCGATCGTCGTGCTTTTGCCGGACCCGGTGATCCCGGCCAAGAGGATCATGCCCTGGCTGTACTTGCAGAGGTCGTAAAGCACGGTGGGCAGATACAGCTCTTCCAGCGGAGGGATCCAGTTGTTGACGCGCCGTGCGACCAACCCCACGTGGCCCATCTGCTGCAAAACGTTCACGCGGAAGCGCCACTTCTTCCCGTCGACTTCCATCGTGTGGGCGAAGTCCGCGCCGCCGTCTTCGTCGAAGATGCGGCGATTCCGCTCGTCCATCATCGGAAAGATCAGCCGCACCATCTCGTCGTCGTCGATCGGCTCGCGGTTCATCGGCCGCAGTGTTCCGCTGACACGGATGTAGGGGGGGCGGTCGACCTTCAGGTGCAGGTCGCTCCCCTCCAGCTTGACCAGCGCGCGGAACAGCCTGTCGATCTCCAGCGGTCCCTTGGGCTTCTTGAAACGCTCCTGATCAATCTCAATCGGAATCGACATCTACCTTCCTCCGTAGCCTTCTTCTTGTCCTCGTCCCGGAAGCGATCGCCCCCGGCTCCGCAACCACGTCAAGGGAGTCTCCTTCAGAGCCGGACGGGAATTCCCCGCTTCCGCATCACCTGTTTGGTCTCGGCGATCGTGTATTCGCCATAATGAAAAATGCTCGCCGCCAGGGCCGCGTCCGCACCGCCGACCTGGATCGCGTCGGCCAGATCGCCGGGACTCCCCGCGCCTCCGCTGGCAACGACGGGGATCGCCACGGCGCGGCTCACGGCGGAGGTCATCTCCAGGTCGTAGCCGGCCTTCGTGCCGTCGGCGTCCATCGAAGTGAGCACGATCTCTCCGGCCCCCAATCGTTCCACCTCGATCGCCCAGGCCACCGCCTCGTAGCCGGTGCCGACGCGCCCGCCATGGATCTGCACCTCCCAGAACTCGTCTCCATCCTTTCGCACGCGTTTCGGATCGATGTTAACCACGATGCACTGGCTTCCAAACCGCCGCGCCGCTCGACGGACAAACTCCGGATCGAGGCAAGCGGCTGAGTTGATCGACACTTTGTCGCTGCCCGCACGGAGCAGCGCGCGAATATCCTCCAGGCTGCGGATGCCGCCGCCGACGGTCAGCGGCATGAACACCACCTCGGCGGTGCGCCGAACCACGTCGAGGATGATGTCACGCCCTTCGTGGCTCGCCGTAATGTCAAGAAACACCAATTCATCCGCGCCTTCGCGCTCGTACCGCTCGGCGACCTCAACCGGGTCGCCCGCGTCGCGAAGGTTGACGAAATTGGTACCCTTGACAACCCTGCCCCGGTTGACGTCGAGGCAAGGAATAATCCGCTTGGCGAGCATCTCCGCCGCGCTCCGATGGCGGTTGTCTCGGCAGGAGACGCAGCAACAGCGGCTCCCTGCCAGAAGCCTGCCGCCGACCATCTTCCGCGCGAAAGCATGTCCCGGGCACGTGCACACCGGAGATCGCGCAATGAATGTGGCTGTTCCGGCGAGCCTCTTCTGCCCTGCTCCTACTGCCACGCGCCGCAAGACCCAAGTCGCCCCGCGCAGCCAAGACGGACCCCGCCAGAGATGGCATCGGGGTCGGTCCTTCGCGGAAGCACCCGTCCCGGGCGCGCCTTGTCATATATACTACAGGAAAGCCTTACTGTAAGTTCAGCGGGCCCCGTGGTCAACGGTCCCGGGAGCGGTTCCTGGATTTCCAGCACGCGGCCCGCCGCTCCGCATGCCCGCAGAGCCCGTGCTGGACGCGCGGACGATAACCCCCAAGAGGGGACAGCCGGCCGGCCAACCCACGGACTCCAGAGCAGCAGGTCGGGCCCCCGGCCCGCTCGGTCGATCCAGACGCCCGGTCAGTCGGCCCGCTCGACAACGACCCGGCAATCCGGCAGCGATTTCAAGAACATCCGGCCATAGGGCTTCGATCGCACCCTGGGGTCCAGGATCACGACGATCCCCTGGTCTTTGCGCGTTCGGATCAGGCGTCCGAATCCCTGTTTGAGCTTGATGATCGCCGAAGGAACCTGAAAATCGTGGAATGGGTTCCCCCCGCGGGCGCGAATCGCTTCGATACGGGCTTCCGTGAGGGGGTGGTCGGGCACACTGAAGGGGAGCCGGGTAATGATCACGTTGCGGAGCGCATCGCCCGGCACGTCGACCCCCTGCCAGAAGCTGTCGGTCCCGAAGAGGACCGAACGCGGGTTCTTCTTGAACCGTTCGAGCATCTGGCCGCGGGGCATCCCCTCCGACTGGGAGAACAGGGCGAGGTCGTTTTCGGCCAGCCAAGGCACAAGGGCCTCCGTGATGCGGCGCATCATCTCGTAGCTGGTGAACAGGACGAAAGCCCGGCCGTCGGTCCGCGCTACATAGCGGCGGATCATCTCCGCCACCTTGCGCTCATACTCTCGCGAGGCGGAGGCCGGGTCGGGCATCGCATCGACCAGCACCAGTTCGACCTGCGCGCGGTAGTCGAACGGACTGCCGAGACAGAGCGTTTCTGCCTTCGTCAGGCCGATCCGCGATTTGAAGAAGTCGAACGATCCCGTGCCGGTGGCCAACGTCGCACTGGTCAGCACCACGGTCGGCACTTCATCGAACAGGGCCTCGCGAAGCGCGGGCCCGACATCGATCGGCGACGCCGCCAATTTCATCCGCAAACGCCGGCGGTAGAACGACTGCTCGATCCAATAGACCGCCTCCGGCATCCGCTGGAGCCGCCAGTCCTCGACCACCTGGGCCAGGCCGTTGAGCCGCTCCACCGCAGCCACAAAGTCCTGCCGCTGGTCCGGCGCCTCGATCCCGTCGGCAACCTTCCTCACGCTCCGGGCGAGATTCGCCAACCCCTCGCTCAAGGGGTTGGCGACGATGCCGGGCGCCCGCACCCGGCCATTGTTCCCCGCGTGGTTGTGAAGCCAGGCGTCGATCGACTCGAAGAAGTCCGACGCTCGGTCGCGGCAATCGGCGACAAGACGCTGGGCCTCGGCCGTCGACCTGCCCACGAGCAACCCCTTGTTCGTGCGGTCGTTGTAGAGGCGGTTCAAGGCGTAGTCGACCTGCCCGCTGGTGACGCCGATCCCCAGGTGGTCTCCAGCCACCGCTTCGAGGTTGTGGGCCTCGTCGACGATCAGCACGTTGTATTCCGGCAGGATGCTCACGCCCTGGCGGCGGAGATTCAGATCGCTGCAAAGCAGCGCATGGTTGACAATCAGGATCTGGGCGTTGAGCATCCGTCGCCGGGCTTTGAAGTAGAAGCAGTCCTTGTTCTGCGGGCAGTTCCGCCCCATGCAGTTGCCCGAGTCGCTGGCCACTTCATCCCAAACGCCGGGGATGGGCCGGAACGGCAGGTCGGCCAGTGAGCCGTCCCCCGTGTCACGAGCCCAGTCGGTGATCCGGCGGAGTTGCTCGAATTCCTCCGTCGAGGCGAACAGCCCGGATGCCCTGGCGTGCGCGTTGTGCAGCCGGCGGAGGCTCAGATAGTTGCCGCGGCCTTTGACGAGCACGGCGGTGAATTCGAGCGGCAGGAGGCTGTTCAACAAGGGGATGTCCTTGCTGATCAACTGCTCCTGGAGGCTGATCGTGTGGGTCGAGACGACGACCTTTGTCTTCTGCCCGTCCGCCTTGGAGCCGGCGGCCGCCAGGATCGCCGGCACGAGGTAGGCGAAGCTCTTGCCGACGCCGGTCCCCGCCTCGACGATCAGGTGGTGGCCGCCACGAATCGCACGCCCGACCGCCTCGGCCATCGCCAACTGCTCGGGACGATGCTCGTAGCGTTCCATCCTGGCGGCGATGCGGCCTTGTGGGCCGAGAATATCCTGCGGCGAAAGCATAGGACGAACAGGCGGCTATCAGGCGACGTTGCCGGCAATCGAATTCCACTCGCAGCGGCGCCAGGGGGGAGGGGAAGCAGGCCCTTCCCGCAGCCCGCGGCCAAACGGCGTTCGACGCCGCGAAGGGTCGCAGGATTCAGCCTACCAATCCCGGGAACGGTCCGGTAGGGCGACAGCCACCCGATTCCGCGGAAACGGAGCGGATTCGCCCTTGTGCCCGTCTGGCGACGGCCCCGGTCCTGTGCTATCTTCCGGAAACGTCGCCCCGGCTGGCGGCGCTGGCGGCCCGCCCCCCTGCCGCCGTCGAGGGGCAGCAGACAACTGGCCGGACTCCTTACGTTTCAAAGGACTCTCTGACGAGGCAACGTCACGTTGAGACCCCATGCCGATTGAATTCCGCTGTCTCCAGTGCGGCAAGCTGTTGCGAACGGGCGACGACACCGCGGGCAAGCAGGCGAAGTGCCCCGAATGCGGCGGAGTGATGCCAATCCCGGGGGAGCCCGTCGCGACGTCCCCGATGATCCGTGAATGGCAAGACGCCTCGTCCGGCCCCGTGGGCGACTCCAGTCAGGCAGAAAACCCTTACCAGTCGCCCGCCGCATTCCCCGCCGCGCAGGCCTGGGCGGTGCCGGCCGGCGAGATTCGCCCCACGCGGATCGGTTTCGGCGAGACACTCTCGCGGGCATGGGCCGTGTTCAGCGACTCGTGGCTGGTCGTCCTCGGCGCGTTCCTGCTGATGCTCCTGGTCTACTTCGCCGGCTATTTCGTCATGGCGTCGATCGCTGCGGGGATCGGCATCGCCATCCAGGACCGCGATGCCGCCAGAATCCTGGCCCACGCGGCCCAGCTCGGCGCCGCCCTGCTCTCCCTTTGGCTGAACATCGGCCTGCAACTGTTCGCCCTTGGGGTGGCCCGCGGCGAGCAGCCGCGCTACGGGTTGGTCTTCGCCGGCGGTCCGCGGCTTCTGCCGGTGATCGGCTGCTTCCTCCTGACCGGGCTGATTGTCTTCGGGGGTACGCTGCTTCTGATCGTCCCGGGTTTGATCTTCCTCATGATGCTCTCGCAGGCCCAGTTGCTCGTCATCGATCGCCAGCTCGGCGTGCTTCCGGCGATCTCGCTCTCGGCGAAAATCATGGCCGGCAACAAGCTCGTCGTGCTGGTGATCTGGATTGTCGCTGGTGTCTTGGCGTACCTGTTCGCACTGGTCACCTGCGGCCTCGGACTGTTCGCCGCGACCCCTTACCTGCTGCTGCTGAAGATCGTGATCTACCTTTCCGCGAGCGGCCAGCCAACCCTCGCCGATCGCTACGCCGCGGCAGCCAGCCCGTTCGCACCGCAGGGCGGCTCCCCCTCCCAGCAACAGGGCGAGTCGCCATTCATGGCGTGAGCCGCGCGTACGTCTCGATCCACGGTTTGATCGGCACCTTGCTCATCGGCGCACGTTCTTCTATTACAGGTTCGTTTCCTCGTGTGGGTCGTAGACGCCGATCCGCCCCGGTTCGACGATCCACAAGACGCCCGTCAGGGGTTTAGAGGTGAGTTCGGTGAGTACGCTTTCCAGCGTCGCCTCGATTGCGGGCAGCACCGCACGGGGTGGGCGAATCACAACGATCCCCTCCGGGCAAGCTGGCGGGATTTTTCGAGAGGCTGAGCCGGGGAGGTAGTCGGAAACCGAACGATCCGCCGGGCGAGCCGGCGAGACGCGCGAGGTGAATCGCTTGCGGCGGTGCGCGCTTGACGCGAGCGTTCCCAAGCTGGAGCTTGGGAACGAGGCGGGGATAGCGGCGGCGGAGCCCCCCGGCGGGAAGATTCTCAGATCGCTTGCGGCGACTCCTCCGGCTTCGCCGAGATCGCCTCGAAGGCTTCGACAAGCGGGATGTCCTGCCGCGGCAGAACGCTGCGCAGATCGATCATCACGCGGTCTTCCCGCACCGCGGCCACTACGGGCGTCTTTCCCACGCGCAGGAGGCCGGCCAGGCGGTCGGCCGCAAGACCTTCCGGCTCGACGGCGATCGTCGCCGTGGTCAACCGCCGGGAGGGAACGGCGTCGCCGGCCAGATACGCGGTGCCGTCGAGGACCTCGGTCTTCTTGACCACGGCGGCGGCCTCGATCTGCGGTGCCAGCCGGGCGGCGCGGTTTTGCAGGTTTTCCAGCGACGTGCCAAGCAGCGCCAGGAGCGGGATCTCCCGCAAGGCCTTCTCCGGCTCGCGATAAAGCCGCAACGTGGCCACCAGGGCGGCAAGTGCCAGGGGATTGATCCGCAGCGCCCGGGCGAGCGGGTGCTTCTCGATCTTCGCCACCAGGTCGCGGCGGCCGACGAGGATGCCCGACTGGGGCCCGCCGACCAGCTTGTCGCCGCTGAACAGGACCAGGTCGGCCCCGGCGGCGACAGACCGCGGCACGAGCGGCTCTTCGACCAGTCCGAACTGGGAGAAATCGACCAGCGCCCCGGCCCCGATATCGTGAATCAGCGGGAGCTTCCTCCTCCGCGCCAGGTCGATCACCTCCGCGGGCGCGGCGCCGCCGGACGAGCCGGCGAGCGTGCAATTGCTCGGGTGGACCAGGAGCAGGGCGGCGGTCCTCTCGCCGATCGCGTCGGCGTAATCGCCGATCGTCGTCCGGTTCACCGAGCCGACCTCACGGAGGACCGCGCCCGACGCGGCAACGGTCTCGGCCAGGCGGTAGCTACAGCCGATTTGGATCAGATGCCCGCGCGAGACGACCACCTCGCGGCCAGCGGCCAAGGCGGCCAGGGCGGCCAGCGTCCCTCCGGCGTTGTTGTTCAAGACAAGCGCCGCTTCGGCGCCGGTCAACTCCTTGAGCAGGCCCTCGACGGCGTGGTTCCGCCGCCGGTGCTTTCCGGAGACCAGGTCGAGCTCGACACTTGCATAGCCGCCGGCCGCCACGGCGATCGCCGCGGCGGCATCTTCGGCCAGAATTGTCCGGCCCAGTCCCGCGTGCAGCACGATGCCGGTCGCATTGATGACCGGGCGGAGCGACCGCTCGTCGGTTTCGAGCACTCGCCGGGCGATCCGATCGGCCAGCTCGGAGACGCTCGGCAGGGTGTGCTCGGTGGCGGACGCCTGAAGCTCCAGGCGGACTTCATCGAGGACCGTGCGGACCGAGTTGACGACCGTGTTGTGGCTGATCCGGTCGACGAGGCCCTTGACGACGGGATTCTCCAGCAATTCGTTCACCGACGGAATGCTGCGCAGCGGATTGGGAGACATGGCGACCTCCGCACGGAAAAATGAGGGCGAACCGGTCGGACACCCTCATTTTCCCGGCGGGGGTCGGAAGCGTCAATGGCCGCTCGTCTTCAAACGAAGGGCGTGATGCCCGGAATCGGGCAGGCGTAGGTGCCGTCGTCCCCCGGCAGGATCGGCGGTTGGGTGTCCCAGTCGAGCTGGGCGGGGCCGAGAACTTCCTTGCTGTTGATCGCCTCTTCCCAGGTGATCTTCTTGCCCGTGTAGCCGGTCATCCGCCCGAGCAGCCCGAGCATCGTGCTGTTGATCATATACCGCCGGCAGCTGAGCGGCTTGCCGGCGCGGATCGCCTGGAAGAGGGCGACGTGCTCTTCGTCGTACATGCTGGCGGTGGGGCCCTCGTACTGCCAGTTCGTCTCGCCCTCGATGCGGTTTTTCAGCAGGTTGCAGCGGCCCTTGGTGCCGAGGATGTTATCGCTCGTCTCGTTCCAGACGCCGGCCTGCGCCCGGCTGAAACCATAGACCCGCAGGCCGTCGTCGTATTCGTAGCAGATCGCCGTGTGGTCGAACTGGTCGCCGAAATGCGGCTCGACGCACTGCGAGCGGCCGCCGACGGCAAACGCGCTAACGGGGGGCCGCTCGTCGGTCATCCAGCTTGTCTTGTCGAGGTTGTGGATGAGCGACTGGAGGACGTCGTCGCCCGAGAGCCAGTTGAAATGATACCAGTTCCGCAGTTGCCACTGGAGTTCCGTGAGTCCTTCGGGCCGGGTCATCAGCCGGTAGGGGGTGCGGAGGTAGCATTCCTGGATGGCCACGATCTTGCCGATCGCGCCGTCGAGAATCCGCTTGACGGTCTCCTGGACGCCGCGGTCATACCGCCAGCAGAGTCCCGACATCACGCAGAGCCCCTTCTCCTCGGCCTGCTTGCAGGTCGCGTCGACCGCGTGCATTCCGGGGGCGTCGATGAAGTGGGGTTTTTCAATGAACACGTGCTTGCCCGCCGCGACGGCCGCGGCGAAGTACTCCGGGTGGAATCGCGAGGCCGTGGCGATCAGCACGACGTCGACGTCCGCGGCCAGCACGTTCTTGTAGCCGTCGAAGCCGACGAAGCACTGCTCGTCGCTGACGTCGGTCTGACCGGGCTTCGCCTTGGCGATCATTTTCCGGCCGTTCTGCACCTTGTCGTCAAACAGGTCGGCCATGGCGACGAGCTTGGCCTGGGGATCGGCGTTCAGGGCGTTGACGGCGGCGCCGCACCCCCGCCCCCCGCAACCGACCAGTCCGACGCGGAGGATGTCGTCGCCCCCGGCGTGCACCCGGGGGGCGATTGCCAGGCTGCCGATCGCGGCGGCGGCCGATGCTTTGAGGAAGTCGCGCCGCGACCGGTTGGCCGGATGATTGATCTTCGTCTGATCTGCCATGGTGGCACTCCTGATGTAAATGAAGGGGCGGTTGGACCGGGACCGACGCAAGCACAACGCCAGCCGGACGGCGCGCTGGATGCTCCACAGGCTCAGTCCCTCCCAGGGGGGAAGTATAGCAGGTCCCCGGGCGCGGCGGTAGCTGGCCGGAGGGCGACTTGAAAACAGCGCGTCCGCTTGAAAACAGCGCTTCCGCAGGCGGAGAGGCCCGTTCGCAACACGCCCTGCGGCCGGGCGCTTGTTGGCGGCGTTGCCGGTGGCGTCTCGGGTCGATATAGTATCTGGAAAGTCCGTGCCAGCCACGGACAAGCGAAAAATGGACAGCGCAGTACGGACCACGTTCCCCCAAATCGCGAGGTAGAGCCATGCAGAAGCGTCTGTTCCCACTTCTTACCGCGTTTTTCCTTCTGGCCGCGGCGGTGCTGCCCGTTTCGGCGCAGGTCCGCCACGAAATCGGCTTTCCAGACCTGCCCGACTACCATACGCTCAAGTGCGATCTGCACTCGCACTCGGTGTTTTCAGACGGCAACGTCTGGCCGACCGTACGGGTGGACGAGGCCTGGCGTCTTGGGCTCGATGCGACCGCGCTGACCGACCACATCGAATACCAGCCGCACAGGGACGACATCCCCACCAATCACGACCGGCCGTTCGAGCTCGCGGCGGGCAAGGCCGCCCAGATGGGCCTGCTTTTCCCGCGGGGGGCCGAGATCACGCGCGACACGCCGCCCGGCCACTTCAACGCGATCTTCCTCGACAAGGTCGAACCGCTCGCCGTGCCCGACTTCGTCGAGGCGGTGCGGCAGGCGAACTTGCAGGGCGCTTTCGTCTTCTGGAATCACCAGGGCTGGAAAGGCGAAGAGGCGGGCAGGTGGCTGGATGTCCACACAACGTTGTTTGAAAACAAGTGGTTCCACGGCATGGAAGTCTGCAACGGCAACAGCTACTACCCGACGGCCCACCGCTGGTGCCTGGAGAAGAACCTCACGATGCTCGGCAATTCCGACATCCACCAGCCCGACATCAACGACCAGACGACCGCCGACGCGCATCGCACGCTGACGCTGGTGTTCGCCCGGGAGAAATCGCTGGCGGGCCTCCAGGAGGCCCTCTTGGCCGGCCGCACCGCCGTCTGGTTCACCAACCAGATGATCGGCCGCCGCGAGTGGCTCGAAGCGCTGCTCGAAGCGTCGGTCGAGATCAGCCCGCCGCACCACCGGGGGAGGGACCACGTGCTGATCAAGGTTCGCAACCATTCCGACATCGAGATCCAGTTGCGGCGGACCGGCCCGGTCGGGCCGGCAACGGCGACCCTGCCCCCGCGGTCGACGAGCCTCGTGAAGATCGGCACCGGCAATCCCCAGGGCCCGATCGAGCTGGCCTACACAGTGACCAACTTTTTGATCGCCCCGGGCGAGGGGCTGCCCGTGCGCCTGACCGTCGGCGAGTAGGGCCGGCGGCGGATGGTCCGGGTCAAGCCTGGAACACCCGCTGAAGAAACCTCAGCAGTTCGACGTGAAATGCGCCCGGGTCATTCATGTAGGGGGCATGGCCCGCCCCGCGAATGATCACCTTTTCGCCGTCGGCCACGGCAGCCACCAGTCGATCGGCCTGCTGCTGTGGCACGACGGTGTCGTTTTCACCCCAGACGGCCAGAACGGGGACGCAGATCTTCTTCAGGCGCCGGGCGTTCTCCTTGATCGCCGCGCAGGCCACGGCGACCAGCCCGGATGCGGCGTCGGATCCGCCCAGCAGCCAGGGAATCACCACCCGGCCGCTGATCGAGGGCGCCACCAATACCGGCCGCTCGATCTGCAACTCGGTAAGGAGTTGGCCGACCCATTTCTTCGGTTCGACATCCACGGCCGCCGATTCGCCATAGCCGGGCAAATCGACGGCGATGCCGTGGTAGCCCGACCTGGCCAGAACGTCGAGCGTGCCGATCTGCCGCCAGGTCTCCGCCTGGAAGCTGGCGCCGTGAAACAAGACCACCGCGCTGGTCGCGTGGGCCCCCGATTCGAGATAGTGAACATTGCTATGCCCGACGCGGATCGAGTTGGAAATGACCGGCACGAACAACTCCTTGACGCAACGGTGGCGGGCGATCGGAGGTTGCGGGCGACCTGCCGCTGCTCCCCCCGGGGGACCCGATTCAACATCCGGCGGCGCGGACCGCTCGAGGCCATGATACCTCCGCGCGGCGGACGATTCCAGACAGGCTCGGGCGGCCGAGCCGCGCAGCGGGTTGCGATCGCCCGACCGGCGGATTATTTTATGGACGGCGTTGCGATTCGCCCGTTCTTTTTTCAGTCAGGTTGCAGGCTTCGGGTCACGCGCCGCGTGTTTCGACAAGGAACGCATCGGCTTCCTTGGGGGATCCGGCATGCGAGTCGACGCCTTTCGCCTGGTGGCCATGTATGAGGATTCCCGCAGATGCTCAACCCGACCACGATCCTCCCACGCTCATGTTTCCGCTTGAACCGCTGCCGCTGGATTCTCCTGGGAATTCTCGCGGCGGCCGGGCCCGCTGTCCGCGCGGCCGAACCGGTCTATGAACTCCGCGTCGTCACCGACCGCGCCGATGCCCTCTACCGGACCGGTGAGGAAGCGCGGTTCCTGATCACGTTGACGCTTGACGGCCAACCGGTTTCAACCGGAACGGTCTCCTACGCCGTCGATGATTTCATCACCGAAGCGCCGCCGGCGAACGACTTCCCCCAAGGCGAGTTGGAGCTTGGCGGGCCGCTTGCCGTGCGGGCCACGTCGGCCAGGCCGGGCTTTCTCCGCTGCCTGGCCCGCTTTCGCACTCCCGAGGGCCGCACGGTCGAAGCGGTGGCCGGCGCCGGATTTGCGCCCCAGCAAATCGCCCCCAGCCTGCCCGTCCCCGACGACTTCGATTCGTTCTGGGCCGACCAGAAGCGCAAGCTGGCCGAAGTGCCGATCGAGCCGGTTCTGACGCCCGTCGAGCAGCCCAATCCGAACATCCAGTGTTTCGACGTTCAAGCGCCCTGCCTTGGCGGCGCCGCCGTGTCGGGCTATCTCGGCCTGCCCAAAGACGCCAAGCCCAGGAGCCTGCCGGCGATCCTCTGGGTCCATGGGGCGGGCGTCCGCAGCTCCGCGCTGGGCAACGCCGTCAAGGGCGCCCAGGCCGGGATGCTCTCCATGGACATCAACGCCCACGGCATCCCCAACGGCAAGCCCAACCCGTTCTACGCGGAACTGAGCGCCGGCGCGCTGAAAGACTACCGCCACGCCGGCCGGGAGAGTCGCGAGACGGTCTATTTCCGCGGCATGTTCCTCCGGCTCCAGCGCGCGATCGACCTGCTCGCCGCCCGACCGGAGTGGGACGGCAAGGTGCTGGCCGTGATCGGCCACAGCCAGGGCGGCGGGCAGGCACTGGCCGCCGGCGGGCTCGACCAGCGCGTGACGCTCGTCGCCGCCGGCGTGCCGGCCATCTGCGACCACGCCGGCCGGGCGGCCGGGCGCGTCAACGGCTGGCCCAAGCTGGTCCCCACCGACTCGGACGGCAAGCCGGAGCCAAACAGCCTCGAAGCCTCGCGCTATGTCGACGCGGTGAATTTCGCCAGCCGCTGCCGCGCAGAAGCGATCATGAGCGTCGGGTTCATCGACACGGTCTGCCCCCCCTCAAGCTGCTACGCCGCCTACAATTGCCTGAAAGGCCCCAAACAGATCATCCATGAACCGCTGATGGGCCACGCCGCGCCGCCCCACATCCACGACGCCTTCTTCGCGTGCGTCCTGGCCCACGTCGAAAAGACGAAACGCGGAAGCTCGAATTGAAGTCCACCGCCAGCGCTGAGCAGCCTTTCCGCTTTCCGCTTTCCTTCCGTCCTCTCCCCCTGTCTCGCTGACGGCTGATTGCCGACGGCTGATCGCTTTTCGGAGGGCTGCGATGGGTGGCAAACGAAGTTGGACGCCGCTGGGCGTCCTTGCGTGGATTGTTGCCGGTGCTGCCGCGGCGTTTGCGTCGGAGGCCGCCCCGCCGGCCGGGCAGGTGCTCGGCCGGATCGGCGTGTCGCGGGGAATCTGCGTGGTGCTGGCGGACCGGCCCGGCGAGGAGGTCCTGGAGCTTGCACGGCGAAGCGAGCTGGTCCTGTTCGTGCAGACCACCCGCGCGGCGGCGGCCAAGGCCCTCCGCGCTTCGGCCGACCGGGCCGGCCTGTTGGGGACGCGGGTCACCGTGCACCACGGCCCCTGGTCGCGGATCCCCCTGGCGGACAGGCTGGCCGACGCCGTGATCGTCACGGGTTCGGCGGTCGCCGCGGTCCGCCGCGACGACGGCGAGGTCCGCCGGGTGGTGCGGCCCCTGGGCAGGATCGTTTACCCGGACAGGGAAGTGGCGATTCCCCATCCAGCCGGGGTTGACGACTGGACGCATCCCTACCATGGCCCCGACAACAACCCGCTGGCTCTCGACGAGGAGGCGCGGGCGCCGTTTCTGACGCAGTTCCTGGCCGAACCCTACTTCGTGCCGTTCCCGGAGGTCACGGTCACGGCGGCCGGCCGGGTGTTCAAGGCCTTCGGCCACGTGGGCTACAAGAAGCGCGACTGGGAGTGGCTGAATTCGCTCGTGGCGATCAACGGCTACAACGGCACACTGCTCTGGAAGCGGCCACTGGAAGAGGGATTCAACATCCACCGCAATACGATCGTCGCCACGCCCGAGGCGGTCTACGTGGCCGACAGCCGGTCGTGCAAGAAGATCGACGCGGCCAGCGGCGAAGTGCGCGGCGAGATCGTGGCTCCGGACGCGGCGGCCGGGCGGGTCTGGAAGTGGATGGCGATCCACGACGGAATCCTCTATGGGCTGGTGGGCGGGCCGGAGGTCCGCGATCCGACGCGGCGAGGCGCGCGGACCGAGGCCGGCTGGCCCTGGCGGCCGATGACGCCGGCCTACGACAGCGAGCAGTACGCGTGGGGCTTCGGGCGGACATTCTTCGCCCGCGACCTGAAGAGCGGCAGGACGCTCTGGCTGCACACCGAGGAGGAGCCGGTCGACGGCCGCGCGGTGGCGATGAGCGGCGGCCGGATCTTTTTCTATTGCGACGGCAAGTGGCTCGGCTGCCTCGACGCGCTGGAGGGAACGGTCGTCTGGAGGAACAGCGACGCCGACCTGCTGGCGGCGATCGGGCCGCACGGCAGGGCGCAGAATCCGCAGGAAGGCTTCTCCACAACCGCCTACATGAAATCGTCCGACAAGGCGGTCTTCTTCGCCGGCCCGCAGCGGCCCAACCTGCTGGCCGCGTCGACCAGGGACGGCCGGCTCCTCTGGCAGAAGCCGCACGGCAACTACCAGCTCGTCGTCCGCGAAGAGGGCCTGTATGCGATGGGGCGCACGGAGGACAGCCTGCTGATCGAGCCGCTCACCGGCGAGGTGAAGCAGAGCCTGGGGGTGGTTCGCGGCAACTGCACCCGCGCAACCGGTTCGATCGACAGCATTTTCGCCCGCGGCCACTTCCACGGTGGCGGCATGCGGCTTTCGATCGCCGACCACCGCGTGGAGCGGATCGCGCCGATGCGGCCCGACTGCCACGATGGCGTGATCATCGCCGGGGGGATGCTCTATTGGGGGCCGTGGATGTGCGATTGCAGCCTCTCGCTGGTGGGCCTCGTCGGCCTGGCGCCCGCCGAAGACTACGCCTTCCAGATGAAAGCCGACGACCCGGTCCGGCTGGCGAGATTGTGCGACCCGCGGGCGCCGGCCGCGCCCCTGCCGCTGGCGGACGGCGACTGGCCGAGTTACCGGGCCGACAACCGGCGGCGCGCGTCCGCCGGCGTTCCCATCGCCGAGCGCGCCGCGCTCGCCTGGCAATTCGAACCGCCCGGAAAAATGGCGCCGACCGCGCCGGTCACCGGAGGCGGCCTGGTGTTCGCCAGCGGCGCGGACGGGGCGATCCGGGCCCTCGACGCGGCCACCGGGAGCGTCCGCTGGACGGCCTACACCGGCGGCCCCTTGCGATTTCCTCCGGCGATCGACGAGGGCCGGCTGTTTGCCGGAAGCGGCGATGGCTGCGTTTACGCCTACGAGGCCGCTTCGGGCAAGCCGCTCTGGCGGTTCCAGGCCGCGCCGGTCGACCGCCGGATCAACGTTTATGGGCAGATTACCTCAACCTGGCCGATCGGCAGCGGCGTGCTGGCGGCCGGGGGCAAGGTGTATTTCGCGGCGGGCATCGCCGCCTACGACGGCACGCACCTGTTCGCGCTGGACGCCGCCAGCGGCAGGCTCGCATGGCACAACGGCACTTGCGGGCGGATGCTCGGCGATCACCGGCCGACCGGCGTAAGCGTCCAGGGGCATCTGCTCCTCGACGCGGGCAGACTCTACATGGCCGGCGGGAACGGCGTTTCGCCGGCCGTCTACGATCCCAGCGACGGCCGCTGCCTGAACACGCTCGACGACGAATGGGCCAAGGCGCCGCGGGGGCGCGACCTGTTTCTGATCGACGGGCAGGTGACCGCCTTCGACCGGCCGCTGTACGCGCCGAAAGAATACTGGCGGGGACGCTACTTCGCCCGCTATCTTCTCCAGGCCCAAAATGAACGCGTCCTGGTGCGGGCCACGCTCGGCCGGCTCGGGCGGTTCGATCCGGCCGCCGCAGGGCAGAAGGGACCAACGCCTGTTTGGGAGTCGATCCTCTTCGAGCAGCCGGAGGCCCTCGCGCTGGGGAGCAACGCCGTGGTGGCCTGCGGCAAGCTCAAGGACGCCGGCGGCGATGATCCAGCGCGGTTTGGAGTCGCGGCCTACGCGATCGACGACGGCCGCCTTCTATGGCAGGAGCTTCTCGAGGCAATGCCGGCCATTTGGGGCATGGCCCTCGACAGCCAGGGCCGGGTGATCATTGCCCTGGAGGGAGGGAAAATAGTGTGTTTTTTGGGGAGATAGAGAGGTAAGGGTTCAGGGTTCGGGGTTCAGTTTTTGCTTCGGACCCGTTCCCAAGCTGGAGCTTGGGAACGAGGAAGGGTTCGGGGTTCAGTTTTTGCTTCGGATCCGTTCCCAAGCTGGAGCTTGGGAACGAGGAAAGACCGCCACCCGCTGACGGCTGACCGCTGACCACGCCGTTGCCGGCGTCCGAGTCGGATGGTACGATTGCAGGCAGCGGTCTGAGTTCAGAGCGGTGGTTCAAGGCGGATTTGGAGCGTCGACGATGACGAAGTATGAGGTTTCGTTGATCGAGTTTCCTTCCGGTTGGCAGCCGGCATCGCCGGACGACGTGCCTCCGTCGCCCGCCCGGCCGACCGGCGTTCTCGCCCAGACCGACGACTTGTTCCGTGCCGTTCGCAAGGCGATCGAGCACAACGAAGCGACCTCCGAGGAGACTGAGCGGCGGTGGGCCGTTGTCGTCGAGCCGGGCTGCTGCGGCCGGATTTGGTCGGGCGCGCGGCTCTGCACCCCGCTCCGCTACAAAGTGGCGACAATCTGGTGGCCAACCGGCTGGGAGCCGAACTCTCCGCTCGATGTGCCGAACTGCGTTTGGCGGACGCAGGGCGAGCCGAACGACGAGCTGATGCCTTATTCGCGCGCACTGGCCACTGTTCAGGCACTCAATCATCAGGGGATGAACGTTGCCTCGAGCCAGTGGTTTGTCGTCATCGCGGTCGAAAACGAGCCGATCTCCCACACGGTCTCGCTCGACCCTTCGGGAACGGAAACAACCGTCAAAGTGAGAAGAGTCCATCTCGTTCGCCCCGAAAGAGGGGGCGGAGGTGACTGCGGGCATTGCCCAGCCCACAGCTTCGACTGCGCCACGGCCCTCCGCAGCGGGGATGCTTCCAAAGCGGTCGAGGTCTCCCCCAGGCCGATCGATATGGGCGGCTAAAAACAGCCGAAGACAGCGCGGACATCCCCCCTCCCGTAGGACGGGTCTCCAGGCCCGTCGGATGATCGCGTCGTCTCCGAGCGGCCCGGCAGCGTCAACGGCCTGGTCGCGTGGACCCATCCGGTTGCCGGGTACCGCCCGCTGTCGGTCGGTTCCCTCGGGTTGGGCCGCTTGCCCTACCCTGCAAGGCGTGGTTCTTCTCAGTGGCGGCGAGAAAAAATCGCTCGATCGCTCCCTTTTTTCGAGCCAAAGTTGCCCGACATCCGTAAGATTTCAGTGGGCCAGACTCGTCGGCCGGCGGTAGTCCATCGAAAGCGGTCTCTTCGAAAGGGACAAAGCTGGCATGAAGGGAGAGGGCGTTGACCGGTCGGTTGATCCGTGGATTTCTCTCGCGAACGGCCCGTTCCGCGGGAAGAGCACTGATCGGCGGCCGCCGAAACGAGGATTCTCGTCCAGCAGGGGCGGGAGGTGGCAACGATGCTCGTACTCTCGCGAAAACTCAACGAGCAGATTCTGATCGGCGATGGGATCCTGATCACGGTCGTGGCGATTCGCGGCGGCCAGGTGCGGCTTGGAATCGAGGCGCCGCGGCAAATCCCCATCTCCCGAAAGCCGTCACGGCCGATCGGCAAGCAGGACCCGTCCGATTCCACGGCCGGCAGTTCAGCGTCCGAACCGGAGACGTGAGCGGTGAGCCATCGGGCCACCCGGCGGATGAGACTCTTCACCCCGTGGGAAACCGGCCGATCGTGTGGTAGAATTTCCTCCTTCTTGAAGGCGGCGAGGGTCGCTTGTCTTCCCCAGGCGCGGGAGCCAAGCTGGCGGCAGCGCCGCAATTGCCTACCAGGCAAGGCCGCGAGAGTGGCGGAATTGGCAGACGCGCTGGATTTAGGATCCAGTCTCGTAAGAGGTCGGGGTTCGAATCCCCGCTCTCGCATTTCGTGATGCAGCTCGATGTGTCCCGATGCGAATCGACGCCGCAAGCTCCAACAGAATCGGAGTTTGCGGCGTTTTGAATTGGCTCTTCTGCGCCGTCGGAATCGCGGTTTTCGGTGCAATCTAATGCGGCTTGTGACGTGCCCGACGCGACCCGTACGGCACCATTTTTGGCACCTCTCGGCACCATAGTGGGCACCTTTCTTGGGCGCGATCTGAACGGAATCGGGCCGTCGGTGCCCGTCGCTTTCGCCTCCATCGTCTGAATATCCTTCCGACCCGTCGGGAGTGGCGGGAGCGACTCGACAGCGGCCGCCTGGTCAACGACGCCGATCCGGGTGTAGGTGTTCATCGTCAGATTGATGTCCGAATGGCGGGCGAGCGTCTGGGCCATCTTGGGCACCACGCCGGAACGGGAAAGGTTGGTGATGAACGTGGTTCGCAGTGCGTGAAAGTCGACGACGCAGCCATTCTCGTCCCGGTGAGTCAGAAAGGTACTGTTTGTCCGGCGTTGCCGTTCCGGCTTATCCTCAGCCTTGTTGATCCACGCCTTTCTCGCGCGTGCCAGATCTTTCTGGAGCATTTCGGCGGTACGTTTGTCGGTGATCGCCAACAACGGCTGATCGGGACGCCTACGCGGTTGTGTCTTCAGCCACTGTCGTATCCGTTGAGCAAAGTCCTTCCTCAGGGGGATCACGTCCGTTCGGCGATGTTTTGAATGCCCCGCCTGCACCGTCAGTGTCGGTGGATCCGACTCGAAGTCGAATGAGCTCTCACTTACCGATCCGATTTCGTTTCGACGATATCCGGTATAGGCGCCTATGATGTAAAGGATCGCTCGATCCGGGCCCGAGATCTTCTGGATCTTTGGTCCGACCTCGGTTGCCGACAACAACCACTCGAATTCTTCGATTGTCAGCGGTCGTCGCACTCGGCGACGATCCAACTCAGCGTTCATCTGTGAGAGATGAGCAAGGCGGTCATCATTGGTGCGGCGTTCTCGTACGAGCCATCGCGAGAACATCTTGATCGCCCGAAGATAGTGGTTGCTGCTGGCGATGCTTCGGCCGCTTCGCCGCAGTTCGGCCAGGTAGTCAAGCACGCTGCTGGCCGAGATATCCTGAATGCGTTTGAATCCGCACCCCTCAACAACCGCAGTCGCCCGCTGCAGCGTCGTGGCCACATAGTCGGATGTGGAACCCTTGTTAACCAGGTATGCGCGGTAGTCTTCCAGGTGCTTCGTCAGCAGCTGCTTACGGTGGGCTTCGAAAGGATCCGCAATGCCTGCAGCCTCGCGTTCGACCTTGCGAACAATCTCATTCAGCATCGTCTGAGCGGCCGCCTTGTCACCCGCCAACGGGACTCGACGCTCGCGCCCCAAGGCATCTCGATAACGCCCCCACCACTTCCGCGATTTCTTCTTGACCTTCTCGCCAGTCTTTGGATCGGTCACGACGATCGGTTTCTTGTATAGGCTTGCCACCTGATACAACCTCCTTTCACATCAGTCTTGTGCTGCTACACCAGGCCCTCGTCGGCCCAGGATGTGACAGTTTCCCGTAACCGTTCACAGTCTGGTGGT
>LSQX01091791.1_pt1 | contig 32816 bp, 30 predicted proteins | sample 654561 | NCBI WGS metagenome assembly LSQX01 (sample SAMN04489861, study PRJNA283612) | anaerobic digester metagenome | isolation source: 4 biogas reactors fed with cattle manure at either 37C or 55C with and... | place: Denmark: Kongens Lyngby | collected 2014 | reverse complement strand
CCCGCTAAGTGTTGACACACTGCCCAGCGCTGGATGAATTGAACAATCCATACTACTTGTGGTAATATTTAATAAATAATAAAAACATTGCCGGAAGGAAGTGCTCTAGATGCGGACGCTGCTGAAAAATGGCCGGATCATTGACGGAACGGGACAGCCTTCTTTTACCGGATCTGTAGTCATTGAGGGAGAGAAAATTGCCCGGGTAATAAAAGGCGATCCTCCGGCTGATTTCGATGGCGAGGTGGTTGATTGCACCGGCCTGGCCATCGCTCCCGGCTTCATTGATGCCCACTCACACAACGACTGGTTTGCGGCGCGGCACAATCCCATCCCCTATTTCAAGCCCTTTGTCGAGCAGGGCATAACCACGCAGGTGGTGGGCAACTGCGGCTTTTCGCCCTTTGGCTACGAGGCGGGGACGCCCTACCGGGATCTTGTGGGGGGCGGTCTTTTCCAAGTCGGGGATGCGGAAGGCGATTTCAGCACTTACGTCGGCTGGCGGGAAGCGGCAAAGAAGAAGACCCCGCTTAACCTGGCTTCGCTGCAGGGGCATGGCACCATCAGGACGGGAATCTGCGGCTATGCGAACCGGCCTTTAACCGGAGAGGAGCTGGCCCGGCGCGATTATATCCTGGAGCAGTCGCTGGAGCAGGGCGCCTTTGGGGCCTCTTTCGGTTTGATGTATGAACCGGATCGCTACGCCACGGCAGAGGAGCTGGAAAGCGCCGCCCGCATCGTGGCCAGGCACGGCGGCATTCTGACCGTCCATGGCCGCGCCCTCTCGGCCGCCTCCACTTCCTACAGCCCACCCTTTGGCGGCCGCCCGCATAATCTGCGGGCGCTGGAGGAGATGATTGCCCTGGCCCGGCGCACGGGGGTGAAGCTGCAATATTCCCATCTCATCTTTGTGGGAACCTCTACTTGGAAAACGGTGGAAGAGAGCCTGGAGCTAATCGACCGCGCCCGCGCCGAGGGCTGCGATCTGGCCTTTGACCTCTATTCCATGACCTTCGGGGTTTCGGTTATTACGGTGGTCCTGCCCAGCTGGTATCTCTCCATGCCCCCGGAGAAGCGCTCGAGCAGGTGGGCCCGGCTGCGCCTGGCGGCGGAGGTTAGCCTCACCAAGAAGATTCTCGGCTTCGGCTTTGAGGATATCATGATTGCCTGGATTGGCGAGGGCTACGAAGACCTGTGCGGCAAGCGCATCTCTGAGATCGCCCGGGAGTGGAAGATGCCCGAGCTCGATACCTACATCAAGCTGGTGGAGCTCAGCCAGGCCCGGGGCCGGGTAAACATGTACAAGTACTACAACGACGACATCATCACCAGGCTAATGCGCCACGAAGCCTCCCTCTTTATGACCGACGCCTGGATTGAAGAGAAGGGAGTCCAGAATGCCGCCGCCTACGGGGCCTTTCCCAAGTTCCTGGCGCTTTCGAGAGAGGGCCGCGGCCTACCCCTCGAGGAAACGGTGCGCAAGATGACCGGTGCGACAGCCGACAGGTTTTCGCTTAAAGGCAGGGGCTACCTGAAGGAGGGCTATGCGGCCGACATCACCGTCTTTAACCCTGACACGGTGGCCGCCAGCGGCGACGAGCCCCTTCGCCCCAGGGGTATTGAGCAGGTCTACGTCAATGGCAAGAGGATCGTCAGCGGGGGCATCGCCGACGAATCGGCCATGGAGGGCAGCGGCACCATCCTGTGAGAGCCAAGGGACGGGGCTGGCTGCGGCTGGCAAGCCGCTTTTACGGCAGGCTTGCCCGGCTGGCCATGACCTGCTCCGGGGGGAAAGTAAGCTTCCGTCTTAGCTGCAGCAGGTGATGGGATAAATCCAGGAGAAAATGCAATATTCCGGGGAGGAGATATCATGAAGTCAATCTACTTTGAGTACAACATTCCCAAGTTTCTGGCTCTAAAGGCGCTGGGGGCATTGCACAGGGGTTTTTACTACACGGGGCTTTCTTCGGTGGTCTACCGGAAAGATCTGCCCGATCAGCCGCTCCCCGGCGAGCGCTGGGTGAGGGTGAGGAACGTCTTGGCGGGCATCTGCGGCACCGACCTCTCCTTTTTCCTCCTGAAGCCTGATGCCAAGGCCGCCCTCGCAGCGATGCCGGGCGCAGACCGGACTTTCCTAGGGCATGAGCAGGTGGGAGTAGTCGAAGAGGTTGGCCGTGCGGTGAAGAATCTCAAGCCCGGCGACAGGGTGACGATGCAAAAATACATGTCCTGCTGCGACTTGAAGGAAATCGAGCCGCCCTGCGAGTTTTGCCGGGCCGGGCTGTACTGCCTCTGCGAAAATTACGGCGAGCCGGGCCCCAAGAAGCTGGAGAACCTGGGCGCCGGCTTCGGCGACTACTTTCTGGCCCCTGAAGCCCAGCTGGTCAAAGTGCCCGATGAAATTACCGACGACCAGGCGGTGATGATCGAGGCGGCGGCCGTCTCGCTCCATGCCGTCCTGAGGCGCCAGCCCCGCGATGGCGAAAAGATCCTCGTGTTTGGGGGCGGGGTAATCGGCCTGAACGTGATCCAGTTCCTGAAGATGATCAACCCCCGCTGCAAGGTCTACCTGCTGGAGCGGATTAAGGCCAAGCAGGAGTTTGGGCTGCGGCTGGGCGCCGATGAGGTTCTCAAGGGCGATCCCTACGAGGCGGTGGCTGAAGCGACGGGGGGGAAGCTTTACCGGGGCATGTTCGGCAACAGGATGATCATGGGAGGCTTCGATGTCATCTTTGACTGCGTCGGCACAAGCCGCACTTTCCACGACTCGCTGCGCTGGCTGAAGGCCAGGGGCACCTACGTGAAGATCGGGCACCACATCTGCCCCGTGGCCTTCGACGAGACCCCCATCTGGTGGCAGGAGCTGCAGATCATCGGCATCAACGCCCACGGCATGGAGGAGTACGAAGGGCGGCGCATCAGCACCTTCGAACTGGTGATCGAGCTGCTCCTCCAGGGCCGCTGCAGCGTGGACGGCTTCATCACCCACCGTTTCAAGCTGGATCGCTACAAGGATGCCTTCCGCACCATGATCGAGCGCCCCGAAGAAGTGATCAAGGTGGTGCTGGAAATCGATTGAGCCAAGGTCACTCTTGCCTTGGCTTAATCTTCTATTAATTACGGCGAGTGGGGTGGTAATGAATGGGGAGCAGCTGCCTTATTCAATGCCGGGAGTGTTTTTACATGAGGGAGTTTATGATAGGGATTGGGATGATGTATAGCCCTAATATCACAAAAGACCTGGACTCGGAATTTGCCTTGCTTCCCAAGCTCATCAAGTCTAAAGAGGTGCTGGCGTATATCAGAGAATTGCTGGAAGAAAAAAAAGCCCATATTCCCTTCGGCTATGGCCACAGGGTATATCGCTGCCCCAAGTGCGGGGAATTCCACGGAAGATTTTACCTGCGATTGGAGTATGATGGCGGCAGTTACGAGGTGCCTTACCACTGCCCGGAGTGCAAGGTCTCCCTGGGACTGGTTAATTTTGGCACAAGCGGCAGTGATTATTTGGACAAGGAAAAAGCTATTGATATTGAGCAGTACCCCTGCCCCTCGTGCGGCAAGCATAGCTTGCAATATTCAGAGGGCATGATTTTATGGGATTAATGCAGCCACTGCAGCCTTTGTCCTCAGGATGACAACATGGGTTGCTCTTGTAGCATCATCCCCTCTTGTAAGGCACTCATTTATTAGAACTTTTAATGTTGCGAGATTCTTGAAGTGGGTTTATCACAGGTTCTGTCGTATAAAGCACCACGTTTCTTAGGGAAGCCGGCACCCTGGAAAAGGGAAATTACGCCGACATCGTCATTTTCGATCTCGAACAGCTCGGCACCAAGGCAAGCTTTGACAATCCCGCGGTCTATCCCACGGGCATCGAGCATGTCTTCGTCAACGGGTAGCCCGTGGTTTCGGCGGGTGAGTTCAACAAGGACACCCTTGCCTACATGATGCTGCGCCCCTCCCGCTGATGATTTTTATTATAAATTACAAAGGATTATTGTAATTTATGTCGAAGTTTAACCATAAATAATATAAGTGTTCTCCGAACCGTGCATCCTAAGCCGGCAAGGTAGGGATGCCGGTCGATACGGTTAACCGGGAAACCGGTTGGCCCCCCAGGGTGGAAAGGAGAATCGCTCGGTCAAAATGCCGATCCGTTGGGGGGTCGGCATTTTTAGTGTTTTCAAAATAAGGGGATGGCACCGGCATAGGATCAGCCGGTCAGGCAGGCAGGTGATGATTAACAAAAACTATTTATACCTAAAAAATAAAAAAAGAGGGGATGAAAAATGTTAAGCGGTATTCTAAAATCAAAGCTTCTGTGGGGCTTGGCCTTGCTGCTCTCCCTGCTGCTGGTTGTCGGCTGCGGCCAAGAGGCTGCCGATGAGCCCGACAATGGCGAAGACGAAAAGCAGGAAGAGCAGATCGGGGATTGGAGCATTGCCGTCGAGGTAGCTGGCGGGGAAACCTATACCTTTACCAGCGAGGATGCTCTTGAAATAGGGCCTTCCGAGATTACCGTCGTGCAAAAAGAGCAGGATACCTTTAGCGAAGAACAGGTCTGGACCGGTATCCCCTTAAAGACTGTCCTGGAGTATGTTGGCATCACGGAATTTTCCGTGGTCTCCGTGGAGTCGAAGGACGGGTACTCCAGGGAGTATGATCCTGAAACGGTTAACAACGAAGGAACGGGTATCGGGTGGATGGTTGACGGAAAGCCCCTGGATGAAGAAAACGGGCCCGTTCAGCTTTTCGTGGACAAGAGAGGCCCCAAGCACTGGATTCCGCAAGTGGCCAAAATTACCGTTGTTCCCTAATTACATTAGTAAATAGTGCAAGTAAGAATGAAGAAAAAAATCTTATTGCCTATACTTATCCTAGGACCACTCCTTGTGGTCCTGGGTTCTCTTTTCATTGGGAGATACCCGCTGACTTTTGCGGATGTCTTTCAGGTATTGGGATATAAACTGGGCTTGCCCAATATGACCGTGCCTGAGGCGGTTCATATCAATGTCGCCTGGGATATCCGCCTGCCCAGGGCGATCCTGGGGGCAATGGTAGGAGCCAGCCTGGCGGCAAGCGGCGCTTCCCTCCAGGGCCTTTTTAGGAACCCGCTGGTAAGCTCCGGGATTCTCGGTGTAAGCTCCGGGGCCGGCTTCGGGGCCTCGTTGGCGATCATTCTTTTCGATAACCGGACTTTTTATGTCTATCTATTTGCCTTCGTCTTCAGCATACTGGCCGTGGCCCTGGCTTATATAATCGGCTTGCACTATAAGACCACTCCCACCATTATGCTGGTATTGGGAGGGGTAATCGTCTCCTCCATCTTTTCATCCCTGATTTCACTGTTGAAGTATATCGCGGATCCATACGAACAACTGCCCAGCATCGTCTTCTGGTTAATGGGGAGCCTGGCCACGGCGCGATTCAAAGATATTTTAATCTCCGCCATCCCCATGATTGCCGGCATGGCCGGTCTTACGGCCATGCGGTGGCGGATAAACATCCTCTCCATGGGCGATGATGAGGCGCAGGCATTGGGGGTAAATGTCCTTTTCGCCAAGGGGCTGGCCATCTTCTTCTCCACCCTGGCTACGGCCGGCGCTGTCTGTGTCAGCGGTGTCATCGGCTGGGTTGGCCTGGTCATTCCTCATATCGGCCGCATGCTGGTAGGCAATGACAATATCGTTCTAATTCCAACCAGCCTCTCTCTCGGAGCCTGCTACCTGGTTCTCGTGGACAACCTGGCTAGGACCCTGACCGGCGCTGAAATACCCCTGGGGATACTTACTTCCTTAATCGGGGCGCCTTTCTTTATCTACTTGCTGAAGCGGACAAAGGGTAGAGGATGGTAATCATGGCGCTAATCGAGATGGAGAAAGCTACTTTTGCTTATGACACTCTACCGGTATTTAAAGATATCGATCTGCAGGTTAAAGAGGGGGAAATTTTTTGCCTCTTCGGACCCAACGGCTGCGGCAAGTCGACCTTGATTTACTGCCTGCTGGGTATATCGAGGCTAAAAAGCGGCTCAGTGAGGCTCTGCGGAAAAGATATCAACAAGATGAAGCGGGAAGAGATCGCCCGGGTGCTGGCTTACATCCCCCAGCTCCATGAGAAGCCCTTTCCCTTTAAAGTAATCGATGTGGTTTTAATGGGCCGGGCTTCGCACACGGGTTTCTTCGCCACGCCCAGGGCTTCCGATCTGGCCGTTGCGGAGGAAGCCTTGGAAAGAGTTGGCATGCTTAAGTACAAGGATCGGCCCTATACCCAGATTAGCGGGGGGGAGACCCAGCTGGTGCTGGTGGCCAGGGCCCTGGCCCAGAAAACCCCGGTGCTGGTCATGGACGAACCCACTTCCCACCTGGATTTCCGCAACGAACTCATGTTCTTGGAGACCGTTGCCCGCCTGGTGGAGGAGACTAAAATATCCGTAATCATGGCCACGCATTTTCCCAACCATGCTTTTTACTTCGAAACCAGCAACACCAAGACAAAAATAGCATTGATGAATAACCAGCAATTTACGGTTCAGGGAAGTCCCAGCGAAGTGTTGAACGAGGAAAACATGCTCAATACGTTTAATATCAAGTCGGCGGTGGTCACCTTTCCCTGGGAGTCCGGCCATGTAAAGCAGATTGTGCCGTTAAAGACGCTGTAATTCGCACCTGCCGGCGCTTCCCTGCGGCAGCGCAGCAGGCTATAATTCTACAATTATAATATAAACCTCTGGCTGGGCCAAACCGGAATTGCGGCCAGGCTGCAACCTGTAAGCCTGCAAACCATAATTTGCGATTTAAAGGAGGGGTATGGAGATGCAAAGAATTAACCGCGTTCTGGCTCTTGCGCTAATCCTGCTCATCATTTTCCTGCTTCCCGGCTGTCAACAAAGCCCCGAGGGAGCCATTGATGAAAACGGGGCCCAGGAGACGATTATCGTTGAGGACTGCCTCGGCCGGAAGGTGGAAGTCCCGAAAAATGTGGAAAGGATCGCCGCTCTCTATTCCTTTGCCGGTTATGCCGTGGGCCTGCTGGGCCGCGGCGCGGACCTGGTGGCCGTTCCCGGAGGATTGAAAAGAGATGTCCTCTTTTGCAGGTTTTATCCCGAGGTCAAGGAAGCCTCCGTCCCGCGCCAGCAAACCATAAACATTGAAGAGCTGCTGAAGATCAAACCGGACCTGGTTATCATCAGGGAAGACACGGCCTCCGATGAAAAGGAAGTGGAAAAGCTGGAAAAGGCCGGCCTGCCCTATATTGTGGTTGAATACAGCACCATAGAAGAGCAGCAGAAAGCCCTCGAGATTATCGGCAAAGCAATCGGGCGGGAAAAGGAGGCGGCGGCTTACAACGAGTATTACAACCAGGTCATCGCCCGGGTGCAAGAGGTGTTGCAAGACATACCGGAAGATGAGCGCGTGAGGGTGTATCATTCTGAAAACCAGGCCCTCAGAACCATTCACCATACTTCCCTGGCGGCGGACTGGTCCAGGGCGGCGGGGATCATCAACGTCTCCGTAGGAGAAGAGCTGACGCTAATCGGCAACGACTACTACACCACCCTGGAGCAGGTCCTGATCTGGGATCCCGAGGTGATTATTGCCAATGAAAATACCGCTGTTGACCTGATCCTGGGCAATCCTCAGTGGTCGGGGATAAAGGCGGTGCGAGAGGGCCGGGTGTATCAGCTGCCCCATGGCATCTCCCGGTGGGGCCATCCCAGCTCCGTGGAGACGCCCCTGGTCATACTGTGGACGGCAAAAACGGTATACCCCGAACTATTTGAAGACGTGGACATGGAAGCGGAAGTGGAATACTTTTATAAAACCTTCTTCAATTACCAGCTTAGCGAGGAGGACATTAAGCAGATCCTGAGCGGAAAGGGGCTAAGAGAACCGAAAGGGGAGAGCAGTTAAGCCTTGAAGATATTGATCTGCATCGACGATACAGACAACCGGGAGAGCAAGGGTACCGGGCACCTGGCCTTGCGTTATGCCCAAGAAATAGAGAAAAACGGCTGGGGGATTGCTGAACCCATTTCCAGGCATCAACTCTTTGTCCATCCCGAAATACCCTATACCTCCCATAACAGCGCCATGTGTTTTGGCGTGGAGACAACGGCAAGCAGCCTGGAAAGAATCATCGAATTCGGTGGCCGCTTTTTATCCGCCAACAGTGCGCCGGGATCCGATCCCGGCCTCTGCGTGGCCGTTTTAAACAGGCTGGAAAACAAGCCCAGGTTGATTGAATTTGGGCTGCAGGCAAAGAAGAAAGTCCTCGCCAAGGACGAAGCCTATGAGCTGGCGGCCCGGGAACCCGGCGTTCACCTGTCCGAGCATGGAGGCACCGGCAGCGGCGTTATCGGCGCCCTGGCGGGTGTCGGACTACGCCTCAGCGGCAACGACGGCCGCTTCAAGGGGAAGTATTACCCCGATCGCAAGGGGGAGATTCTTTCAGTAGAGACCATATTGTCCCAGACCAACATCCAAGAGGTTAGAGAAGAGAACGGCAGGGTCCTGGGCAAAGAAGAGAAGATCATGCTGGGAGAGAAAGTAAAAAGCGTTCTACTGGACGGCAAGATTGTACTGCTGGTGGAGAAAAATGCCGGGGCTCCCGGGACGGCCCGATGGATCACCTTGGGCAGAGAAAAAATAAGGAAATACTAAGCCCATTCGTTCCATTGAGTCTGAGCCAAGGGGACGGTGACTTTGATTCACCGTCCCCTCTTTAAAAAATGGGCCAGTCCCTATAGATAAGGTGCAACGATCGGCTAAAAAAGATGAATGAACTAATAAGACTTCTCTCTATTCCTGATCTTGATTATATCAATCACTTTATAGCTAAAAATGAGGAATCTACTTTAAGAAACCTCGGTTACTTGAAGTAAGATTGTTGAAGCATTAATCTTTCGGTAGAGGATTATGATAAACGATAAGAGGGTCTTTTCGTCACCGTCAGGGTAAGGCTCATCTTATGGGCACAATAGAGAACTCATGGACCCTCCTTTGATACGGGGAAAAACAGAATGACCGTTATAATTCTTTTTTTGCCGGTGGCTGCTCCAGACGGCAATGGGCATAAAAAATCGCTTGCAAGCCCTCAATAGCTTTAATGACTCATATAAAAGCCGACGAAAATGTCGGCTGTGTTTTTGCAATAACATTGGCAGTACTTTGGGATTTCAATGCTTTACCAAGAAGGACCGGGGAGACGAAAAGCCTTGTACATCAATGGTGCGGGCGAGAGGATTTGAACCTCCAAGGGAATGCTCCCACTGGATCCTAAGTCCAGCGCGTCTGCCAGTTCCGCCACGCCCGCACGTTTTTGTGACTTTAGTGGAGGCATCTTTCAGTCCCCTGGGTTTGAAAGCCCAGGGGAATTGCTTTGCTTCCCTTATTATAATTCTTTTCTACCTTTTTTCAACTCGTATTTCTGCCTGATTAAGTTCGTGAGCTGCGGCAGCCGGGGAGAGGTTAATGGTAGAGCTTGCAATTAGCGAGCCACATTTGGTAAAAATAGAATGCACAAGGAAGGAGCTTCGTCCGGCGGAAAGGTTCGGGCGCCGGGGATTTTTTTAGCCGCCGCAGGCGGTGAACGTCCTCGGAAAGTGGTGCAACGTTGATGAAGGAGAAATTGCAGCTTCTGCAGGAGCGGCGCCGCCTGGTTCTCTCCGGCGGCGGGGAAAAGAAGATTGCGGAGCAGCATCAAAAGGGCAAGCTTACCGCCCGCGAGCGCATCGATTTGCTCCTGGACGAAGGCAGTTTCGTGGAGCTGGGCACCTTTGTGCAGGGCGGCCTGGATGACGCCGGGAACCTGGATATCAAAAACCCGGGCGAGGGAGTGGTTGCCGGAAGCGGCACCATTGACGGGCGCCGCGTTTACCTCTTTGCCCAGGATTTTACCGTGGCCGGCGGCTCGCTGGGCGAGGCGCACGCCCGGAAAATCTGCCGCGTGCTGGACCTGGCGGGGCAGAACGGGGTCCCCGTGATCGGGCTGAACGATTCCGGGGGAGCGCGCATCCAGGAAGGGGTATGCGCTCTCAACGGCTACGGGGAGATCTTCTACCGGAACATGCTCTATTCCGGGGTGGTGCCGCAGATATCGGTGATTATGGGACCCTGCGCCGGCGGGGCGGCCTACTCGCCGGCTTTGACCGACTTCGTTTTCATGATCAAGCAGAAGAGCCACATGTTCATTACCGGGCCCCAGGTAATCAAGGCGGCAACGGGGGAGAGCATCACCATGGAGGAGCTCGGCGGCGCGGTAACCCACAACTCCACCAGCGGGGTAGCCCATTTTCTTGCCGCCTCCGAGGAGGAGGGGCTGAAGCAGGTCCGCGCCCTCCTGGGCTACCTGCCGCCAAACAACCTGGACGATCCCCCGCTGGCGGCGCCCCGCGACCCCGAGCTGGACGGGGAGGAGCTCCTGGGTATCATCCCCGGCGACAGCGACAAGCCCTACGATGTCCGCGAGGTCATCCGCCGCGTTGTCGACGGGAGCGACTTTTTCGAGGTGCACGCTCACTATGCCCGCAATGCCGTGGTCGGCTTTGCCCGCCTCACCGGCATGGCCGTGGGTATTGTGGCCAACCAGCCCCGGGTGAAGGCCGGCTGCCTCGATATCGACGCCTCGGACAAGATCGCGCGCTTTGTCCGCTTCTGCGACGCCTTCAACCTGCCCCTGGTCACATTGGTGGATGTTCCCGGCTTCCTGCCCGGGGTGGAGCAGGAGTGGGGCGGCATTATCCGGCACGGCGCCAAGATCCTCTACGCCTACGCCGAGGCCACCGTCCCCAAGATAACGTTGGTTTTGCGCAAGGCCTACGGGGGCGCTTACATCGCCATGGGCTCCCGCGCCCTGGGCGCGGACCTCTGCCTGGCCTGGCCCAGCGCGGAGATCGCGGTGATGGGGCCCGAGGCGGCGGTGCAAATTATCCACCGCCGCGAGCTGGAGAGCGCTGCGGAGCCTGAAAAGCTGCAACGCGAGCTGGCGCAGGGCTACCGCCGGCGCTTTGCCAACCCCTACATCGCTGCCGCGCGGGGCTGGATTGAAGAGGTCATCGACCCGCGGCAGACCAGGGAGTATCTCTGCCGCGCCATGGGCATGGTGAGTCAGAAGAGGGTGCAGCGGCCTCCGCGGAAGCACGGCAATATCCCCCTTTAGGGGGAGCCGGCCGCGGCCGCCGGGTCCTTGTGCGCAATCCCGGTCTATAAAAAAGGAGGAGGAATGGGCAGTGCTATGTTTCCGTTGTGGCGAGGAAAACGGGAGTAGAAAGGAATATTGCATGAATTGCGGCACCGTTCTCAAGCGCTTCTGCGCCACCGGCGGCGGGAGCTCCACAGGGCTGCCGCAGACAACATCGGCCCTGCTTTCATACCTGGGGTGGTGGATTACCGGACTGATCTTTTATTTCCTGGAACGGGATCGCTTTGTCAGGTTTCATGCCCTGCAATCCATCTACACTTTTGGCGGCATCAACCTGCTTTTGCTGCTCCTCTCACTCTTGCGCCGCCTCCTGCGGCTGCTCCTTCTCCGCACCGGCAGCGCGCTGGCGGGCTCCCTGCTGAGCCTGCTCGGCCTTCTTATGCCGCTGCTGTTTATCGGCGCTCTCCTGCTCTGGGTTGTCCTCATCGTCAAGGCCGGCCAGGGCGAAATGTACAAGCTCCCCCTGGCGGGGGACTTGGCCGAGCGGCAGCTGGGTTGAAAAGGCGTCAAAAATTGGAGCGGGAAAATGCCCTCTCCGGCACTTGACAAGTCATTTTTCTTTGGTATCATGTATATCAATATTTAAAGGCCATGAGCCAATATTAAAAAGTCCATGAAGGGGAGAGTAACCTTCCGCGGAGGCCCAGCGAGCCGGAAGCTGGTGGGAGTCCGGTGCTGAAGCGGTTGGCGAAGCGCACCCTGGAGACGGTGGTTGAAGCCGGCTTCCTGCCGGTGTGTAGGCCACCCCGGTGACCCGCCGTTACCGGGGCCGCTCGAGACAAAGAGCGGGGTGAGGGGGTTAACTGTGAAAGTTAACCAATAAAGGTGGTACCGCGGGCCTCCCGTCCTTTACGGGAGGCCTTTCCTTATAAGGAGGCTTTTCAGGTGGAAGTTGCCATTTTAGGCGCTACCGGCTATACCGGGTGCGAACTGGTGCGGCTGCTCTGCCGGCATCCCGCGGTGGAGATAACTTTTGCCAGCTCGGAAAGCAGCGCCGGCTCATCCCTGTCGCAGGTGCATCCCCAGTTTTACCGGCTGTGCGAGCTGGAGCTGCAGCCGCTGCGCCTTTCGGACATACCCGCATCGGTGGAGCTGGTTTTCTGCGCCCTGCCGCACGGCCGCTCCGCCTCCCTGGTGCCCGCGCTCCTGGCGGCGGGCAAGCGGGTCATCGACTTGAGCGCCGATTTCCGGCTGCGCGAGGCGTCGCTTTATGAAAGCTGGTACGGCCAGGTTCATCCCGCGCCGGAGCTGCTGGATAAGGCCGTCTACGGGCTGCCCGAGATCAACCGCGCGGCCATCGCTGGGGCGGAGCTCATTGCCAACCCGGGCTGCTACCCCACGGCGGCACTGCTGGCCCTGGCCCCCCTGGCGGCGGAAAAATTAATCCAGTGGGAGAGCCTGGTCATAGACGCCAAGTCGGGGGTCTCGGGAGCCGGCCGCACCCCGCGGCAGCCCTATCATTTCCCCGAGTGCACCGAAAATTTTCGCGCCTACCGCGTCGCCGGGCACCAGCATACCCCGGAGATAGAACAGTGCTTGAGCCGGTTGAGCGGCGAGGAGGCGGCGATTACCTTTACGCCCCACCTGGTCCCCATGGCCCGGGGAATTTTCTGCACCGTCTACCTGCGCCTGCGCCGCCGCTGCGGCGAGGAGCAGCTGGAGCGGCTGTACCGTGACTACTACCGCGGGCATCCTTTCGTCAGGCTCCTGCCGCCGCCGCTTCTTCCCGAAACCAGGCTGGTGCGGGGAAGCAACTACTGCGACCTGGCCCTGCGCTTCGACGAGCGCAGCGGCAGGCTCATTATCCTCTCGGCCATAGACAACCTGGTCAAGGGGGCTGCCGGGCAGGCGGTGCAAAACATGAACCTCCTGTGCGGCCTGCCCGAGGAGACGGGGCTAACCCAGCCGCCCCTCGGCTGACCGGTTCAATAAAAGAAAGATCGCCTCGCAGGGGTGATTGGATGAGCGAAAAGCTGGCTTATCGGAAAATAGAGAACGCGGGCATTACCCTGGTGCAGGGCATCCAGGCCGCGGCCGTCCACTGCGGCCTGAAGAAAAGGAAGCTCGACCTGGCCCTCGTCTACAGCTCGCGCGATTGCGCCGCGGCGGGGGTTTTTACCCGCAACCGCGTCCAGGCGGCCCCGGTCAGGCTTTGCCGCAAGGCCATAGCCGGCCCCATCCGCGCCCTGGTGGTGAACAGCGGCAACGCCAACGCCTGCACCGGTGAAGCGGGGATGCAAAACGCCCGCCGCATGGCCGCGCTGGCTGCCGCCTCCCTGGGGCTTTCTCCCGCGCAGGTGCTCGTCTGCTCCACGGGCGTCATCGGGCAGCAGCTGCCCATGGAGCTGGTGGAGAGGGGCATTGCCAGGGCGGCGGAGGCGCTCTCCGGCGAGCGGAAGGCCGGCCGCGCGGCGGCCCGCGCCATCCTCACCACCGACACCGTGGCCAAGGAGGTGGCCTACCGCGGCACTTACGGCGGGGCGACCTTCCACCTGGCGGGCATGGCCAAGGGATCGGGGATGATCTGCCCCGACATGGCCACGATGCTGGCCTTTCTGTTCACCGATCTCGCCATACCGCGCCCGCTGCTGCAGCGCCTCTTCCGGGAGGCGGTGGACCGCAGCTTCAACCTCATCACCGTGGACGGCGACACCTCCACCAACGATACGGCGCTGATCCTGGCCAACGGCGCCGCGGGTGCGCCGGAGATAACCCCCGGGAGCGAGGCCTGCCGCGCCTTTGCCGAGCTGCTGGAAGAGGCCTGCCGCGACCTGGCCTACCAGATCGTGGCCGACGGCGAGGGCGTGACCAAGGTGATCACCCTGACCCTGCAGGGGGCGCCCGACCCCCTCTCCGCCCGAATCCTGGCCCGCGCGGTGCTCAATTCGCCCCTGGTAAAGACCGCCTTCTACGGCGAAGACGCCAACTGGGGACGCATCCTGGCTGCCCTGGGCTATGCCGGGGTGGACTTTGATCCCTCCCGGGTGGATATCTACCTGGGCCCGGTGCAGGTGGCGGCAGGGGGAGAGGCGGTGCCCTTCTCGGAAAGCGAGGCCCGCGCCGTCCTGCAGCAAAAAGAGGTCCCGGTCCTTGTGCGCCTCAATGCCGGGAGTTGCTCCCTCACGGCCTGGGGTTCGGACCTGAGCCATAATTACGTTACCATCAACAGCAGCTATCGCAGCTGAAGGGGGGTGGCCCGGTGAACGCGGAAGTTTTCGACAACCTCATCTCCAAGGCGGAAGTGCTGATTGAAGCCCTCCCCTACATGCAGGCCTTTTCGGGAAAATACTTTGTCATCAAGTACGGGGGCCAGGCCATGGTCAGCGAAGAGCTTACAGCCTCGGTGGTTGCCGACATCGTTTTGCTGAAGCATATCGGGATCAAGCCCATCCTGGTGCACGGCGGGGGGAAAGAGGTCAGCGCCATGATGGAGAAGATGGGGAAGAAGCCCCGCTTCGTCGGCGGCCTGCGGGTTACCGACGACGAGACCATGGAAGTGGCCGAGATGGTGCTCCTGGGCCACGTGAATAGCCGCATTGTCAGCCTGCTCAACCGCTGCGGCGCCCGCGCCGTCGGCTTGAGCGGAGCCGATGCCGGCCTCTTCCAGGCCGTGCGCAAGGCGCCCGTTGCCTCCGTTGCTTCCCCGGGGGAAGTGGTGGATCTGGGGCGGGTAGGGGAGATTGTGCGGGTGGATACGTCGCTGATCCAAATCCTCAGCGAGAGCGGCTACATCCCGGTGGTTTCGCCCATCGCCTCAGGGCCCTCCTGGGAAAGCCTCAATGTCAATGCCGATCATGCCGCCGGCGAGCTGGCCGGGGCGCTGCCGGCGGAGAAGCTCATCATCCTCACCGACGTGGAAGGAATCTACCGCGAGACGGAGGAAGGGCGGCGGGAATTTATCTCCCGCATCACGGAGAAGGAGATCCGCGAGCTGGTGGCGGCGGGGCAGATCAACGGGGGGATGATCCCCAAGGTGGAAGCCTGCCTGAAGGCCCTGAGCAAGGGCGTTAACCGCACGCACATCATCAATGGCCGCCGGGAGCATGCCCTGATCCTGGAGATATTCACGGACGCGGGCATAGGCACCATGGTCACCCTGCAGGCCTCGTAAAGCAGGGCCGGTGGGGGCGGAGGCGCAAGGACGCCGCGCGGCGCCCGGTGCGGCGGCCGTGCGCCGCGAAGCAGGGTTGGGTTACATTGAATTGAACGGGAAGAGAAAAGCGATGACCTCAGTGGAAGAACTGGAAGCCAAGTACATGATAAACACCTACAACCGGCAGCAGGACCGTACCCCTGTCCTGGTGCGGGGGGTCGGCTGCCGCGTCTGGGACGACCGCGGCAGGGAGTACCTCGATTTTGTCGGCGGCCTTGCCGTCAACCTCCTGGGCCACTGCCACCCCCGCGTGGTGGAGGCAATCCGCCGGCAGGCCGGAGAGCTCCTCCATGCCTCCAACCTCTACTATACCCGGCCGCAGGCCGAGCTGGCGCAAGTGCTGGTGGAGCATTCCGCGGCCGGCCGGGCCTTCTTCGCCAACAGCGGCGCCGAGGCCAACGAGGCGGCGATCAAGCTTGCCCGCAAGTACCACCATCCGCGGCGCTACAAGATCATCACGGCGCAGCGCTCTTTTCACGGGCGCACCCTGGCCACGGTGACGGCCACGGGCCAGCCCAAGTACCAGCAGGGCTTTGCGCCGCTGCCGGAGGGCTTCCTGCACGCTTGCTTCAACGACCTGGCCTCCTTCGAGCAACTGGTGGACGGCGAGACGGCGGCGATCATGATCGAGCCGGTGCAGGGCGAGGGCGGGGTCCACGTGGCCGCACCCTCCTTCATCCGCGGCCTGCGGGAGCTCTGCGACCGCAGCGGCGCCCTGCTCATCTTTGACGAGGTGCAGTGCGGGCTGGGGCGCACGGGGAAGCTGTGGGCTTACGAGCACTGGGGCGTCTCGCCGGACATCCTCACCGCCGCCAAGGGGCTGGGGGGCGGGCTGCCCATAGGGGCCATGCTGGCCCGCTCCGAGGTGGCAGCGGCTTTCAAGCCGGGTGACCACGCTTCCACCTTTGGCGGGAACCCCGTCGCCTCCCAGGCGGCGCTGGCGGTGCTGGAGGTGCTCCTGGAGGATTCCTTCCTGGAGGAGGTCCGCCAGAAAGGCGGCCTGTTCATGGCCGGCCTGCAGCGCCTGGCCTCCCTCTTTCCCGCCCTGGTGAAGGAGGCGCGCGGCCTGGGGTTCATGGCCGCCCTGGAGCTGCACGAGCCGCTGGCGGGGGCGGTGCAGCAGCGCTGCCAGGACCGGGGGCTGCTGGTCAATGCCATTGGCGATCACATCCTGCGCTTTCTGCCGCCCCTCATCGCCGGCGAGGCGGAGCTGGAGCAGGCCCTGGCCATCCTGGAGGAAGTGCTCTCCGGCCAGGTTTAGCCGGCCGGATGGGGGCTGTAAAGCGGGACGAGCCCGGAATGCGGCACGGACTGCCCGGAGATGATGTCCCATGGAGGTGATGGTAAGAATCGGAGAAGGAAAGGATGTCTTGAAATACTTAATTTTGATTATATTTGAAGTGTGGACAGATAATTGCAGATGAGTCAATATACATAGCCGGTAGCAAAGAGAAAAGAGAGGTAAGCAGTTGTCATGACTTGTCGATCAAAGTTTGCTTACACCGGTCACGGTGAACCAATCGGAATCATGTTGCTTGACACCTGCCAGCCTTATATACCAGGGGACGTGGGCAATGCCGCCACGTACAATTTCCCAGTCAGATTCCAAAAGGTGCCGGGGTTAACGGTAGAGCGAATATTTAATCATGACTTGACATTAAAGGAAGCTGTTTATGAGGCCGCGGTTGAGCTTAAGAAAAACGGGGTCAGCGCTGTAACCGGCGATTGCGGCTTTTTGATCATTTATCAAAGATACCTGGCCAACCGGCTTGGACTGCCTGTTTTTCTTTCCAGCCTGCTTCAAATCTCCTTTATGCAGCACTTAATACCCGATGACGGGAAAATTGGCATCATTACAGCCAGCGCGAAGGCCCTCGACGACAGCGTGCTTCGCCTTTGCTGCAGCGACGATCTCATGGGCAGGCTGGCGATTCAAGGCCTGGAAAACAGCCCTCATTTTGCCGCGGCATTTCTTAAGGCAAAAACACCCGAGGATATCCGGTTTGAATATGAAAAGGTGGAAGAAGAAGTCGTAGCAGCCGCCTTAAATCTGGTTGAAGAGGATCCGAAAGTCAATCTTCTGCTGCTTGAATGCAGCGTTCTGCCGCCTTACGGTGATGCGGTCCAGCGAGCAACCGGCCTGCCGGTGTTTGACTTCGTCACCATGATTAACTATGTTTACGGGGCAATGGTAAAGCAAAGATTTGACAGATTTGACGGCGGCAATATCTTGAAGAGTTGGTGGTAGACCGGGAAAATCTCCGGGGAGGGCGGGCCAATTAGCTGTAGATAGTTGATGACATGCGAAACACTTTATCAATAAGTATGTATGGCGTAGGAGGCCACTTATGTTTATTCAACAGGTAATGAACGGCTTAACCATAGGCGGAGTATATGCACTGGTGGCGATCGGCTACACCCTGGTGTACGGGGTCCTGGGGATGATCAATTTCGCCCATGGCTCCATCTACACCCTTGGCGCCTACTTTGCCTGGACCGCTGTGGCTCGCCTGGGCTTTTCCCTGCCCTTGGCGTTCCTCTTCTCGCTGGCCTGCAGCGTGCTGGTGGGCGTCATCGTGGAGCGGACCGGCTACTACCCGCTGCGCCAGGCCACGGTGGAAAACCAGATTATCTGCATCTTCGGTCTTTCCATTGTGCTGGACAACCTGATCATGTTGATTTGGGGGACGGTACCCAAGTCCTTCCCCTCCGACATTGTTCCCGACTGGGTCAGCGTGGGTGTAGCCAAGTTTTCGCCCATGCAGGCCATCATCCTGCTGTTAACCCTTGTCATCCTGCTGGTGTTGTACCTGCTGGTCTACAAGACCAAGACCGGACTGGCCATGCGGGCCATTGCCCTCAACCCGGAAGCGGCCAGCCTCATGGGCATCAACATCGGGCGGCTGCGCCTGCAAACCTTCATTTTAAGCGCCATGCTGGCGGCGGCTTCTGGCACCATGATCGGCGCCTATTACAAAATTATCTCCTACAACCTGGGCCTGAGCACCGTGATTAAAGCTTTTGTCGTTTCCATTCTGGGCGGCATCGGCAACATATCCGGGGCGGTGGTAGGCGGCCTGGTACTGGGGCAGATCGAAGGGCTTGGCGCCGCCTACGTCTCCACCGGCTACAAGGATGCCTTCGCCTTCGTGGTGATGATCCTGGTGCTCATGCTGCGGCCCAACGGCTTACTGGGCACATTCACGAGAGAGAAGGTTTAGGCAATGGTGAAAGTCTTAGCTGAAACAAAAGCCCTGAAATTTCTGGACAAGCGTAGAAAGTGGCTGCTCGTTGGCGCTCTTCTTGCCGTGGCGGCGGTTTTCCCCTTCTGCGTGCAGAGCAGCTACCTGGTTCACGTGGCCAACCTGGCACTTTACTATAGCATTGTCGCCGTTAGCTTGGACATTGTCGCCGGCTTTCTTGGCGAAATCAGCTTCGGGCACGCCGGCTTTATTGCCGTGGGCGCCTATACCACCACCATCCTCAACATGCGCGTTCTCCCGGACAGCTGGATCAGCTTCTGGATTGCCCTGCTGGCCGGGGGTCTGCTGGCGGCCCTGGCCGGGGTTGTCGTCGGCATCCCGGCCATGCGCATCAGCGGCCAGTACTTTTTCGTGGTGACGATGGGCTTTGGTGAAATCATCCGCTTCATCCTGTTAAACTGGCAGTCGGTGACCAACGGCGCCTTTGGGATTACCTCCATTCCCTCACCTTCTATCGGGAACTTCGTCTTCACGGAGCGCTTCCACTATTACTACCTGTTCTTGGTTATATTGCTGCTCATGATTATAACCATATCTTTCCTGCGCTACTCCTACATCGGGCGGGCCTGGATTGCCATCCGCGAAGATGAACTGGCCGCCGAGGCCATGGGCATCCGCCTCACCTATTACAAGGTTCTTGCTTTTTCCATCTCCTCTTTCTTTGCCGGGATCGGCGGCGGGCTGCTGGGAAGCTACCTGAATTTCCTGGCTCCCTCCAATTTCCTGGCCCTGGAAAGCATCATGATCCTGGTGATGGTGCTTCTTGGCGGCTCAGGGCTGATATACGGGGCCCTCTTTGGCGCCTTCCTCATGACGGGCTTTAATGAAGTCCTGCGGCCCTTTGAGCAGTACCGCATGCTCATCATCGGCGTCCTGATGATGGTGCTCATGTTCTTGAAGCCGCGCGGCCTGCTTGGAAGAGAATGAACTCTGGCCTGGAGGTGCAGCAGATTAAGACCATGGAGAACAAGGAAACGAACCTGCCTTCATCGACCCCGGAAGCGGCCTCGCCGCTGCTCCTTGACGCCAGGGAGGTCACCATCCGTTTCGGCGGCCTTGTGGCGGTGAACAAGGTCAGCTTCCAGTTGCACGAAAACGAGATTGTGGGCTTAATCGGACCCAACGGCGCGGGCAAGACCACCCTCTTCAACGCCATCTCGGCGCAGGTGCCCCTCTCCGAAGGCTCGCTGACCTTCAGGGGGCCGGAGGGGAAGATCGACCTGACCCGCCTCCAGGCACACGACATGACCAGGATCGGCATCGCTCGCACCTTTCAGAATATCCGCATCTTCAAGCGCATGACCGTGCTGGAGAATGTGCTCGTGGGCGGCCACTGGCGCTACCGGCAGCCCGCCATTTCCATCATGCTTGGGCAGCGCGCCTACCGCGAGGAAGAAAGGAAGAGGACTGCCGAGGCCATGGAGCTGCTGGAGCTTCTGGGCCTGGCCCGGTATGCTCACGATCCGGCCCGCAGCCTGCCCTATGGCTTGCAGCGCCGGCTGGAGATTGCCCGGGCCCTGGCTACCCGGCCGCGCCTGCTGCTGATCGATGAGCCTTCCGCGGGAATGAACGACCAGGAGACGATGGAGCTCGTTGACTTTATCCAGAACATCCGCCGGCAGTTTGGCCTTACCGTTTTCCTCATCGAGCATGACATGAAGTTTGTCATGAGCTTCTCCCAGAGGATTATTGTTCTCAGCAGCGGTAAGAAAATAGCCGAGGGCACCCCGGCAGAGGTGCAGCGCCATCCCCTGGTCATCGAAGCTTACCTTGGCGAGGAGATGGACTATGCTTAGAGTCGAAAGCATCGAAGTTGGCTACACCGAGCGGCCCGTGTTGAAAGATTTAAGCCTCCATGTCGAGGAGGGCAGCATCGCTGCAGTCCTGGGGGCCAACGGCGCCGGCAAAACCACCCTGCTGCGCACAATCATGGGCCTGCTGCACCCGGGCCGGGGGAGGATTCTCTTCCAGGGAGAGAAGATCTCGCATCTACCTGCGCACGAGATTGTCAAGCGGGGCATCTCCATGATCCCGGAAGGACGCCAGGTGTTTTCGCGCTTAAACGTGCTGGAAAACCTGCGCCTGGGCGCCTACCTGGAAAAAAGCAAGGCGCAGGTCCAGTCCGACCTGGAGCAGGTCCTGGAGCTGTTTCCGGTGCTTAAAGAGCGCCTGATGCAGCCCGCGGGCTCGCTCAGCGGGGGGGAGCAGCAGATGCTGGCCATCGGCCGCGCCCTCATGAGCCGCCCCAGGCTGCTGCTTCTCGATGAACCCTCCATGGGGCTGGCTCCCAAGCTGGTCACCCAGATTTACCGCATCATTGCCACCATTCACAAGCAGGGGACCACGGTGCTGCTGGTGGAGCAGAATGCCCGCATGGCCCTCAAGGTGGCCCAGCAGGCTTACGTTCTTGAAAATGGAAGACTGGCCCTGGGCGGCCCGGCGGAGGAGCTGGCCAGGGATGATCGCGTTCGCAAGATCTACCTGGGGGAGGCCTAGCCGGCCCCGGGATATTTCTCTTCCATGAAGGAGCGTGATGGCGAAGCAAAGTACAACAATCTATCCCGTGCGATTGTGGCAAACGCAATTCCAGTCTATCCGGAGGAGGAAACATGATGCTTAAAAAGATGAAGAAGATGCTTATTTACCTTTCCTTGCTTTCGGCCATCTGCCTGGTTTTGGGCAGCTGCGCGCCGGCGGAAGAAGCTTCCGGCGATACGATTAAGATCGCCACGGTGGGCCCCATTACCGGTGATGCGGCTGTTTGGGGAACCCAGCAGCAGCAGGGGGTGGAACTGGCTATCGACGACATCAATGCCAACGGTGGGCTGTTGGGCAAGCAGGTGGAGCTGGTTCCACTGGATGATAAGGGCGACCCCAAGGAAGCCGTCAGCGTGGCCCAGCGCATCGTCGATGATCCCAGCATTTCGGCGGTAATTGGTCACCTGTTAAGCGGTTCCACTATTGCCGCCGGTCCCATTTACACCAAGGGAAAAGTGCCGCTGATGGCTGTTGCCGCTACCAATCCCAAGGTCGTCGAAGAAGGCGGTGAATATGTATTTCGCATCAATATGAGCGATGCCACGGCCGGTGCCGACATGGCCAGCTATGTCGTGGGTAAGCTGGGCAAAAAGAAAATTGCCGTGTTGCGCAGCCAGGATGAATATGCCCAGGGGGTCTTTGAAGCCTTCAAGGCTAGGGCAGAAGAGCTTGGTGCAACTATCGTTTCAGATCAGAAATTTGTTGCCGGGCAAGATAAGGATTTTTCGGTAATGTTAACCAATATCAAAAAGGTCAACCCCGATCTTATTTTTGCGGACACCTTGGCGGCCGATGCTGCCCTTATTGCCCAGCAGAAGGCCACCCTGGGGATTGATACTCCGCTTATAATCCCGGACGGCGCGACCGAACCCACCTTTATCGAACTGGCTGGGGAAGCGGCCGAGGGCACCATCGCCTTCTCCTACTTCGATCCCACCATCGATGACCCGAAAATTGCTGTGTTAATGGAGAAATATCGGAACAAGTACGGCCGGGAGATTCTCACCTATGTGCCTTATGCCTACGACGCCATGATGGCCATTGCCGAGGCCATCAAGATAGCCAACAGCACCGACCGGGAAGCCATCCGCGACGCCCTGGAGCAGGTAAACTATCCTGACGGCGTGACGGGCGTCATCTCCTTTAAGAACCGCGACCGGGCCGTGGGCTGGAGCGTGGTCCTCAAGGTGGAGAACGGCAAGTTCGTCTACGTGGAGAAGAGCAATTAACGTTTGTGTCAAAGGGCTGTTCTTTTGCCGTGAACCTGGCAGGCTGCAGAGCCTGCCAGGTTCGCCATGGCCCCAAGTAGAGAAAATAAAGAAAGGAAAGAAGGTAGTTGCGGTGAACGAGCCCAAGATCTTTTTTGGCGCCGCCGATGCCCCTAAGCGCATCGCCATCCTGGGCGTCCCCTTCGACAGCGCCTCCACCCTGGGCTGGCCCGGCGCGCGCTACGCCCCGGCCCGCATCCGCACGGCCCTGGGTTGGAATCTTAACCGGGTGCAGGACGGAGCCTTCTATGATGTGGACGCCGGGCGAGTTATCTGCATGAACGATTATGCCGTCGTCGACTACGGCGACTGTTTTGTCCACGGCGCCGATCACCTGAAGACGCTGGAAAATGCCCGGCAGCTCATGGCCGCTGCGCTTCAGGCGGGCGCCTTTCCCATTGCCCTCGGTGGCGCCCACGAAGTCTCCATTCCCCTGCTGCAGGCTTTTCACGACTGCACCGAGGGTCCGCTGGGCATCATCCACGTGGATGCCCATCTTGACCTGGTGGATGAGAATCCGCGCCAGGGCCGCCACTCGGGCTCCAGCCCCATGCGGCGCGCCCTGGAGATGGGCCGCTACAGCCCGCAGCGCCTGGTCCAGGTGGGCGTGCGCGGCTTCAACTACGCCCATCAATACGACTACATCCAGCGCATGGGCATCCACCATGTTACCGCCTCCCGCTTCCATGAGATCGGCGCCAAGGAGGCGGCGCAGCTGGCCCTGGAAAAAGCGGCAGCCGGCGGGGCCAGGGTCTATCTAAGCCTGGACATCGATGTATTTGACTACCCCTTCGCCCCGGGAGCGGGCGCCGACGAGGCTGGCGGGCTCATCTCCGCCCAGGTGCTGCAGTTTCTGCGCGAGGTGGCGCCGCACATTGGAGCCATGGACATTGTCGAGGTGAACCCGCTCATTGACCGGCGGGATGTTACCAGCAGCCTGGCGGCCCAGATCATCTTTACTGTCATCGCCGCCCGCGTGGCTGCAGGCGTTTAGGTCTTTGCCGGCCGGCGGCGGGACAGGGCCGGCGGGCCAGGCCTAGAATAATAGAAATGATAAAAGAAGGTAGACAGCATGCTTAAAGCGGACGTGGTGATCATTGGCAGCGGCGGCGCCGGGGCGCGCGCCGCGGTGGAGGTGGCCCGGCGGGGCTTGAAGCCGCTCATCCTCACCAAGGGCAAAATGGGGCGAAGCGGCGCCACCGTGGCGGCCATCGCCGACTTTGAGGTGGACTCCAGGAGCGCCACGGAAATCCTCGGCTTGAGGGGCGACCCCAGGGACAGCAAGGAAAAGTTTTTTGAAGACACCCTCGCCGCCGGCGGCTACCTTAACAACCAGAAAATCCTGGAGCGTCATGTCAACGAGATTCCCGAAATTGCCCGGGAATTGCTGGAGCAGGGCCTGAAGGTGGCCCCGGAGCTGTCGCAGGCCCCTGGCCAGAGCTACCCCAGGAGCGTTATTACTACCGGCGCCAGGCTCGTGCGGGTGCTCCACAAGATGTGCCGCGAGGCAAAGGTGGCCGTTTACGAGCATTTCATGGCCACCGACCTGGTGAAAAAGGACGACCGGGTGGTGGGCGTGGTGGGGCTCGACCTCTCCACCGGCCAGTTCGTGGAGATTGCCGCCAGGGCGGTGATCCTGGCCACCGGCGGGGGCATGCAGATGTACCGCTATACCACGGCCCCCGATGAGCTCACCGGCGACGGCCACGCCATGGCCTTCCGCGCCGGCGCCACCTTCGTCGACCTGGAGATGATCCAGTTCATGGGCGGGGTCATGCTGGCCCCGCCGGCCGTGGAAGGCATCTGCTTCGGCTTCACCCTTTGCGCCGATGTAAACCCCCTGGGCTGCTGGCTGCTCAACAAGTTCGGGGTGCGCTTCATGGAAGCCGTCGATCCCCTGCACAAGGAATTCGTGACCCGGGACAAGCTGGCCCTTGCCATCGCCACGGAGGTGTTTGAGGGAAGGGGCACGGAGCGCGGCGGCGTCTACCTCTCCGTGTCGCATCTCCCCCGTCAGGTGGTGGACAACTACCCCCAGCACAAGAATGTCCCCTGGCTTTCCCCCGACTGGGAGATGTACGGCTTCAGCTTCAAGCAGATCATGGAAGAAGCCAAGGCCGGCCAGGCGCTGGAGATAGGCGTGGCCAGCCACTTCTTCTGCGGCGGGGTCAGGGTGGACGAAAACGGCTTCACGGGAATCCCCGGCCTCTACGCCGCCGGCGAGGTTACCGGCGGGACGCAGGGGGGGAACAGGCTCAGCGGCAACGCGCTGACGCAGGTCCTGGTCCAGGGGCGGGCCGCCGGCACCGCCGCGGCCGCTTTTGCCAGGACCGTTGGCTTTGGTGACTTTCCCCGGGGCCTGAGCGGCTTTGCCGGGCGAGTCTATGCGCCGTTGGAGCGCCGGGGCATCTCCCCCTTTGAAATGCGAAAGGCCTTGCAGAAACTATGCTGGGAGAAGCTGGGCGTTGTGCGCACGGAGCAGTCGCTGCAATGCCTCCTGGAGCAGCTCGCGGCCTATAAAAAGGAGCTGCCCCATGTGGGCTGCAGGGCGAAGAACAGGGTCTACAACCGGGAATGGATGGAGGCGCTGCAGCTGGAAAATCTCATCACCCTGGCCGAACTGGTGGCCATGAGCGCACTGCAGCGCCGGGAAAGCAGGGGAGTGCATTACCGGCGCGATTTTCCCGCGGCCAACTACGGGGCCTTTACCATGAACAACATCCTGGAGAACAAAGAGGGGCGGGTTGCCGCCCGCTTTGAGCCGGTGGTGGCCACGCGGGTGGCTCCGCCAGGGGAGGATGCGAACCATGGGTGAGAAAAAAACGGTCAGAGTTAAGGTGTTTAGATTCGACCCCGCGGCGGACAGGGAGCCGCACTACGATACCTTTGAGCTGGAGGCGCAGAAGGGATTCAGCATTTACAACGCCCTGGAATACATCGTGGAAAACCTTGACCCCACCCTGGCTTTTTACGCCTCCTGCCGCATCGGCGCCTGCATGGGCTGCCTGGCGCGGGTCAACGGGAAAGTGGTGCGCACCTGCACGACCATGCTGGAAGAAGATGTGGTCATTGAGCCGGTAAAAAAAGAGCAGGTCATGCGAGACCTGGTGGTGAAAGGGCGGCCGCTTCCCGAAGATATCCTGCAGGCTTAGGCTGCTGAAGCCTGCGGCGGAAGATTCGACCCCAACGCAAGAACCCCCTCCCCCGGCGGCCCGGGGAAGGGGGTAAAGGGGCTGTTCCTCAGGGCAAGGGAGCAGCCCCTGGCAATCCGCCCATGCTCACTGCTGCCCGGCCTGCTGGGCGGCTTTCTTCTCCTCCTCTTCCCGCAGGACGCGGCGCAGGATTTTGCCCACCATCGTCTTCGGCAGCTCGTCGCGGAACTCCACCAGCTTAGGCACCTTGTAGGCGGCCAGGTTGGCCTTGCAGAACTCGATGACTTCTTCCTCGGTAAGCTTTTCCCCCTCTTTGACGACAACGTAAGCTTTCAGGGTTTCTCCGCGATAGGGGTCCTTGATCCCGGCCACGGCGGCCTCCAAAATCTTCGGGTGGGTGAAGAGGACTTCCTCGATATCGCGCGGGTAGATGTTGTAACCGCCGGCGATAACCATGTCTTTCTTCCGGTCCACGATGTAGGTGTAGCCCTCTTCGTCTACCTTGGCGATATCCCCGGTGTAGAGCCAGCCGTCGCGCAGGCTGTTCTTGGTTTCCTCGGGCATGTTGTGATAACCTTCCATCACCTGCGGGCCGCGGATGCACAGCTCGCCCACTTCGCCGACGGGCAGCTCCCGTTCGCCTGTTTCCACGTCCACAATTTTTATCTCCGTGTCGGGGAAGGGGAGGCCGATGCTGCCGATAACGTTCTTGCCGTAGATGGGGTTGCAATGGGTCACCGGCGAAGCTTCCGAGAGACCGTAGCCTTCCACCAGCTTGCCGCCGGTGTTCGCTTCAAACTGCTTCTGCACTTCCACCGGCAGCGGCGCCGCGCCGCTGATGCAGATGCGGATGGACTTGATGTCGTGTTTATGGAGGTTGGGAGCGTTGTTGATGGCCACGTACATGGTCGGCACGCCGGGGAAGAGCGTGGGCTTCTCCTTGTCGATGGTCTTGAGCACATCTTCAAGAACAAAGCGGGGCAGCAGAACCGCTTTGCAGCCAAAAAAGAGCGGCATGTTCAGCGCGGTGGTCATCCCGTAGCTGTGGAAGAAGGGGAGCACAGCCAGGACGATCTCTTTGCCCTCCTGGAGATCGGAGCACCAGTACCTTACCTGCATGGCATTGGCCAGGAGGTTGCGGTGCTGCAGGACGGCGCCCTTGGATACCCCGGTGGAGCCCCCGGTGTACATGAACAACGCCCTGTCCTCGGGAAGCACCTCCACCGGCTTGGGCGATTCGCCTTTCCGGGCCTTGAGCAGGTCGAGGAAGGAGTGATCTTCCGGGGCCAGCTTCACCCGGTCGCCTTCCTTTTTCTCTTTGGCGACAGTGTAGAGAAAGCGCAGCATGCCGGGGAAGAAGTCCTTGATATTGGTGACAATAATATTTTTCAGGCCTGTCTGGGGCTGGATCTCCTTGATGGTATTGTAAAAGCGAGTCATGGTAACAATTGTTTCCGCCCCGGAGTCATTGAGCTGGTAGCTGAGCTCGCGGGCCACGTACATGGGGTTGCAGGGGACGACGATGGCCCCGATGGCCAGCGCTCCGTAGTAAGCGATGGGGAACTGGATGCAGTTGGGCAGGTGAATGGCCACCCGGTCGCCCTTTTTCACGCCCAGCCCCTGGAGGGCGGCGGCGAAGGCGTCGACCTGCGCTAGGAGTTCGCGGTAGGTGAGGACGCGCCCCATGAAGGATACGGCGGGGTTGGAGGCATAGCGCTCGGCAGCCTGCTTGAACATCTGGTAGAGGGACACCTTGGGATAATCAATGGTATGGGGCACGCCGGGTTCATAATTCTTTAACCAGACTTTCTCCACCTTTCAGCCTCCTTTCTTGAAGATGAATGGTACACAATCAAAGGAGCAGCGTGGAAATATGCACCTCCTTAAAATGAATAAAATAAACTTTTATGCCCCGGCGGCAGCGGCCGCAAGGGGGCCGGGTTGCCGCTAAAATATAATATTCGGCATCATTCACATTATTCCTGCAAAAGAATATTTTCCGAAGATAAAATTTAAAAAAATAATTCTTACAACACTTCTATAAAAAACCACACAATCATGCCTATCTCCAGGATTAGTTTAATCACGGCGCCGCTCCAGAAGCCGATCACCGCGCCCAGCCCGGAGCGCAGGGCGTTTTCGGGCTGTCGCGTAAGGATAAGCTCGAAGAGCACCGCGCCGGCAAAGGGTCCCACCAGCAGGCCGATGGGGAAGAAAAACAGCCCCACCACCAGTCCCAGGAGAGCGCCCAGGGCGGCGGCCTTGGAGGCGCCGAAGTAGCGGCTGCCCAGGGCCGTGGCCAGGTAGTCCACTCCTAGGACCGCAACAGCAAGCAGCCCCTGCAGGAGATAGAAAAGCCAGCCCAGCTTTTCGAAGCCGGTCATGATCCCGAAGATGAGCATCCCCAGCCAGATGAGCGGCGCCCCGGGCAGCACGGGGGCGAAAGTGCCCACGATGCCGACCGCAAAGAAGAGGGAGGCGATGACAAAGGCGGCGATGACCATTTAAGTCACCTCGGTTAATTAAATGTCTGATTGGCTTTTATCATAACATATATTTCACTATGGGCTTAAATTTTTTTAGGGGGGAGGGGCCATGAAGAGACGCCTGCCGGGGGCGGCGGGGTTGATCCTTTTTTTGCTGTTATTTTTTTGCGGCTGCTCTCTACTGGAGCTGGGGCCGCAGTCCAGCCCCGAAAAATTGATGGAGACCTACCTGGAGGCTCTAAAAAATGATGATCTTGAGACCATGCTGCGCCTGGCCGCCGAACCGGAGGAGAACGAAGAGGAGCTGGCTTTCTTGCAAAAATTCATCGAGATGATGGAAGTGGAGAGCTACAGCATCGACAGGGTGGACTATCTTTCAAAAAGCGAGGCGGCTGTCACCATTTCCCTGTCCCTGCGGCTGATGGAGCAGGAGAAGGCGCTCACGGACAGCGTCAAGGTGGTGCAAAAAGGGGGAAAATGGTATCTTCGCGAAAGGCTTCTCGAGGAGTAGTAAAGTGCATCGCACCGGTAAAGGCGGTGCCCGCTGCCGGAGGAAGCTGGGATTGGTGGGGGAGGCGGAGGCTTTAAAATATGGCAGTTAATATAGTATAATTAAGCAGATAAGCAAGCAGCGGGAGAGGAGGGTGGCCCCATGGAAAACTGGCCCGAAGTAGCGCTCCAACACCTTGCCGATGCCCTTTTCATTGCCGACCGCTCCCATAAGGTGGCCTGGTTGAACCGCAATGCCGAGGAGCTCTTTGGAACAACCCTGGAGGAGGCCCGCGGCAAGCCCCTGGCCGAGGTCACGGGCATAGAGCAGCTCTCTTCCCTGCTGGATGATCATTTTGAACGGGAAGACCACCTTGAACCTCTCGCCGAGAAGGCCGAGGCCGCAATTAAGCCCAGCGGCAGGCGCTATTATTTCAAGGTAACGGTGTCCCGCCTGCAAGCTCCCGGCGGCTTTGACGGGGCCCTGGTGCAGCTTACGGACATAACCCGTTTCCACGAGATGGAGAAATTCAAGGATGATTACATCTCCATTATCTCGCACGAGTTCCGCACCCCCCTGACTTCCATCGTCCTGGGCGTGGAGATGCTGCGAAGCGGCCTTTTGGGAGAGCTTAATCCCCGCGGCCGGGAGATCTTTGACGCCATCGGCGAAGACTGCCACCGCCTGACCAAGCTGGTGGACAACTTGCTGGAGCTCTCGCGCATCGAGTCGGGGACCATCTACATCCAGGCCGAGCCCGTCGATGCGGCGGACCTGGTTCGCGAGGCGGTGCGGCCGTTGCGGCTCCAGGCTGAGAAGAAGGGGATCGCCCTGGTTACGGACATCCCCGCCACGCTGCCCCCCGTTGCCGCCGATTTTAACAAGGCGGTCTGGGTTCTCACCAACCTCATCGGCAACGCCCTGCGCTATACCGAGCCCGGGGGGACGATCACTGTTCAAGTGAGGAGGGGCATGCGGCGGCTCTACTTCTCCGTCCGGGATACGGGCTGCGGCATCCCCGGGGAATACCGCGACCGCATCTTCGAGAAGTTTATCCAGGTACGCGATCCCGAGAAGAGAAGGGGCGGGGCCGGCCTGGGCCTGGCCATCGCCAAGGAGATTGTCACCGCCCATGGCGGGGAGATTTGGGTGGAAAGCGAAGTGGGCAAGGGTTCTACGTTTACCTTTACATTTCCCATTTTTCGCCGCGAAGGAACGCTAGGTTGAAAGCGGCGCTGGAAAAGGAGGCAGTGACATGGGTAAAAACATACTACTCGTCGAAGATGAAAAAAATATCATCCTTGGTGTGCGCACCTGCCTCGATGCGGTGGGCTACGAGGTCGAGGTGGCCGAGAACGGGGAGACGGCCCTGGAAGCAGTGCGCCGGAAGAAGCCGGATCTCATCCTGCTGGACCTGGTTATGCCCAAGTGCGATGGTTTTGAGGTGCTTGAACATTTGAAGAGCGATCCCGGGACCAGCGATATTCCCGTGGTTGTCCTTACCGCAAAGGCAGGGGAAGAGGACCGCGAAAGAGCCATGGGCCTGGGCGCGGCTGCCTACATGACCAAGCCCTTCCGGCCCCAAGAGCTCTGGGATGTGCTGAAAAAGTTCCTTCCCGATGCCGATGCCCAGTAAGAGAAAAGGGTAGTGGCAGCCATGGGCTGCAGGCACCGGTGGGGAAGAGGGAGGGTGAAAGGATGCGCACCGGCTGCGGCAAGAGCGGCAGGAAAAAAATAGTTGTCGCACCCAATGCCTTTAAGGGCTCGCTCGATGCTCCCGGAGTCGCCGCCGCCCTGGCCAGGGGAGTGAGGGCGGCCGGCGGCGGCTGGGAGGTGGTGCCGCTGCCCCTGGCCGACGGGGGCGACGGGACCACGGCCTGCATTGTCAGCGCCACGGGAGGAAAGATGTTCAAGAAGACGGTCACCGGCCCCCTGGGCGAGCCGGTGGAGGCCTTCTGGGGCCTTGCCGGCGACGGCTCCACCGCCGTGGTGGAAGTGGCCGCAGCCTCGGGGATGGCTCGCCTCCCCCGGAAGAGTCTCGATCCCATGCGCGCGACCAGCTACGGCACGGGAGAGCTCATCCTGGCCGCCCTTGAAAGCGGCTGCCGCAGGCTTTTCCTGGGCCTGGGCGGCAGCGCCACCTGCGACGCCGGGGCCGGCATTCTCCAGGCGCTGGGCGTGGAGCTGCTGGATGGAGCGGGAAGACCGCTGCCCCGGGGCGGCGGCTCCTTGAAGGAGCTCGCCACCATTTCGCATGAGCGGCTCTCGCCGCGCCTGCGCGGGGTGGAGCTCATCGTGGGCTATGACGTGGCCAACACCCTTTACGGCCCCGAAGGGGCCGCTTACGTCTACGCGCCGCAGAAGGGGGCTCGGCCGGAGCAGCTGCCTCTGCTGGACGAGGGGCTGCGCCATTTTGCCGACGTGGTGAAGAAGGAGCTGGGCGCTGATATCGGCACCCTTCGCGGCGGCGGCGCCGCCGGCGGCATCGGCGCGGGGCTGGCCGGCGTTCTCGGGGCGAAGCTGGTCCCGGGGGCGGAGGAGATCATGGAAATTGTGGGCCTGCGCGCGCTGCTTGAGTCAGGCGAGGTGGGCCTGGTGATTACCGGCGAGGGCGAAATCAACGCCCAGACCCTTTACGGGAAGGTGCCCGTGGCCGTCTCGCGCATGGCGAAGCGCTTTGGCGTGCCCGTCCTCGTCCTGGCCGGTGGCGTGAAGCTGGACCTGGAGGCGGCCCGCCGCGAGGGAATAACCACCATGCTCTCCATTACCGACGGTCCCATGTCCCTGGATGAGGCCATGGCGCGGACCGCAGAGCTGCTGGAAAGCACCGCCCGCCGGGTCATGGAACTGGTGCGGGTAAACCTCTAACCATACCCCCGAATAGGACAATAGGTACGTACCTTCTTCTCCCACTTTGGTTTCAGGCCGTGCCTGCCCGGCCCTAAAAAAAATCCCCCTTGGAAAAGGGGGACGGGGAGATTTAAGTATTTTCCAGCCAATGGGGCCGGTGCTTTGACGTTTGAGGGAACAGGGGCTGCCCTGGGGACAGCTGATGGCATGTATTTTGGGCGGCCATGCGCGCCTCCAAGGCGTACCGTGAAGGGAGGGGCGTGCCTCCTTCTACATGGGGCGGGCGGGGCGGTGCCTCGCCCCTGCGCCTTTTGCGAAACCAATTACCCCCAGGGCTTGTAGTAGCGGCTCATGAGCCGCCCCCTACGATCCTGGTGTGAGAAACCGTGTGCGTCCCAATCTTGTTCCACTTTCTTCAGTCAAGGCTCTTCTGCAGCAGCCGGGCCAGGCGCATGGCCTCTGCCTCTCCGTTAGGATGATAAACGGCAGCTTTCACGGCGCTGAAGATGCGGCCGGCTGTTTTTTCGAGTTCCGCACGGCTAAGGCGATTCTCTTTCCCAGCGGCCGCAGCCTTTTGCGAGACCTCCTTCAAAAGGGGGGCAAGGGAGGGGAAATGGGGCTGCAGCTCCTCCCAGGGTAGCTTTTCCCAGGGCACTTCTTCCGCCTGCAGGGCGCCGCTCAGCGCCGGGTAGCGCCGCTCCATTTCCTCCTGGAGTTCCTCCAGTGCATGCCGGCTCATGGCCGCGTCAAGGAGGTAGCCGGCCTTTTCGATGTTCTCTCGCCCGCCCTCCAGGCGGTCCACCAGAACGTAAATAGCGCTGACGCTGCCCCCGGCCTCCTCCACGGCGGAGGCGGCCGCCAGGACCGATGCTCCCGTGGTCAAGACGTCATCGACGATTACCGCCCGCATACCGCGGTAAAAGGGGCCTTCAATGCGCGACCTGGTCCCGTGGCCTTTCGCCTCCTTGCGCACGATGAACGAGGCCAAGGGAGTGAACGAGGGCGGGGCCTCCTTTCTTTGGGCCCACACGTGGCTAAGCACCGCTGCGCCGGCGGCGATGGGATCGGCGCCCAGGGTCAGTCCGCCTATGGCCTCGGCCTGGATGTGGCGCTGCTGCAGGGAGGTGAGGATATACTGCGCCGTAAGGCCAAGCCCCTCTGGAGCCATGGTCACCTGCTTGCCGTCGATGTAGTAGCTGCTGCGGCGGCCTGATGAGAGGATAAAGCTGCCCCTGCGGTAGGAGTATATGTACGTCCACAGGAGCAGTTTGTGCCTTAATTCGTCAAGGGCTGGACAATTCATTGCGGGCCTCCCAAGCATGGAAAAGGTTAATGTTTTTTATGTATTATACCATTAAAGCCTCTTTGCGGCTTTTTAGCAGAAGCTTTTGATCGCGTCAAGACACTGTAG
>LSQX01157480.1_pt1 | contig 32819 bp, 24 predicted proteins | sample 654561 | NCBI WGS metagenome assembly LSQX01 (sample SAMN04489861, study PRJNA283612) | anaerobic digester metagenome | isolation source: 4 biogas reactors fed with cattle manure at either 37C or 55C with and... | place: Denmark: Kongens Lyngby | collected 2014 | reverse complement strand
GATTTTCCCATTCCGCACGACGATAAACTGAGCATAATCATTTTGCTCCGGCATCGGTGGCGGCGGAGTTATCCAGGCACTCACGAAAGCCGGTGTTTTCAGCGTTTTTTGGGTAAGTTCATCGTCCACATTGGAACTCATATCATAGAGCAAAATATCCCGCAAATGAGGCGGAGTAGTTACCCATTGGCCACGGGCTTTCAGAATAATATCGCCCACCCGGAAAGGATTGGTCAAAAGCTGTTCTTTGAATGATTCACCAGCAGATTGTCTCGGTCCCAGACGATCCGATTTGACCTTGATCATTTTTTCGGGCACGCATTCAGTCACCTGTACGCCAATTCCCCGAGGAAGCTGAAATTGTTCATAGAGCGAATCAGGTGCCGCCGTGACCGTAATTGCCAGTGAAAGCTCAGATACCTTCAGTGCGGCGTCCGTTGGAGGCTGATCCATTTGGCGTAACAGATTTAAATCCAAGGTCAATGAATTGAGTTCATCCATTACTTCCTGCGGCATCCTGTTGATGGGTATCAAAGAAAACTGGATATCGGCTCGATTTGTTTCCACCGCATCCTTCGGGAAACTGAGGCGCATTCCGTAATAATTCCCAAGAGTCGCCCCACCTCTCGCTCTGCTTGACCTCGTAACAAAGGCTTCGTCGGGAATTCCGCTTATCTTGGGAAAACCGTCTGCCTTTTCTTCAAACATGCCCGGCGCAGGTGGAGCGACGGCATTATTAAGGGAGGTCTCTATTCCCAATTGTTGTTGATAACCGGATAGAAGGTGACGGTCGTCCCAAATTCCAGGAATAAAACTTATACTTCTATAATTACCTAATTCATCCGGCAATTTCTCGCCAAAAAATCGCATACGCTCAACAAGACGCTCTCCCTCTAAAATATCTTTCAGGTACGGCAGATAAATACCCGCTTTGTATGGAACGAGAAAAGTCTTCTCCGCATCTTGAGCAGCACTATATACCGCCACGAAGAGATTTAACGCATTGGTCTCTACTCCCCGCCGCTGCATATCCTGAATCACCGCCGGAACATCCACGGCCGTTGCAAACGAAAGATCCGTCTTTGTTGCCTGAATCGCCTCTCTTGCAATGAAGGGCAAACCATAGGATATACTATCGACAAACTCTCTATTCTTAATGTGTTCCTGCTGAATTTCCCACCCTTCTTCCAAAAGATTTGCATACTTTGCATAAGATGCTTTTTGCTCCGAATAGAGGGCCATACATGTTGGATCCGGATTGGCATGCAGTTTCCCTACGGCAACGAAGAGATTGTGACCATTGAGTTCTTCTTTAGCTGCCTGCATTCGTTCCACAACCTTATCAATGTCGATCACCTTCAACTCCCTGGCGATGGTTTCCATATCAGGTTGGATCATCGGATTCTTAGCTTCATTGAGGAGCTTGCGATACTTCGCCAGCATTTGCCAACCCCCTTCATCAAGTCGAATCAGATATTTAGCTTCTTTGGAAGCCTTCAGCAATTCAGAATAGATATTCGCCGCATTCGTCTGAATGCCCTCTTTCTGCATTTGCGCGATGACCTGGTCTATATCGGTCACATATTTCGTTTTTAATGCGGATGACGCCGCCGCATTCGTTGAAACTGCCGTAGTTTCATCAGCCCGGCTTGCGGTACTCGCCAAAGCGGTTACCGCCAGAGCCAGGATCGCCAACCCTAAACGGGTGCGTGACATTTTTTGATTTAATTTTTTCATTCTATTTTCTCTGCTTTTAAAGTTTTATCGTCTCATTTCGTTCTAGCTCTCCAGGCTCTCCAGCGTTGCGGGAGCAAGTTCGCCGCGGGATTGAGTGATTTCCAAAACTTTTCCGCCCTCGCGGCTCAGCGCGATTTGCTTATCCACCCAGATTTCCTGCAGCACACGGACTATCTGTCCGTTCGACATTCTGGCTAAGCCCAAATCATTCGTCGCCACCCAATAGCTTTTTTCTGAAATGGGCCGGTAGTCGCGCGCTTCTTCCTCCGAGAGCTTGCATTTCCATTCCACTTTCCGAATATGCTTTTCATAATCGGCACTCAATTGAAATTCCCTGGGTGCGCTCAGGGCCAGGTCTTGCGCCAATTCGCGAATCTTCCAGGGCTCCATCACGCTTTCCGCTCCCATGAAGACTAACGTCCGGGGCGCTTCATTGGTAGAAAGCATGGTCAAGGTGTACACCTCGGCAATGGCCTTGCTCCTGGCCGACACAAACTGGGCTTGTCGTAAAACAGGCATCTCTTCCCGCTCTTCCGGCTCTTCCCGCAATTGCCGTTGAGGCTCGGCAGGTTCAACGTTGACGGGGAGCGGGGGCGCCGCCTCCTCTATCTGCGCAACGGCAACCGGATATGGTTTTTCGACAGAGGCGTTACGTACGCTCCAGAACACCAGAGTAACCGCCGCCGCAATCCCCAATGGGATTGCCATCTTCAGCCACGAACGTTGACCGCTCCCCCGCTCCGCGGACGCCGCTTCCAAAGAAGAGATCGCGTAAATTTTTCGCAGGTACTCAGGACGCGCCCGGGGAATCTCCACCCCCTTCAGCATCCGCTCAAAATCCTCCAAATCATCTTTTCTTCGCTTACTCATAATTTCTTCGTTTCTCAAAAATGTTTCATTAGTTTGCGGAGTTTCTCCAACGCATACCGATAACGGGAAGCCGCCGTACTCTTGCTGCACTCAGTCACCTCGGCAATCTCGGCGAAACTCATACCCGACCAAACGCTCAGCACTACTACCTCTGATTCTTTATCAGAAAGCGTTTTGAGCGCGGCTTCCAACTCCTTGTGCCGTTCACTCGAAATCATACCCCCCGGCACGTCATCGAAGAGACCCTCCGGTTCCTCTCCGCCATGAACGCCTTCGCCGAACTGCTCCCGCCGCACACGCCGCCTGCGGCTGCGTATCAGGTCAATCGCACGGGTACGAATCGTCGTATAAACATGGGGCAGCTCGGGAATGCGACCCGGATTTCTCCGCCAAAGCTCAGCCAGCGCTTCCTGGACAAGGTCCTCGGCATCAAGGGAATGATGAATCTGTTGGCGGGCGTACAGCAGGAAACGGCTGATATTCTCGCCGACCCACTCCCGCCAAGCCAAACCAGCTTCACTATTCGCATTTTCATTGCTCACGTTTAGACCATTATCAAAGAACCTCTTGACTCTTCATCTATCATTGCGTCGCTGAAAGCGAATCGTATCTGGGAAATTTGACAAAATCCAGCTTTATACATATCCGGAATATCCTCATTTTTTTGAGGAAGGGAGAAAAAATTGAGTTGGAAAAACGCAAGTTGCCGGTCTAATACTGCTAAAAGCTAAAACCTTCTTCGCATATCGACAAGTTGCGCTATAAGCTTTAGAAGAACCTACCCCAGGCGGACGCCGAGCAGATCGCGGTGGCCGGAGAGGAACTGGCGGGTGGTGAGGCGATTTTTGCCTTCACGCTGGAGGCAATGCACCTTGAGGATGCCTTCAGCGCAGGCGATATGGAGCTCATCGCCCTCGGCCTTCAGAATCGTCCCGGGGGGCTCACTCACCGTTTCGCAGGAGCCGGTAGCCTCCCAGATTTTGAGAAGCACCTTCTTCTCACCCACGGGCAGGAAAGTAAATGCCCCGGGCCAGGGGGTCATGGCGCGAATCCGGCAGCAGAGCGAGCGGACCGGCTGGCACCAATCCAGCCGTCCATCTTCTTTGCAGATTTTGCGCGCATAGAGCTGCTCCCCTTCAGGCTGGGGCACGGGGGTGATGCGTCCGGCCAGGTAATCGGGCAGCGTCGCCACGAGCAGGTCGGCTCCGAGCTCCGCCAGCCGCTCATGCAGACTGCAACAGTCATCCTCTTCACAAATCGGCGTCGTGACACTCGCGATAATATCGCCCGTATCGAGCCCCGCATCCATCTTCATCAGCGTCACACCGGTTTCGGGGCAGTCGTCACAAATCGCCCACTGGATCGGAGCCGCACCCCGATAGCGCGGCAAAAGGGAAGTATGCACATTGACGCAGCCCAGCCGCGGGATATCCAGGAGCGCCTGCGGCAATATCTGCCCATAGGCGACCACGATGATCAGGTCGGGCGCCTTGCTCGATATCCACTCCAGCGCTTCGGGGTCACGCGCCCGGCGCGGCTGGTAGCACTCGATGCCGAACTCCTCCGCCACGAGCTTGACCGGAGTTGGCTGGAGCCGCAGGTTCCTCCCCTTTGGTTTATCGGGCTGGGAAATGACGCCGGTGATTTTCCAGAGTCCCCGTCCCTCTTCTCGGGAAGCCAGAACGAGCTGGCGCAGGCAGTAGGCGGCCAGTTCCGGAGTCCCCATAAAAAGGATGGAGGCCTCCCTGGCGCTTTTTTCCATCGTATCCAGCTCTCTCTGTTTCATTTTCTTAATCGGGTTGGATTTCCTCCTGCAAGGTATCTCTGCGGGTGAGCCAGCCGGTCCGCTTGAGCAGAATCATCAGGGCCGGCAGAATCGTCAGCGCGGCGATCATGCACATCAGGGTCCCGACACCCATCACAAAACCGAGGCTCTGGATGCCCTGGTGGCGTCCCAGCATGAGGCTCCCAAAGCCGGCAATGGTCGTGAGGGCCGAGATGATGACCGCCAGACCGGTGCTGTTGCCCAGCACCATCGGTTTGCCCTCCTCCAGATAGCGGTTCAATATCTGGATACCGCCGGAGACGCCGACACCGACGGTCATCGGCAGCGACATGATATTGGCCGGGTTAAAAGGAATCGAAAAAATCACCATGGCGCCCACCAGCCAACACATACCAACCGCCACCGGTATCAGCGCCAGCAGGACATAGACCGGGTTGCGGAAGCGCAGGTAGAGAAGAAGCAGGATCGCACCCAGCGAATACCAGGCCGCCTCCACGTAGCTGTTCTTGAGCAGCGAGGTATATTCATAGAGCTGCACGGGCGAACCGGTCACCTCCGCATAGACCGAGCGGAGCTCCTGCACGAACTCTTCCTGGTTGCCGCGCTCCCAGACATCTTTTTTGGGGAAGACCTCCAGCGCATAGACGCCGTTCTTGCTCACGAAGCGGTTGAGCAGCGGCTTGGGCAGGTCCTCCGGCCGCAGCGGTCCGCTGTTATCCTGGTCCCTGAGCGATTGAAAGGTCTCCGATATATCAAGGAAAAACGAGTACTGATAGTAGCCAAGCTTGCGCGCGACCTCCTCCGGGTCATAGCGCAGGAAGGTGAGCCGCAGGTCGATAATCCGCTCCGAAAGCTGCCGCAGCGTCTCCAAAAGCTCAGCCTCCTCCGGGTCGTCTTTCACCTCACTGATGGCGAAGTTCACATACCCCTGCAGGCGTACCAGCTCTTGGTCGAGCAGGTTGACATCGACCTTGTTGAGCTCCGGCGGCAGTATTTGCAGCGGTGCCGCGATTTCCTTGATGCGCCCGATGCGCTCGAGCTTCTCCGCCACCCGCTCATCTTCCATGAACTGGGCCGCCGACTGGACATGGCTCACGCTGGGGAGCTTCTCCATCTCCTTTTGCAGGTAGAGCGCCTGCTGCGAATCTTTGGCCATCACCACCCCATAGAGAACCGAGTGGGTGGCCGCCTCAATCAACCGATGCTCCAAAACCACGGCCGGCAGGTCGCGCGACTGCATGTTGAGCAGGTTATAATCAAAGTAAATTCTGGGGAACGCGAAGTAGACCGAGGCAACCGTTACCAGAAGGCTCAGCCCGAAGAGTGTTTTGGGGATTCTCATCCAGAGCCGGTCGACCCCCAGACGCAGGCGCGACACCTTGCGGCCCTCTTGTTTTTTGCGCCGCAGGCCGACCCCTTTTCGGAGGAGGATCGGTAAAATCGTCATCATCGGCACCAGACAGATAATGAGCCCGCCACCGCTGATAATCCCCATCTCCTTTACGCCCTGAAATTTCCCCAGCCCCATCGCCAGGAACGCTCCGGCCGTCGCAATCCCGCCGGTGAAAACTCCCAGCCCCGTATTGACCAGCGAAATATGAATCGCCCTGGAGGGGTCATGCCCCTTGCCGAGCTCCTCTTCAAAGCGGCTGACCAGATGGACGCCGAAATCAATCCCCAGCCCGATCAACATCGGCAAAAACGTTATGGTGAGCAGGTTCAGCCGCCCAATCACCAGCGTCGTCCAGCCCATTGTGAAAATCAGCCCCAGGAGCAGGCAGAACGTCGCCGCCACCGGACGGTGCCACTCCCGGTATCCATAACAGAAAATGAACAGGCAAAGCGTCAGCGAGACCACGCTTGAGAGCGATGTATCCCTCTGGCTCTGCAGCATCTCGTCAAACTCCAGAATCGGCTCCCCGGTGATGCCGACATTGACGCCGCCGACCTCCATCTTGACATCCTCCACCAGTTGCCGCAATCGCTGCACCGCCTGCTCGGTCAGCTCCTCCGAGACGACGTGCAGGTTGACCAGATACATCTTCCCCTCGCCAAAGGTGATGTATTGCTGGGTCTCGGCCTCCTCGCCACTGCCAAAAAGCGTCGCCAGCCCGGGCGACATCGGCACCCCGGGTCTGGTGACCGCGCCGTGGGCTCCGGCCAGAATCCGGTCAAGCGCCGGCAGCGTATTGAGCAGGTTCAGATTCTCCTGGGTCTCGGCCTTTTGCGCCCGCATGAAGCGGTCATTCACATAATCGAAGAGCCCTGCCAGGTTGGTGATGCCGACAAACTCCTTGATAAAAGGGGCATAGTTGGTGAGCTCGGCCTCCAAATCCATCAACATGCTCTCATCGGAGAAAAGGAGGGCCTTGTTGCCCATCATCTTCATATCCCCTTTGTAGAAGACATCGGTGAAGAGGTTGGTCTCCGCCTCCAGCCGCGTCCCCAAAAGCTCCACGAACATCCGGTTGCGCTCAAAGCTGTCGCTCTCCACCACCACGACGATATCATCCTGGTTGGGGAACTCCTCCTGGTATTTGAGGAAAATCTGATGATATATCTGGTCCTTGCCGACCAGCGCATTGCGGTCGGTGGTGAATTGCAGATGCTCGACGGTGTACCAGATGCAGAGGGCGGCCAGAACAAGCTGGGCGACCACTATCCGCTGCGGGTAAAGTATCGTCCAGTCGGCGGTCTTTGCCAAAAGTTTACTGATCCATTTCAGCATGGTCTCTTAATGATTCAAGGCGAAGCCGACGGAAGCAATTGCGGCCCCGCAATAACGGGTGCGCTCTGGGGTCAATCCTCGCTTTCTTTCCAATCCAGTATTTTGAGGCGGACCACCTCCTGGCCGCCGAAGTTATCGAGCGTCGGCTCAAAAGCGACATCCAGCGGCCCCTCCGGCGGAAGCGGTTCCTCGAAGTTCCAGATCACCCCTTCAACGATTTCAGAGCCGCCATCGTTCAAAAACAGTTTCAGATGCCGGTGCATCTGGCCAAACTTGCGCCAGGGCCGCGCCATCCGGGCCCGCCGGACCACCAACGCCAGGGAGGGATTGCCCATCCCAAACGGAGCCAGCCCGAAGAGCTCCTTGAGCCGCTCCGGAGTCACATCGCTGAACTTCACCTCGGCATCCAGAAGCAAATTCGGTTTTATGGTTTCAGTCCCCAGCGCTTTGTGGGCCGCCTTGTTCAAACATTGCCGGAAGTTCTCCAATTGGTTGAGCTCCAGCTCCACGCCGGCCGCCATCGAGTGGCCGCCATGCTTCAAGAGGAGCCCCTCGCATTGCCGCAGCGCCTCGGCCATGTCAAAGCCCTCCACGCTCCGGCAGGAGCCACGCCATGTATGCCCGTTGCCGCCCAGGATGACCACCGGCCGCCGGAACTGCTTGGCCACCTGCGCCGCCGCAATCCCGATCACGCCGATGTGCCAGTCAAAGCTCCCCTCCACAATCACGAAATCTTTTTCCGGATCAAAATTCCGACGCACACGGCTGATCACCTCCTCGGCAATCCGGTTCTGCAACCCCTTGCGCTCCTGGTTGACCTGCTCAAGCTGCTGCGCCAGCCGGAACGCCAATGCCGGCTCCGTAGTGGTCAAAAGCTCCAGCGCCACCTGCGCATCCTCCAGCCTGCCGGCCGCATTGAGCCGCGGCGCCAGATAAAAAGAGACGTCATCCACCAGAACCAGACTGCGCCGGCTCGACCGCAAGAGCTCCTGCAGCCCCAGCCGCGGCGCCTGGTTAATCCGCCTCAACCCATGCTCCACGAAAATCCGGTTCTCCCCCTTCAGCTTCACCAGGTCGGCAATCGTCCCCAGCGCGACCAGGTCCAGCACCTCTTTGAGGTCGAACTCTCTGGCCCACTCTTCGTCCCGGTCCCTGGCCCGCTTCAAAATCGCATGAGCCAGCTTGAAGGCCAGCCCGGCCGAGCAGAGCGATTGCAGCTCCGCCAGCTCCCGCTCCACCGGCTGACCCTCCGGCACGTTGCGCGGATTCACCAGCGCCTGCGGGCACGGCTTTTCGGCATGGTCGATCTGGTGATGATCAATCACGATGACATCCAAACCGCTCTTCTGGAGCCGCTCAATCCCCTCCGCCGAGGTCGAGCCACAATCCACCGCAAGCAGGACGCGCGTCTCCGGGTAGCCCTCCATGCAATGATCAATCCCCTCCTGCGAAAGCCCATACCCTTCTTCCATCCGGATAGGCAGGTAGCAGCCCTGGAAGTTCCAGCCAAGCCGCAAAAAGAACTCGTTTAAAATCGCAGCGGCCGTGATCCCATCCACATCGTAATCGCCGAATATGGTGATCGGCTCATTGAGCTCCCGCGCCAGCAGCAGCCGCTCAACCGCCTTCTCCATATCGGGCACCAGGAACGGATCGCCCAGCTTCTTCAGGAAAGGAGCCAGGAAGCTCTCACCCTCTTCAACGCTTCGCACCTCACGGTTCCAGAGACAACGCGCCATCAGGGAGCTAACCCCCAGACGGCTGGCGAGCTCCTCTACTGCAACAGGCTCAAACTGATGAAATTTCCAAAAATAGCGCATTGGCCCCCCGCAATACTGCCAAATTTCTCTATATATATAAATGTTAAAATAAGTATCTCTTTTACGAAGGCTCCGAAAGGGGCACTTATTCAATTTTTATAATGGATTTGAAGTTCAACCGGTTATATGGATTGCAGGGCTGCCGCTCCCCTTTCCGCCGCTCGCAACCCTTTTTTCAGGCCGCCCAGCCCTCACTCTTCCTTGAAGAGTGGCGATATTTCTGCTATCTTTATCACATGGATATTGAGATTCCTGATTTTCTCATTCGGCACTGCCAGAGCGTCGCCCATAGCGATTGCGCCAATCCCTTCCAAATTGAGGTGCCTGCTCCAGCCCGCTCACCAGAGCGGGTTGCAGAGCTCCAGGCTGAAATCCGCCGCCTTAAAGAAAAACATCAGGCGCTCATCCTGGCCCACAACTATCAGGCTGCAGAAATTCAGGGCGTTGCGGACTATGTCGGCGATTCTCTCGGGCTCGCCCGCCAGGCCGCCAAAGCCGATGCACGGGTCATCCTCTTCTGCGGAGTCCACTTCATGGCCGAAACCGCCAAAATACTGAACCCGGAGCGGACCGTCATCCTGCCCGATGCCAGCGCCGGCTGCAGCCTGGAAGAGTGCTGCCCCGCCGAAGAGCTGAGAAAATTTAAAGAAAAACATCCCGAGCTCTACGTCATCTCCTACATCAACTGCTCTGCAGAGGTGAAGGCGCTCTCGGACGTCATCTGCACCAGCGGCAATGCGGTCAAGGTCGTGGCGGCCAGCCCATCTGATCGCCCCATTCTCTTCACTCCCGATGAGAATCTGGGTGCCTGGGTGATGGAGCAAACCGACCGCAAAATGCTGCTCTGGCCCGGCTTTTGCTATGTACACGCCCAGTTCACCGCCGAAGCAGTCGCCGAAGCGAAGAAGCAACACCCTGCGGCAAAGATCGTTGCGCACCCCGAATGCGTCACCGAGGTCCGCCATGCGGCCGATGAGGTCTGCTCCACCGAGAAAATGATCGCCTATTGCGGCAGCCAGCCCGCCGAGGAATTCATCATCGTGACCGAAGCGAACATGCTTCACCGGCTCCGCAAGGAATTTCCCCAGAAGAAGTTTTACTCTCTGCCGGTTCGCGGCTACCAGCCCGAGTGCAAACATATGATGAAGAATACGCTCGAAAAGATGATCAACGCCTTTAACGAAATGAAGCCGCAAATCGAGCTTCCGGCCGAGATACTGACCCGGGCACGTGCTCCCATTGAGCGGATGCTTGAACTCTCCTAAAGAGGCGCGGCAGAATACCCTCTGAAACATAATGCTCAGAGAGCTGAAGAATAAAATACTGGCAGGAGGCTCAGCTCTCCGGGAAGAGCTTCTGGAGCTGGTCTCAGCCGATCTGGAGGAACTTTGCCAGGCGGCTGAAGAGCTGAGAGATCACTTCTGCGGCAAGGTATTTCATCTCTGCACCGTCCTCAATGCGAAAAGCGGCGGCTGCACCGAGAACTGTAAATACTGTGCCCAGTCGCTCCATTACCGAACCCGGGTGGATTCCTATCCCCTGAAAGCCGAATCTGAAATCCTTGAGGAGGCACTGGAAAATGCCCGACGGGGTGCCGAGCGCTTTTCGGTAGTGACTTCCGGCCGCGCGTTGACCGAGGAAGAAGTGGAGCGCCTCTGCAACGTTTTCCGCCAAATCCGCCAGCGAAGCTCCATCGGTCTTTGCGCATCGCTGGGCCTGCTCACCCAGAGCCAGCTCATCCGTCTCAAAGAAGCCGGGCTCACCCGCTACCATAACAATCTGGAGACTTCGCGGCGCTTTTTTCCACAGGTCTGCACCACCCATACCTACGACGATAAAATCCGGGTGATGGAAGCTCTGCGCCGGGCCGGATTGGAAATCTGCTCCGGCGGCATCATCGGCCTGGGGGAATCGATGGAGGACCGGCTCGATTTAGCCTTGGAACTGAGGCGGCAAGGTGCCCTTTTTATTCCGGTCAATATCCTGAACCCGATTCCGGGCACGCCGCTGGAAAAGAATCCGCCGCTGGCGCTCGAAGAGATTCGCCGCACGGTTGCCCTTTTCCGTTTTACCCTGCCGCAGGCGGCGATCTGCCTGGCCGGTGGCCGCAGTCTCCTGACCGATCACGGCCTCAGCGTCTTTCAATCGGGTGCCAATGCCGCCATTTCGGGCAATCTCCTGACCACCTGCGGAATAGATATCGAAGACGACTTGAAAACTCTTTCAAAACTGGGTTTTGAAACCAAAATGCCATGAGCAAAAGTATATTCATCGCCGGCACCGGCCTGTACGTAGGGAAAACCTATATCTCCTCGCTCCTCATTAAAAAGCTGAAGCAGGGCGGCCTCAATGTCGGCTATTATAAGCCAGTACAGATCGGTGCCGTCAATCTGGATGGCCGACTGGTTGCGGGGGATCCGTTTCGGATCACCAAAGAATGCGCTCTGGAGGGTAACCCCAACAGCATGAGCAGCTACCTCTACCAATCAGCCGTGCCGCCGCATCTGGCTTCGCGAGTGGAGGGGCCCCCCATCGAAATGGAGACGATTAAAAAGGACTTCGAAAAAGCTCTCCAGAACTGCGACTACCTGACCGTGGAAGGCTACGGGGGGGTGTTCTGCCCCTTCCGGCGCGATGAGCAAAACTGGTTCCAGACCGATCTCATCAAGGAGCTGGGGCTGGGCGTCTTCCTGGTCTCCTCCGCCGCTCTGGGGACTCTTAACAGCACGGTTCTTGCCGTGGAACATGCTCGCAGCAAAGAGGTTGAAGTGCGCGGCATCATCCTCAATTTCTTCCAGGAAGGAAGCCTCCTGCACAAAGATAACATGAAGGAGATCGAAGACCTCACGGGTGTTCCGGTGATGGCCTGCGTGCAGAGAGACTCCCAGGAGCTCAATATCCCGATGGGGTGCCTCTTTAGCTGCTATCAAAAGCCGAATTCGCCTCAAGGTGCGTAAGGTGCGACGGCTGCACTCCAGAGCAGGAAGCCGGCGGCTGGCAGGGAAGAGCTGATTCGGCTGGAAATCCCGGGCGCTTCTGCTAACATCGGCTCTGGTCTGCCCACCAGAGCCGTAACTCTCACGGGCAAACGGTCTTCGCAGAGAAACAGACCCTGCCGGCAGCCAGCACAGAACCATTATGACAATGCTCACGCTTTCCTCCAGACCTGTCGCGCCCCCATCGGAGCGACCCACCGGCAGCCTCAAACAGTGGCTCCTCGCCTCGCGGCCCTGGGCCTTCACGGCGGCCATCGTTCCGGTTTCGCTGGGGGCCGGGCTCGCCTTCACGCAGCTCCCTTTCCGACCGCTTCTGTTCCTCCTGACGCTGATTGGCGGAGTGCTGATGCAGGCGGCGGTGAATTACCTGAACACCTATGGCGATTTTATCTCGGGCGTGGATACCGCCGAATCGGTCACTCCCAGTTGCGGCCAACTGGTACGCGGTGAGCTTGATGCGCCGACCATGCGGCTGGTGGGGCTCTGCACGCTTGCCGCGGCGGCTCTCTTTGGCGCCTATCCGCTCTGGGTTGGCGGCTGGCCGGTGCTGGTTTGCGGGGTGATCGGTTTTTTGGGAGTTCTTTTCTATACCACCTTTTTTTCCTATAAATACAAGGGGCTTGGGCCGCTCTTTGTCTTTTTCCTGATGGGTCCTCTGATGGTGCTCCCCTCCTGGTATATTCAGGGGGGCAGCGGATTCTGGCTGCCTCTGGTCGCCTCGCTGCCGGTCGGCTGCCTCGTCGTCGGCATTCTGCAGGCCAATGACCTGCGCGATATCGCCCATGACCTCTCGGCGAAAATCGATACTCCGGCCATAAAGCTCGGGCTGGCCGGCTCCATCACCTTTTACAAAGCGCTGTACGTGAGCGCTTATTCCGTCATCATCGGGCTGGTACTGCTCGGATGGCTTGGCTACTTCGCCCTGCTGCCGCTCCTGGCACTGCCGATGGTCTATAAAACCTTGCACGGGCTCTCGGCGGATTCCCCGCGCGAGCGACTGGAAGCGCTGGAGCTCATCGCCGGCAAGCTCCACTTCCTGATCGGCGCCCTCTACACGGTCGGCGTCTTCCTCTCAGCCTTCTTTAACTGATGAACCCAATTTACCAATCCCGCCCCGTCCAACTGCCTGCAAATGCCGGCGTTGTCTTCACGCTTCTTCTGGCCGCCTTCTTTTGGTGGGTGATTTTCGGAGCGAAATGGGTCAATTTTTGGCTCGGGATGAGCCTGGCCGCCTCCACGCTGGCGGCCCTGTCGCTGGCATTGGATGGGGGGCACTTCCGGCGCACGCTCCTGAGGCTCCCGGCTTCAAGCACCTTCTGGCTCGGACTGGGCAGCGCCCTGGCGCTCTACCTGATTTTTGGAGTCGGCTATTACACTTCGCGCCTCCTCTTCAGCACGGCCGCCCAGGAGGTGGGCAATATCTATACCATCCGTTCCCAGGGGCATCCCTTCCTGATTTCGGCGATTCTTTTTTTTCTGACCAGTCCCTGTGAGGAGATATTCTGGCGCGGCTTCGTGCAGCGCTGGGCGACCGGACGCTTTGGACTCCTGGCCGGCTGGCTGCTTGCTTCGCTTCTCTATGCCGCGGTGCATATTGCTTCGGGCAACTGGATGCTGGTGATGGCGGCGCTGGTGGCGGGCGCTTTCTGGGGGCTGCTCTATCTGCTCAGCCAGAATCTCTGGATTTGCATCCTCTCACACGCTTTCTGGACGGTTCTCATCTTTATCCTCCTGCCGATTCAGTGAAAAACAGTCTCACAACTTCCCCATGCCATGAGAGCGCTCTTTATTGAACCGTGCTCGACGCTCCTCTTCTACACCGCTCTGGCAGGGCTTCTGGCTTTTGGCAGTGCAGGGCTCTGGAAGCGGCTGAGCCTCCGCTGCGGTCTCTACGATGAGCCGGGGGAGCGCAAAATCCACAGCAGCCCGACCTCCCTTGCCGGAGGGCTCACCGTCCTGATAGCCAGTCTCCCTTTTTGCCTGCTCCTTTTTGCCGGTTGGGAGGGGAGCTTCCACTGGGTCTGGCTGGCGGGGCTCCTGGCCTTCTTCGCGCTGGGACTGGTGGATGATTTCCGTGAGCTCGGGCCCGGGGTGAAGTTTCTGGGCCAGCTCTTTTTTATTGGCATCCTCACCACACGGCTTCACTTTGAGCTCTTCGCGCCCGGTCCCCTCGGCACTCTCCTCAATTTCGCCTGCTCCTTTTTCTGGTTTGGGCTGGTCCTCAATTCCCTCAATTTCATTGATAACATGAACGGTCTCTGCGCCGGGCTGGGGGTACTGCTGGCCGGTGGATTCTTTGTAGCGGGCCTGATTAGCGGCGCGACCGCTTTCCTGCCGGTCATGCTTATTTTCGCGGGGGCGCTGCTCGGCCTGCTCCCGTGGAATTACCCGCGGGCCAAACTCTTCCTGGGGGATTCAGGCAGTAATCTGGTCGGCTATATTGCCGCGAGCGGCTCGATTCTGCTGGTCAACGCCCTTTTGCAGCGGGGCACGCGGCTCACTGCCACTGAGTCGCACGGCATCATCCGGGCGCTTTGGGCGTTCCTGCCGGCCATCCTGATTTTGGGTCTGCCGCTGGCCGACCTTGGCTCCACCTTCCTGATCCGCCTGCGCAAGGGGCTGCCACTCTACGTCGGCGATACCAATCACCTCTCCCACCGGCTTACCCGCAAAGGGTTAAGCCCCCAAACCGCGGTGGCGCTGCTCTGGGCTCTCAGCGCTCTGGGACTTTTCCTGGGGCTTGCGCTCCTGCAAAAAATCTCCTTTTAAGGCCAATTTTCAGTGACAAAAGCGGGAACTGATGCTATAGTGAAATTGATGATGGAGCTGGCACTGTGAGGGTGCGACCGCCAAGAGAGTAAAGCCTCTCCACCGGAGCCGGCCAGCCCAGACCCACTTTGGGGGGCGGTTCATACAGGACAGCCAATAATAAAAAAGGATGAGTACATAAAAGTGTTCATGCTAGGACTGCCCTCCTCTTTCTCTTCCCGCTCATTCCGGCTATCGGCCTCCCGTATCTACCTATCTACCGTATCTGTTCTCAGAGCTCGGATAGTAGCTTCAAAAGCTTGCTGCGTACCACCGGTTTATAGAGAACCCCATCCAGATGCGTCAGGTCAAAGCCAGCCTCAGCCTCAATATCAGCGGTAATGGCGATTATCTTTATCTTGCTGCCTGCAGTGGTGGCCCGCAGCGCCGCCGCCAGCTCTTCACCGCTCATCTCCGGCATCCAGAGGTCCGTCAGCACCACGTCAAAGGGGCTCTTCTCAAACTCGGCCAAAGCCTGCTTCCCCGAAGAGGCCAGCCGGTGCTCCACGTTCAGCTTCTTGAGCATGATGGAGAGTACCTTCAGATTCACCTCCACGTCATCGACCAGCAACACCCGGAGCCCGGAGCGGATTCTGTATCCATCCGTCACCCAGGCGCTGGTTGAATCGGTGAGCTGGGTCCGGTATTCATACTCAATCCCCGGGAACCGGACGGTAAAGGTGCTTCCCTCATCGGGGCTGCTTTTCAGGAATATCTCCCCGCCCATCTTCTCCACCAGTTGTTTTGTGATGGAGAGCCCCAGGCCGCTGCCTTCATAGTAGTGCCCCCGAGCCTCTCTATCCTGCTGACGCTGGAACGGCTCGAAGATATCCCGCTGGAACTCCTGGGAGATACCGATACCGGTATCGGCAACGCTCAGCGAGAGCAGACAGCTCCTCTGGTTGACCGGCTCAAACTCCAGGCGAATCCGCACATTCCCCTTGTGGGTGAACTTGAGCGCATTGCTGATCAGGTTCAGGAGTACCTGTTTGAGGCGGGCCGGGTCCAGTTGGAAAAGAGGCAAAAGCTTCGGGCAGAAGAACTGCAGGTCCAGCCCCTTCTCAGTGGCCCTGTTGCGGAAGATCGCATGGACCTCCTCCAGCAGCCCGGCCACATCGGTCGGCACCGGCACGAACTCGCTCTCATCGGCCTCCACCTTGGAGAGATCGAGCACGTTGTTCACGAGGTTCAAAAGCGTATTGCCGGAGAGGTGGATCGAGTGCAGGTAATCTTTCTCTTCCGCCGGCTGCAGGTTTATATCTTGCAGCGCTTCGCTCAGCCCGATGATCGCATTGAGCGGCGTGCGTATCTCGTGGCTCATGGTGCTCAGGAAGATCGATTTGGCACGGTCGGCGGCCTGGGCGGCCTTCATCGCCTCCTCCAGCCGTTGCTGGTTCTCATGAATCTCGGTAATATCGACCAGGCTCTCCAGCACGTAAAGCAGCTCGCCATCCAGGTCGAATATCGGCTGAACGGAGGCCTGATAGTAGCGCCCTTTGTACTCGACCGAGCGTACCAGCTTCTCTTTGCGCGTAAAGGCTATCTGGATCGGGCAGCTCTCTGACTGGCAATTGAACGGGGTGGCCAGATGGCAGAAATAATTGTTGCAGGTAGAGCCAATCAGCTTCTCATAGGGAACCCCCAGGAGCTCGGCAAAGCTCGCCGTGGCAATCACGATCTTCCGCTCCTTATCCATCATGAGCAGCGGCACGCCGATGTTATCGAACATCTGCTTCTGGAAGTGATGCGACTCGGCAATCTGCTGCATCTGGCGGTTGCGCTCATAAGCCAACTGGAAGAGATGAGTCGCCCCGCGCATCGTATGGCTGTCGCTGCGGGTAAAGCGCCGCTTCTTCAAAAAGGCGAAGCCCATACTGCCCCAGAGCTTCTGGTTGATCCATATCCCGGCAATACTGAGCGATTGAATCCCCAGTTTCTCAAAAAGGGCCTCTGACTCCTTAAACTCCACGGGCATATTCTCCATCCCGCTGAACTCAATATGAATGCGCTTTTTCTGCAGCTCCACTATCCCTGAATCAGAGGGGAACCTTTTGAGCGGTTCCCAGTCAACGCGCTTCTCGGCGGCAATGCCCGGCCCCATCCATTCATAGACAGAGCAACAATACTCGTAATCCTCTTCATAGCGCAGCACGTTGCAATAATCAGCTCTCAGGCTGCGCCCCAGAACCCCCAACACATCTTCTATCACCAACTTGAGGTCACCGGAAACGACCACCTTTTGGAGGCAGCGATTGAGGACCCGCGTGTTCTGGACATGCTTCTCCAGATCAAAGAGCATCTGGAACCGCTCCTGGGCCAGATGCAGCACGGAGACCGTGTCATGCACCAGCACAATATCGCTATCGTTGAACTGCCGCTTGCCAAAAGTGAAATCCACTCCCAGGCAACCCCAGAGCCTCTCCTCCAGCCAGAGCCCCGTCACCAAGAGGCTTTTGACCTGCTGCTGCGTTACCCAGAAATCCTTCCCCTTCTCCGCTCCCGGCTCCACGCATTGTTCCGCATCCTCTATCAGGAGGTCCTCTCCTCTTTGAAGCTTCTGGTAAAACTCGTGGGAGCTGTCCAGCGTTAAGTTCTGGAAGGCTTCAATGTTGGAGCGGGTTCCCGGAGCGCTCCACTCATGAGTCTTGCTGAACGTCATCTGATCCAGGTCGTAGCGGATCAGGTAGCAGCGCCCCGCCTTCATCTGCCGGCCCAGCAACTTCAATATCTCTTCAATGGTCTCATTGAAGTTCTGCCCGGTAATGGCGACCTGCAAGCATTGGTTAATCGTCTGAGCGCTCTCAACATGCTGGTTAAGCTGGCTTATCAGTTGCAGGCGCTCATCCTCCAGCCCCATCCTGCGGGTCACATCCAGATTGGTATTGATGATGAGCCGCCGACCAGACTCCGTCTTCATCAAAACCTTGCATATCTTGCCGGCTACCTGCTCACCATCAGGCCCCGTGTGGAACCGGAGGAAGTCCTGCATGACCCCCGTCTCCAGCGCCCGCAAATCCCAGTTCCTGATCTCCTGTGCCTCTTCGTGTTCGAGAAAATCAAAGTCATTCTTCCCCAGTATCTTTTCTGGCGGTAATCCCGTTATTCGCTCCATCTCCTTGCTCCAGATGAAATAGCGGTAGTCGTCATCCGCGTCTTTTACGGAGATGCCGATTGGCGCATGGTTCAGCACGCTCTCCAGCAGTATTCTGGTTTCTTCCTCCTTTATCCGGAGCTCTTCCAGCTCAGTCACATCTATCCCAAAGCCGATCAGGAGCCGCCTTCCGTCAACCGTCAGGAAAGTGCTCTTCACCATCTGAAGCCAGGAGCCTCTGAGCCGCTCCAGGAAGGAGTGCGGTTTGTTCTTCAGAATCGCCTCCACATCCTGGCTTCTCAGGAAGGCGGCAATCTCGGAGTCAGCAAACAGCTCAAAATCGTTCTTGCCCAGAATCTCCTCGGCAGGACGCTGGGCGATCTTTTCGGCGAACCTCTGGTTGACCATCTCATAGCGGAAGCCGTTGTTGGCATCCTTGACGAAAAGCGGTGAAGGGATGACATCCATGATTTGGCGCAAAAGCTCGTTGGCTTCGTTGTACTTTCGCTCACCCAGGTTGATCTGTGTCACATCCTGCAGGAGCCCAAACACGCGCTGGCTCCCCTCCTCCAGAGAAGGTTTGCGCCAGGCGGCCAGCATCAGGTAGTGCTTCATCTGGCCGGTATAATCGGAGCGAAATGAAATCTGGACTGAATTCACCTCCCTGCTCCGAAGCCGGCGCATCTTCTCCATGAACTCTTCGTAATCCTCCCAGTAAACCCACTTTTGGGGGGGAAGCGGCTTGCCGTTTTCATCCTTTCCCCAGTTTTGGGTCTGATTGCCGATGGGGTGGGCAACTGTCTCAAAGGATTCATCCAGAGAAAAGTAGCTCAGGTGAGCCAGGTGGGTGGCGAAGCGCAGCAGCTCCAGGCTGAAGTTCAATCTCTGCCTCTGCTGGAACTCCCTGGTCACGTCACGGAAAGCAAAAACAACCCCCTCCATCTTTTTCTGCAACCCGAAGACAGGGGTGGCAGTGCCGGCAATCTGGCGCCGGAATCCGTGCCGGGTAATCAGCTCCACATGCTCCAGAGGCTGGGCGGCGGCGCCGGAGCTCAACACCTGCTGGACAGGGCAATCGGTCGGCTGGCCCGTGAGGCAACTGACCGCATGGTAAACATCAGCTATCGGCTGCCCGAGCGCCTCCTCCTCCGAGTAACCGATCAAGGCGGCCGCAGCCGGGTTGAAGTAGGTGATCTCTCCCTTCGTATCCGTCGCGATCAACCCATCGGCAATGGATTCAAGGAGCACTCGGCTTTGCTTTTCCAGCTCTCTGCGCTTCTGGCGCTCCTGGGCCAGCTCGCTGATATCTTGTGAAAACCAGAGCACCGCCTCTTCTCCATAGATTTCGGGGCCAATCAGCCGCATCACCATTATCCTGTTGGAGTTCCCAAACTTGTAGGAGATAATCCGCCCCTTCTTCTCTTTGAATATCTGTTCAATCGCCTTCTCAATCTGCCTCGTATTCAGCCCGCGCATCTCCCTTACGTGCCTGGGTTTTCTGCCATCAGGGTAAAGCTCTTTTTCCGTTTGCTGGAAAAAGATTTTTCCATTGCGTCCGACAATCACTATCCGCAGCGGCAGTGAACCGAGAATGGCAGCCGTTTTTTTGGCCTCCCGTTTACGTATCTGGTGCGCTCGGGCCAGCAGGGCCACCATAAAGAGGAAAAGAACAAAACCGCCAATCACACAAAGCGCCTCCCGCCGGTAAAGCTCCCAAAAACCGGGCATCCGGTTGTGGAAAGTTACCCACTTGGGCAGCAGGCTCTTTTTTAGATGAAGCTCTTTGAAGAGCGGCTCGTTTATCAGGCAACAGGCCGGTCTGGAGCGATGCGGCAGCTCCGCCCCCTCCGGAGTATTAAAAATCTCCTTCATGAGTGAAGTCGTCTCCTCCCCGTAAAGAGTCGCATCCATGACATGGCCCCCCAGCACCCCGCGCACCATAAAGTCATTGCGCGTCACAAAAATCGGCACCAAAGAACGCTCTCTTATCTGGTCAATCACCGCCCGAATACTGGGGAACCCATCCTGGGTGGAGCGGCGCCAGGAAGAAAAAATAACAAAAGAATTCCTGGGTAGCCCTGCCACCGTTTCCAGAAGCTGCTCGGTCGTCGCCGAGGTCCCGTTGATCAGCCTGATCCGAAGTCCGGGTATAGTCTGCCATTGTTTTTCCCAGTGAGCATGAACACATTCTTCCAGCAACTCGCCATCAGAGACCACCAGCACCTCCTGCGTTGAGGGGAACAACTGCCGCCCCAGCTCAAGATTCTCTGCAATGAGGTGCTCAGCCCAGATACCGGTAATCTTCGGGTAATCGCTCAGGGAACCAAACGGACAAGCCTGGACGCCGGTGAAAAGAATCGGGATATCCTGGGGGAAGCGCTCATAATGCTTGACGATGAAATCGGCCGCTTTGCCCAACACGGAGACCACCAGATCGTACCTCCCCTCTTTGCTTTGAGTGGCCAGGAGGTTATCCATCCTCATCAGGAGGAATCTCTCAGAGAGCGACTGACTGTTGACGGTGGTCATCTCCAGACAATCGATTTTGTACTCCTCTTCCAAAAGAGCAAACTCGCCCAGAATATGCCGGTAAATTTCGCTGGTCCAGCGGTCGCTCAAGTGGTAGGAGGAAAGAACCAGAATGCGATGGCCGGACGGCTCCTCCGGCGCCGCCTCTGGCAAAGGGGGTGACTCTGCGCCCGGAGCCAGCGTTCTAATCTCAGACTGGGCCTGGAGCCCCAGCGCCCAGATGCAAAGGAAAATGGATAACCAGCTTTTCATTTTATTTACCTTTTTGTCTCTGCCATCGAGAATGCGGGGCTGTAGGAAACTCCCTTCCTGTTTGCTGTTTATCATTTTTCTGTCCCCAATCCTTTCTGTTAATTGTTCCCCCTGAAACTCGTAAGGAGCGATTTTAGTACTGTCTCCAAGTAAAGTCAACCTCCGGTTCAAAAAAACGAAAAACACGATTAAACCAATCGTGCCTGCGGAGAGCCGCCTCCAAAGGCCGCTCATTTTTTGGGAGCGGGGAGAAAACAAGAAAACCGCCGGAGGGTTTGAAGGCTCAGGCGGTTTTTGTGCAATCAGCTTTTCCTAGTTTCTTTTGGGGCGCAGGAGGATCGCTTTCTTATTGGTCCCCTCCACTTCGACGCTGTAGGTTTCGACCTTTTCATCATCCTTCAACGCGTTGTGGACAATGTAGCGGTCAAAAGCGTTCATCGGCTCCAGCTCGACGATATCGCCCCAGCGGCGGACCTTCTCCGCGGCCTCTTTGGCCTTGCGGGTCAATTCATCGCGCGCATTGAGCCGGTAGTTGGAGACATCCAGAAGCACCTTGGGTGCATCGGGCTGAGTGTTGAAAATGATCCGGTTTGTCAAATATTGAAGCGCTACCAGGGCCTGCCCCTTGCGGCCAATCAGCCGGCCAGGGTCATCGGTCTTGATCTCCAGCAGCGGCCCCTCTTCCAGGAAGTGCTCTTCAACCTCACAGTCAAATCCAAGACCTTTGAGGATGGTTTGTACAATCACTTTGGGTTCATCAGTCATAGTTGTTTTCTGTTGGTGGTAAAAGTTTTATTTTTTCTTTTTCGGGCGGTTTTTTCCTCTTAAGGCACGCTGCCCGATAACGCCTTTGGTGACGGGGACGCTTGTGGGTGTCCCCGCTGTTGCCGCTGCAGCCGCCGGGTCTTTCATCCGCGTGAGCTTGGTCTGCGCAACCGTGAAAAGGTTCTGGACGGTCCAGTATAGGGAGAGCCCCGAGGGGAGATTATAGCAGAAGAAGATGAACATGAGCGGCATGAAGCGGAACATCTTCTGTTGGACCGGGTCCATCCCCGGCGAGGGCGGCGTCTGCGAGGTCTGCCAGAGCATCGAAGCGCCCATCAGGAGCGGCAGCGGGTTGAGCGGGAAGCCGAGGCCGGGAATCACGAAAATCGTATCGGGAATGGAGAGGTCCGCCGCCCAGAGGAAGCCCGCCCCGCGCAGCTCAATGGCGCTCATCAGCATCTTGTAAAAGCCGATGAAGACCGGTATCTGGATAAAAATCGGCCAGCAGCCCCCCATCGGGTTGACCTTGTTCTGCTTCATGAACTCCATGAGCTTCTGGTTCATCTTTTTGGCGTCATCCTTGTACTTTTCGCGCAGAGCGTTCATCTCCGGCTGCAATTGACTCATCCGCTTCATGGAGCGGGTGCTGGCAGCGGTCAGTGGCCAGAAGAGCAGCTTGATGATGACGGTAATGATGATGATGGCCAGACCATAGCCGACATGCAGCAGCGAGTTCACCTGGTTCATCCCCAAAAGAAGCATCTTGGAGAAGAACCCAAAAAAGCCATTGAACCCCATCACGAGGTCCAGATCATTGCTGATACCCAGCTTGGAGAGAGTCCGGTATTCCTTGGGACCGGCATAGACATCGTAGTCATAGGAGAGCGTCGCGCCCGGAGCCAGCAGCGACTCGGGGTAAAGCAGCGAAGCCTGGAAACCTTTCTGGGGACCCTTGTTCTGAAATATTTCGGATTCCAGCCGCAGCGGCGTCTCCAGGACGGCCACGCGTGAGCCTCCACCCTCGGGGACCATCGCAATCGTGAAAAAGCGGTTGGCGCTGCTCACCCACATCACGTTGGTTGCGCCGTCGCCGCCGGTATAGAGGGTCCGCCGCTCATTGACCGAGCAACCCATCGTCCGGTTGGCAAACCAGCTCTCACCGACCGTCTGCAACTTCTCCCCGTTATACCAGGAGACGTTCATCAGGTCGCGCCGGTCATTGGGGCTCATCGGCGTGGCCGTACCGGTCACCAGCTCCAGAGAAGGCAACTGGGCCGGAGCCTCCCCCGTATTGGAGAGGGAGAGATTGACCTTAAAGAGGTAGTTCTCCGAGAGGGAAACGGTCTTGGTGAGCAGGACGCCATTGGTCAGCAAGGTGCTGGCCTGCAGTGTCCGGTCATCTTTGCGCTCCAGTTGATAGGACTGGTTGATGAGGTTCGTATCGCCCAGGACGGTCAGGAGCGGAATGGCGACCCCTTCATTGAGGACGATGCTCTCAACGTCATTGGGAGCATTCTTTTTGGAGTGGCGGCTGATGGCTGCCGGATAGTGCTTGAGCTTAATCCGGCTCAACCCGCCGCCGCGGCTGCTGAAGAGATACTGGGCCACCTCGTTTTCCAGGGTGAGGAATTGCTCGGTTTGGCCTTCGGGCAGGGAGAGCGTTCGCGCCAGCTCGGCCGCTGCACTTGCGGCGGCTCTCTGAGTCGCCACGGCGGAAGAGGGCTGGAAAGCCTCAAGACCATTGGTGGAAACGGCACCGGCGCCGGGGGTACCCGCATCGGCAGGCTGCTGGAGCTCTTGTGCCTGCACTTGCGCCTGCTGAATCGCTTCCTTTTCCTCCTGGGTCAGAGGAGTGGGCGGATAGAGTTTATTGGTGAGGGGGAACCAGACCCCGAACAAAAAGCCCAGAGCCACCAGGAGGATTAAAAATGCTTTACGATCCATTAAATACTTTTTTAGTTATCTCTTACTGTCTTACCGCGCTGCGCCACGAGTGCGTTATTCAAGGTTGGGGGCGCTCCCTGGCCGGCACCGGCAGTTGCCCGGCACCGGGTCATACCCCCCCTCATGCCAGGGGTGGCAGCGCGCAATCCGCAACAGGGAAAGCCAGCCGCCTCTCAAGGCGCCATGCTTGCAAATCGCCTCTTTTGCATACTCCGAGCAGGAGGGATAGTAGCGGCAGCGGGCATAAGGGCCCAAAAGCGCCGACTTCATCGGAGAGAATACCCACCGATAAAGATATAGCGGCACAAGCGCCACAGCCTTCAAGAGTCTGCTCCAGAAACCCATAAGCCCGTCTTCCTCAAAAAAAATCTGAACTCCCTCTCCAGGTCCGCCAGCTTTTTGCCCAAGAGCGCCTTGCGCGCGATCATTATCAGCGTGAGCTGCTCCGGGAACTGATGCTGATGCAGCCTGTAAGCCTCCCGCAAAAGCCGCTTTACTCGGTTGCGTTGCACCGCTTTACCGATTCTTTTGCTGGCGATGACCGCATACTTGCCCAAGACCCCCTGCGGTTCAATTCTCCAATTCGCTATGAAGTAACGCGTAACAAAACGCTCTCCGTTTTGCTTAATATCCTCGAAATCCCGTTGGATTTTCAGGACACGCTCGCGCGGCAGTCTAAAGCCAAGCCGTTGTGAAGAGGGCAATCCCACCAGGGCACCCATTCATAAAACACCCCTTATCCTCGCTCTCAGGCTGGGAAAAGGGGCGCTGCTCATTCATCGACCTAAACTGGGGTCAGCTTCGCGCGACCCTTACGGCGGCGGCTGGAAAGAACGCCCCGGCCGCCCCTGGTAGCCATGCGGCTACGGAAACCATGCTGACGTACACGTCTAATCTTGGAAGGTTGATACTGTCTTTTCATCTCTTAAATTACTGTTACTCCATACAAGCGTGATTCTTAAGGTATATGAATACTCACGCTGCATCCCCGGGGCTACCCCTCAAGGGCGGCCAGAGAGCTTACTCTTCTCCCACTCTCATGTCAAGGAATTCTAAAACTGTTTTCCATCTTTTATCTCTCGCCGCTTCGCGATAAGTCTTCCGGGGTTGCTTAATTTTTGCAACGAGGCTACATTCTGGGCCTGTATGAAATGCTGTTTTCAATTCATTCACTTCCCGGCAGCCAGAGCATTGAGCCTCTGTGCCCTCTTTTTCTTCGTCCCCCTGGTCAATGCAGAAACCCGGGAGCCAGAAATAACCACTACGCCCAATACAACTGCTGCATCCACCACGCCCAATACGGTCAATACGACCGCTCCGGAAAAAGAGACCCCCAAAACCGACTGGGCAGAGGCCGCCGATAAAGCCACCGGCTCGCTCCTCAAAGAGTTCTGGAACCGCTCCGGCCACTACTTCAATGACGAAAACGGCGGCTCCACACGCTTCAACTACTGGCCGCAAGCCCATGCCATGGATGTGATTATCGATGCCTGGCTCCGCACCAAAGACTCCAAATACAGCGACTACTTCGAACCATGGTACCACGGCATCCGCAAAAAAAACGGAAACCGCTACTGGAATATCTTCTTCGACGACATGGAGTGGATCGCCCTCACCTTCCTGCGCCTCCATGAAGCCACCGGCGAAGCGCGATACCTGGAAAGCGCCCGCAAGCTCTGGGAGCACATCCAAAAAGCGTGGGACCCCGAAAACGGCGGCCTCGCCTGGAAAGCAGACCATCTCTGGAGCAAAAACGCCTGCTCCAACGGCCCGGGCAGTATCCTCGCCAGCCGGCTCTATCAAATCAGCCGCGATGAAAAAGAACTTGAATGGGCCAAGAAAATCTATCAGTGGGAAAAAGACCATCTCTTTGACCCGGAGACCGGCGCCATCACCGACCACTATAACGAACGGACAAAACGCAAAGCCGGCGTCCCGCTCAGCTACAATCAGGGAACCTTCCTCGGCGCCGCCTTCGAGCTCTACCAGATCACCGGTGAGGCGGGCTACCTGAGAGACGCGGAAAAAGCGGCCACCTTCACCATCACCAGCCGGAGCACGCTCGACCGCCGCAACGGCATCCTGCGGGATGAGGGGCGCGGCGATGGAGGCCTCTTCAAAGGTATCTTTTTCCGCTACTTCCTCCTGCTCATGCAGGAAAAGGCGCTCAAGCCCGAGCTCCGCGACCAGTACCGCCAGTTCCTCTACCACAATGCCGAGGTGCTCTGGAGCCGCGGCACCGACCCGGAGCTCCTCCTCTTCTCCCCCGCCTGGACCAGACCACCAGGCCCAACCACCCAACTGACCTCCCAGACCAGCGCCTGCATGCTCCTGGAAGCCATCGCCTCCTACGAAAAAACGATCAGAGAATCGTTCCAAACCGACAGTATCCAGATTGCCAGGACGAAACTCGCACAGTGGTTCAATACGCACCGAATAGCGATAGTGCAGCGGGAACAGTCGTAACTTCTGAAATAAGCAACTTGTGGCAAACCGCATTAGTCAAAGGGTTGTCCCTTCAGCCTAAATCAATCCCTGTGCGGGTTCAAAGCGTCTCCGCACTATCATAGTCTTTGCGGTAGCGGACACCCGCTTTCAAGAGCATCATCCGAAGTTTTTCCGAATTAGTGGGGATGCGTAACTTTTTGACAACTTTCATGTTCTGGCCTAAGTACTCATAGACACACCACTGATTAGTCGGTGTCGGTTGCCAGTATTCCTTGACAATATTTAATACATCCGGGTGTTCATGGCCTCTTTTCTCAACTGCACCAATTAAGGCCATGGGATGGGGCCCCGATGCTTCCATCTCGACCCGATAGAGGTGGATAGGTGTGCCGTCGTAGTCCCGTTGTGTCTTTAAGTATTTCACACAATCTGCTCCATTTCGCCCAGCAAATAGAGCACAGCGGCGTGACACCAACCCATTTGGCCGGTACTGCTCAAATACATCCTCGATCCAAGCTTTATTTTCTGGAACTTGGCGATCTTCGCCTGAAATCACGTCTCCAAGGTCGTATTCCTCGGTGGATGCATGGTAGAGCGTCACTCTAGCCCCCTCCTGCTCATGAATTGCCTCGCACGTCAACTGGGCGTTTGTGTCTGATGTTGTATTGTTCTTGATTTCGTCAGACTCCTTCGTTACTAAGGAGCCCTCGTCTTTGTTCTTATTGTTCATAATTTTAATGTTCCGTTAATTCACTGACTTTGTTTCGGGCAATCTCCAATTTCGCCAAGATGCTTGGGTGAGCGGTTTCCCGACTCAGTGCAAGATTCACCAGCGAGTCTGTATTAAGACACTTCAAAACATCATGAAACTAACCTAGAACGTTCCATACTATAGCATAAATATGATCAAACACAAGTAAAATATTAATTATATTTTTATAAATTTACATCTGTGATTTTTTTAAGAATATGAACACTGAAAAGGGAATATGAAAAAAGAATAGGAAGTGGTAAGTGGCAGCCCCGCAGGGAATTGAACCCCGATCTACGGTTTAGGAAACCGCTGCTCTATCCATTTGAGCTACGGGACCCCACTTTCCACAACCTCCCAAAAGAAGGCTTGTCCTTTACTCTAGCCCCAAACCCGCCCCCAATGCAAGCCCGGAATCAAAAGCACCTCATTACAGTAGGCAGCGGCAGAATATTGAGTCTGTTCGTCCTTTTTAGGAAGTCTGGGCTTCTCTTCTGTGTTAGCTGGTGGCGTCCAGGTAGGATTGGAGGAGGATGGCGGCGGCCATTTTATCGACTTTTTCTTTGCGTTGGCCGCGGCGCACATTGCCCTGTATCAGGAGGCGGTTGGCTTCTGAAGAGGTCAGCCGTTCATCCCAGGTACGCACCGTTATTTCGGGCAGGCGCTCGCGCAGCAGCTCGATAAAGGCGCGGACCTTTTCGGCGGCCGGCCCGTAGGTCCCGTTCATATTGCGGGGCATCCCGACCAGAATCATCTCCACCTCTTTTTCGTGGACGATTTCCCCCAGAGACTTCCAAAAATCTTCCAGCGGCTCGGCCGGAATATACTCCAGCGGCTGGGCGATCATCCTGAGCTCATCGCTCAGCGCGATGCCCATCCGCACGGTACCGTGGTCTATAGCCAGTATTCGAGACATATTAAAAATTCTTACGGGTTTGCCGTGTGCGCCTTCAGACCGGCTGGAGCGTGCGTTTGCGTTTACGCAGGCGGCGCCGCCGGTAGACCGCAAACGCCAGCAGGGCCAATCCGATACAAAAGATGAACCCCAATAGCGGCATCAATAGAGAGAGGAGGCTCACCCCGAAGGCCGAAAACAGCTCCCCGGTGCTGAGCAGCCAGTTCCCCATCCCAAAAGTCGGAATCGAGATACCGGCGCGGGCCACCGTCTTGGCGCCATGAACCACCGAAGCGGCTCCACCGCCGGCCACGATCGCCAGAGTCCACTTCAAAAGCGGCGATATCTCCACAAAGACGGCCGCGGCCGCCACCGTCCCCGCGACCGCTGCGACCGGAGCGGTCATCACATCCAGAACGTGGTCCACCACAGGGATATAGTAAGCTACAACCTCCAAAACCGTGGCCGTACTGAAGGCAACCAGCGCCGGGGTGGAGGCCAGCCAGAGCCACCCCTCGGCCAAGGTAAGGTGCCCACTGCGAGCGGCAAGGCAGATCACCAGCATCGGTACGAAGACCCGAAAACCGCAGGCGGCGCTCAGTCCCAATCCCAGAGCCAGGCTAAATATAACTTCTTCCATAACTTTCTTTCCCCGAAAGTACTACCAAATCTTCAATCTCTTTAATCCTCCACGTATCCATTCTCTTTGAACCACTGGACGGCATCTTCAAACGCCTGGCGCGGCGGAGTTTGCGGCAGGCCAAGCTCACGGATCGCCTTGCTCGGGTCAAAAAACATTCGGTAGGCGGCCATCTTGACCCCCGCCACCGGCGCCTTGGGATGCTTGCGGGTGAAGCGCGAAAGGGTCTCATCCAGATAGGCGGCCATGAGCGCCAGTCGGTACGGTATCTTGAGCCGCGGCGCGCGCAGCCCCGTAATATCGGCCAGCACGGTGAAGGTATCTTTCATCATCCAGTTGCCCTCGGCATGGCCCAGAATGTAACGTTCGCCGATGCGTCCTTTTTCCGCCGCCAGGATATGCCCCTGGGCGACATCGCTCACATGGACCCAGTTGAGCCCGGTCTCCAGGAAAGCCGGCATCTCCCCTTTGAGAAAATCGACAATGATCTTGCCTGTAGGCGTCGGCTTCACGTCACGCGGGCCGACCGGCGCCGTCGGGCAGACCACTACGATCGGGGCACCCGCTTTGATGAACTCGCGCACTTTGAGCTCGGCCAGCCACTTGGAGCTTTTATAGGCGGTGGTGAGGTTCTGCGGCTGGGGGTCCATTGATTCATCTGCCGGCGGCTCCGAGAGGCCTGTCTCGGGAGTAATGCCGATGCATCCAACCGTGCTGGTATAGACGATCCGGCTGCAGCCGGCTGCGACCGCCGCCTCCATGACGTTTTGAGAGCCATCGACGTTGGTCTCGAACATCGGATGATAATCGGGCATCCAGAGGTGGTAGCTGGCCGCCACGTGGAAGCACCAGTCACACCCTTTGAGCCCCTGTTGCAGGGAGGCTTTATCGAGCACGTCGCCGCGAATGGTCTCATAGTGCTGGCTGTCAAGCCCGTCAAGCCCGCGCAGATCACTGGAATCGCGCAAGAGCGCCCGCACACTATGCCCCTGGCTGACCAGCTCCCTGACTAAATTGCCCCCCACAAAGCCGGAGGCTCCCGTTACAAAACATTTCATCGCGTGAGGCTCATCTCCTTACCTGGCTCCGATCCCCCGGAAAACCACCGGTATCGTCTTGAATAAAATTTTGAAATCCCCCCAGAAGCTCCAGTTGTCGATGTATTCCAGGTCCAGGCGGACCCATTCATTGAAATCGGTCACGTTGTTGCGGCCGCTGATTTGCCAGAGGCAGGTGAGCCCCGGGCGCATACTGAGGCGCCTGCGGTGGGCGATATCGTCAAAGCGGAGCGTCTCATCCACCGGCAGAGGCCGCGGCCCCACCAGGCTCATCTCCCCCTTCAGGACGTTATAGAGCTGCGGCAGCTCATCCAGGCTCGTCTTGCGCAGGAAGGCTCCGATTTTGGTGACACGCGGGTCATTGCTCACCTTGAAGACCGGACCGCTCATCTCGTTGAGCCGCTCCAGCTCATGCTTCTTCATCTCCGCATTATTGATCATGGAGCGGAACTTATACATGGTGAAGGGGATACCATTGAGGCCGCTGCGTTTTTGCGAAAAAAAGATCGGCCCGGGCGAAGATATCTTAATCGCCAGGCAGATCAATAGCAGCAACGGCGAAAGCAGGAGCAGCAGCAGAAACGAGCCGACATAATCGAACATCTGCTTGCCAAAAGTCTGCATCGTGAAATCAGGCGCCGTCCGGAAAACCAGAAGCGGACTGCCCTGGAGCATATCGAGCGAAGTCGCGCAGAGCTCGGTCCGGAAAAAATTCGCCAGGACCCAGACATCGACCCCCTCGAGCTCACAGCGCTGGATCATCTTCTCCACCTCGCTGAACTGGTCATACTTGGAATCGATCAGCACGATATTGGCCGACAGATCATGCAGCATATCCAGGAGAGTATCCTCTTTGGCATTGTTTAAATCGTAGTTGCCGACGATCTCGAAATCGTGCGAGCCGAGCTCCGAGAGCGTCTTGTGAATATGGCCGATCTCGCTGCCAGAAGAAGCGATGATGACCCGCCGCTGGAACTGCGTCTTGCCCATGGAGCTCCTCCGGAAGAGCTGCAGGGCCTCGTCTTTGAGCATGACCAGAGTGAAAGTCAATATGAGGAAGAGCAGCAGGACCGAGCGGGCCAGCGTAAACTTCTTCAAAAACATCACGAAAATCATGAAGACAAAGAGCAGCAGGCACCCCCGGGCCAGCGCCGCATAATGCCGCAGCCGCGAAGAGGGCAAGAGCTCCCGAGCATAATACCCCTGGGAGTAAAAAACAAAAGGAGCCAAAAACGGGATGAGCAGAAGCATCCAGGCGAACTGGTCAAACGCCTCGATTTCACCCGGGCTGGGCAGGAACCTCACATGGATCAACCCACGCAGTCCGTGGGCCATCCAGAGTGCCAGCATGCAAAGGATCGCATCCAGAAACATCTGCGCCTGTATCAGAATATTTCTCTCTTTTTGAAGCATTTAATTTATCAGGTGAATAGCTTCGGTGCCGTAAAAAATCAATCCATTATTTTTTTCAACACCGTAAGTATTTTAACAGTCTGCCCTGCGCTCGGCAATCCGTAATTTACGATTTTCGCGATTTATTCTTTGGAGGCCTGGGATTCGAACGGGCGCGGCGCCACCCCTTCAAAGGTCAGCTTCACCGGTTTGATATGCCCCTGCGCGTCAAACTCCATCTTTTCAATGCAGGTCTGGCGGTGGTGGCCATTGTTATCGCCCAGGGGGCGGCGGTGATAGACGATGTACCACTCATCCGTGCCGGGGATGCGGATCACCGAGTTATGGCCGGCGCCGACGGCGACCGTGTCATCACGCTCCATGATCCGGGCAATCCTCTTGAAGGGTCCCAGCGGATGATCGGCAATCGCATAGGCGACCGCATAGTTGGGGCCGGTCCAGCCGCCTTCGGACCACATAAAGTAGTATTTACCGTTACGTTTGAAGACCACCGGTCCCTCCACGTAATGCTCAGGGGTGATCTCTTTGTAGAAGCTGCCGTCATTGAAGGGGAGCAGCCCCGTCAGGGAGTGGTTCAGCCGGACGACGTTGCAGTGGCGCCAACCGCCGTAGTACATATAGGTCTGGCCGTCATCATCCTGGAAAACGAATTGATCAATCGGCTGGGCACCGTTGACGATGCGCTGGATAAGCGGCTTGCCCAGGAGGTCGCGGTAGGGACCCTCCGGTTTATCGGCAACCGCCACGCCGATGCCGCCCACTTCCCCCTCATGAACATCATTGGCAGCAAAGAGGAAGTAATACTTCCCCCCGCGCTCCAGGACCGAAGGAGCCCACATCGCCCTTTTGGCCCACTTCACCTCCTGGTTGGTGATCAGCTTTTCATGTTTGGTCCAGGTGACCAGGTCTTTGGATGAAAAGCAGTCAAAGAATGTCTGCTCATCAAAGGGAGCCGAGTAGGTCGGGTAAATCCAATACGTATCCCCATAGATAATCGCCTCGGGGTCCGCATACCAGCCCGGAAAAATCGGGTTACCGCTGGTCTTGGGGGCCGCCTCCTGCGCCTGCAGACCCAGGGAGCCAAGGGTCACCGCCAGGAGTGCCATCATGCAACAGAATCGTTTGAGCATATTTCTCATGCCGCAAGAATAGCTGAATCACAATTTTTTCGCAAGCCTCACTGTGAGTCAGACTCTGTGGAGCCGGAAGGCGAAGGCGCATTTTGGCGCTTTCCTGCAACGTCCGGTTCGGCTATGATGGAGGCTCTGGAAGATGAAGAGGAATTTACTTTTGATGCCGCTGCTCGCCTGGGCTCTCTTCGTGCCAATTGCCGCAGTCAACGCAATTGCCGAGAGCCCCCCGCAGGAATTGAAGGAATTGGAGGAATTGGAGCGCTATAACTGGGTGCTGGGAACCCAAACCTTTGCCCCCAACTACAAACATACGGAGGAAACGGAGCTTGTGGAAACAGCCGGCCGAATCCGCCAGATGGGCTCCAATCTGCTCAAAATCGCACTGGACGCAGGCAAGTTCTCGGATACGAAGGAGTTCAAAGCCGCCAGCCCGACCGACCTCCTGAAGCGCGAGCCCTCCTTCGGGCAGGTGCTCCAGATGGATTTTACCTACTATCTCTTCTGGGTCTATACGCCCGGGGTTCACTGGCAAGACGGGATGAGCGCAGAGGAAAAGGAGCGCGAATATGCCTGCATCAAGGAGCTGGCGGTCTGGCTGCTCAGCAGTTTCAGCGGCACCGGCAAGGAGTTCTACCTGGGCCACTGGGAAGGCGACTGGTACCTGGTCGACCGCTACGACCGCGAGCAGACCATCGTCTCACCCACCCGGCTGCAGGGGATGGCCGACTGGTACAATATCCGCCAGAAAGCGGTGGAAGACGCCCTCAAAGAGACCCCTCACCACGATGTGAAGCTCTACCAGTATGCGGAGCTCAACCTGGTGCGAATGAAGGAGCCGATGGACCGCATTGTCAACCGGGTGCTCCCCTATGTGAATGTCGATTACGTCTCCTATTCCGCCTATGAATCGCTGGAGGCCGGCAGCTATGAGGGGGTCAGGAGCCTCCTGGAGCGCTCACTCGATACCATCGCCAATAACCTGCCGCGCAAGGAGGGCTTCAACGGCCGGCGTGTCTTCATCGGCGAGTACGGGTTCCCGCTGCGCCAGACTCAAACCCCGGCCGAGCAGGAGCGCCGCGCCCGCTGGGTGATGCGCATCGGCCTGGAGTGGGGTTGCCCCTTCATCCTCTACTGGCAAATGTATGACAATGAGAA
>LSQX01294770.1_pt2 | contig 32836 bp, 49 predicted proteins | sample 654561 | NCBI WGS metagenome assembly LSQX01 (sample SAMN04489861, study PRJNA283612) | anaerobic digester metagenome | isolation source: 4 biogas reactors fed with cattle manure at either 37C or 55C with and... | place: Denmark: Kongens Lyngby | collected 2014 | reverse complement strand
GTATTCTACTGTTAGTGAGTTGTCCGTTGCAACTTTAATAGAAAAAGATCAGTTGATGTACGCTATTCGATTTCTTTCAGATGAGCTCGACTGGATAGAAATTATAGAGAGAGACGATACTGATCTTTTTAATCTCAAACAACGAACAAACAACAAACAAACAACGAACAAACAACGTTGTACAACCGTTGTACAACCGTTGAACAACAACGGCACTATGTTGTGTAATAATAATAATTCTTTTTCTTCTTCTTCTTTTAACTCTTCAGATCTATCTAATAATACTAGTATATCTAGTATAACTAGTATAACTAAAGCACCTGATAGTACTGAGAATATTAATAAACTAGGTGATAATGTTTTAAATCCTGAACCCGACTCAGTCGATGGTAGCACGAAAAATGCGCACACTGTTGATCCTGATATGAAGCTTACGTATGATACTGCCACCTGGCGAGCAGATTACGAAGCCTACATCAATGGTCACGACCTGGCATACCGTGAGATGACCGACGATAAAGAGTGGCTAAATCGGATGAAACATTTGAATCCCGGTCTTGATATTGCCCTTTCGATCGAAAATGCAAGGGAGTTTTGGCGGTCAAAGGAGGGGTGGGAGAATAAAAAAGGCAAAAGAAGAATCAAAGAGATTGATTGGAGGTCAACTTATCGAAATGCAATCAGACAGCCGATGAACAGAGTTTTTGAGCAAAAGTTTCAATCAAAAATTCAGAATTATCAAAAGTCTGTCACTCATGAGGATATCCAGAAAAACCTGTCTTTTCTGGGAGAACTGGTATGACTAAACAGGTTTTTGCTGAACGAATGGCGTTTTTGTACAGCTACTTCGGGCACATTCTCAACGGCGACCGGGCAAAACTTTATTGGGAGCTCCTGAAGCACCTATCAGATGAGCAGTTTTCGACTGCCGTTCAAAATGTTGTCAAAGAGTATATCCCGACAAGCACAAACCCTTTTCCTCTGGTTGCCCATTTCCTGCGCTATTGCGGCACTGCTGGCGAAGAGTCGGCATCACAGGCTTTGGCTATGCTTAATATCGCAAGGGGCAGCATCGGAGCGTATCAGAGTGTGTGTTTTTGTGATCCAGCTCTACACTGGGTTGTTCAGGCGATGGGAGGCTGGCCAGCACTCTGCACGATGACTGATAAAGAGTGGGACGTTAATTTCGGACGAATGAAAGAGATTTACAGGGCTGCTCAATACTCGAATATTGATTCGGTGGAGTATTGTCCAGGGATTGCTGAATCCGAAGAAGGCTGGTTTACTCTTTATATCTTTCCAACCGCAAAACTCAATGAGCGCAGGTTGATCAGGTGTAAGGGGAAGATTCCGGAAGAGATCGGTTTCAACCTAGCAAAGCCTATTGATCGGATGAGTAGCATTTCAGAAATTCAAATTTTATCAAAAACTATAACTGGGGAGGGTTATGTCAATTGAAAAACTGAAGGAGTTTCGAGAAAAGAGTGGTGAGGTTATAAGACAAAGAGAGCTTTTGAAGCACATGGGTATGGATGCTGAAAGGATAATCCCTAAGCTCCCAACTTATTCCAAGGGAATTTTTACGTTGTTTTTTACACATAACATTCAGAGCAATCCGTTTGCTGTTCCAGAATTAGGGAAGGTTTTTGTTAGGATGGATTGCGATGGTAATGTTCAAGAGCTTTCTCTTGTGTGTGGTAGTTTGATAGATGATCATTTGAAGGAATGGTCTCTTAAAAATCTGAGGGATATCCTATGTAAATTTTTAGGAAATCCAACTCAGGAAGAACTTGACTCTGTTGTTGTGGCTGAATAAAACAACCGGACCTTTGAAATTCTAACCTGAAGTTTTAAGCAACACTTTTACCGTGGTTTGAACTGGAAAAAGTGAGCCACCGATCCGGGCGGTGAAAGTTTCCCGGAGATTTTTAACACTTAACAATAGAGGTGATTATGGAACTGCCAAAAGGCTACAACGACGCGCCGGTTAAAACAATGGGGAATATTGCCCCAAAGGCTAATGCCTATGTTTTTGGAATCGTGAGAGCATCTGTGGAATATTCACGGAGCAATAAAAGAATGCTGGTATTGACTCTGGATATTGCAGAGGGGAAATTCAAAAACTACTATCGCGAACTTACTGCCAGATTGAGTGGTGGTAAAGAGCGATATCTTAAGTTTTATCGTTTAGTTGATGAAGAAAAATCCCTGCCTTACTTCAAGGGCGACATTAGAGCGATAGAAGAGTCAAACCCCGGATATCAATTCACTGGTGATGAGCATTCCCTTGTTAGAAAATATGTCGGCGGTATGCTCCGGGATGAAGAGTATTACAAACAGGATGGGAGTATTGGAGTAACTGCCAAAGTGGCTTTTCTCTGCAGCAAAGAAACTGCTCTGTCTGGCGATCTTAGGGTTATGCCAATCAAAAAAGTTCAGGCATCCGGAAGGCCTTATGTACCTGGTGAAGACGAAGGAGAGGTTTCGCCTCAAGAACAAAACCCGTTTGAGCCACAAGACGGCGATTTGCCGTTCTAACAATCCTTTCACTGTTTAATACGCGAGGAGGCGTAGATGACAACAGAAAAACAGGAATTGTCTGTAATTGACAATTCTCAAAAACCGATCACTGTAGGAACTATATCGGCTGGCCCAACAGGCCAGTTAGACATATATAATCCTCAAACATTGAAAAATGTTATAGAGGTTGCTGTACAATTAGCAAGATCTAATATGATTCCTGAGCACTATAGAAGGAACCCCGAGAACTGCTTTGTTGCTCTTTATAGATCTTGTCTTATGGGTACAGATGTCTTTTCGTATATGGAACAATCGTACATATACAAAGGGCGCACTGGTTTTGAAGCAAAGTTTTTAGTTGGTAGACTAAACGAATCTAAAAAGCTAAAAGGGCCTTTATCTTATCGGACAACCGGCAGAATTATCAGAGACAAAGATAATTTTATCACAAAGGCATCTGATTACGTGTGTATAGCAACTGGTACACTTAAGGAAAATAATCAGACTTATGAACAGCCTTACTCAATCCAGACCGCCATAAGAGCTGGGTATTTGAATGTTAAGTCAGAGGGAGGAAAGGCTGTTGCTGTAAAAGAGGTATGGCAAACTATTACAGAAGAGAAAATGCAGTACATGGCCGCCTCTAACTGGATTAAAATGTATGCCCCCGAAGTTACTGCAGGTGCCAGAACAATTGAGGATGTGGAATATAATGAAGTTGAAGTGGTTGACGAAAATCAGGAATACGCTAAACAGCTTTTTAGGGATGGTGTTCAGGAATCTGATATAGCATCAACCGAACCTGTTCTGCGAGATCCTGCAATGGAGATAAAGACTGAGGCTAAAGTTGTGATAACTGAAGGAACAAAAGAGGAGGTTACAAATAATACCATCACCATTGAATCTGTTCAGGTTGAACCAATAAAAGAGTTGCCACCTGACCCGCCAGCCGATTTTAAAGATTTTCGGGAATGGTTTGAGAAGAAATGGGAATACAATACAGAGCTTACAATGCTTGAGAACTACTTCTATTCTCTTAAGTGGCTGAAATCACCTGAAACAATTCCTTGCCTTACTGATTCCAGAATGAAGATGATATTTGACAAATATCAAAACTTCTGTGCAGCCTTTGAGAATTATAAGAAAAGCAAACAAAAGGCGGCTTGAGATGATTATAGATTTAAGAAAGCCAAACGAGAAACAGACTCATCATAAAAACCTTGCACCTTCGAGCGCACCTGCAATACTGCAGTGCGCCTGTTACTGGGCAAGCAGTGAAGGCTCTATCAATACTGATAAAGGTACCGATCTGCACAATATTACAATGGATATGGTTTGTGGTAAGTCTATCAGGGATGATGTCGATCTGTCAGATCGTGATGATTGCCGATGGGCTGCAGATGAAGTTTTAAGAATCTTTGAAATAGAAATCCCTGGGGCTGATATTCGGATTGAAGAAGAGGGGAAAATAACCACCGGTAAGGTTATAGCCTCTTTTGGTCACATGGATTTTAACGGAAATAAGGAAGATATTGGGGTTATTCTTGACCTTAAGGGTGGGCTTGATTTTAATATCTGGAATCACTACTATGAGCCACAGATAAAAATGTATGCCCTTATGCAATTTCAAAAGTATCCTGAGATCCAGAAAATTCTTTGCGGTGAGATTTACATTAAACCAAACAAGAAACGGTTGTATTGGGTCAATAAAAATGAGTGTGAGGTGAATTTTGCCGCTTTAGTTAGAAGGAGATCAAATCCAAATAAGCGGCCGTGTTTAAATGATTATTGTAAGTATTGTGCCCGGATAATCTGGTGTGAGGCTATTAATAAACTGGCAATCAGAACAACAGAGCTTTACTCTGATGTCATGAATATTATTGATAATCTGAGAGACCCTGATAAAATTGATTGCCCGTTAATAATGGCTCAGGCGCTTAATGTTGCACGTCAGATATATAAACCACTTATCGAAAAAATTGAGGGCTCAGCTCTGGCTTTAAGCGAGATGTTAGAACTCCCATATTTTGAGAGAAAAAAGACTATCAGAAAGAAAAAAATATCTGACCCTCTGGCAGCTTTTGACAGGGTGCCACTTAAAGATACTGAATTTGCCAACGCCTTAAATCTGAGCGTAGTAGAGTTATCTAAAGAGTATGCTAAAAAATATGGTGTACCAGTTAAACATGCGCGGCATACAGTTGAAAATCTTTTGGATGATCTTTTCGTGGAAAATGAGGATAAAGAGGATAAATTCAAATTAGAATCACTATTATTCAACCAAACGAAGAAAAATAAATGAGAAATAAAATTTATGAAGCGTTAAAAAAATATTTTGGCTACACGTCTTTCCGGCCAAAACAAGAAGAAATAATCACCTCTATTGTATCCGGTAAAGACGTGTTAGCCATTCTTCCAACGGGCGCTGGAAAAAGTCTTTGTTTCCAGCTCCCTGCAGTGCTGATGGAGGGTGTAACTATTGTTATATCTCCTTTAATTAGTCTCATGTTGGATCAGGTTAAAAACGCTGTTTCGCGTGGAATCCCTGCGGCTTGTATAAATCAATCTGTGGATTATCAGGAAACAAAAAGAATTTATGCTGATTTGGAAGCTGGAAAAATTAAAGTCTTATACGTTGCTCCGGAGCGTTTTGAGGTATCAAAATTTACTGAGATTCTTACTAAAATCAAGGTTGGATCAATAATAATTGACGAGTCGCATTGCATCGACTGGGGCTTTGATTTTAGGCCTGCTTATCTACAGATAGGCAACTTTCTTAGTAGCTATGATGTGCCAAGAGCAGCTTTCACTGCGAGCGCGACAAAAGAGACGCAGGCCAATATTATCAGGTTTTTTGGTTTAAGAAATCCTGCAGTTGTTCAAGCCTCCTTTAATCGGCCAAACTTAACTTATGAGGTAAGGCAAAAAAAATATGATGCTATTCCTGAAATTGCTCAGATAATTAAAACACATGCAGGGGAGAGAGGAATTGTCTACAGGGCTTCCAGAAAAAAATGCGAAGAGACTGCAGAATACCTGGGCTATCATGGAATTAAGGCTGTTGCTTATCACGCTGGAATGAGTTCTGAGGATCGCCAGAAAAACCAGCAAATATTTACAAGCAAAGGTGTAAATGTTGTTTGCGCGACCATCGCTTTTGGAATGGGGATTGATATCCCTGACATCAGATATGTTATTCATGGCGACTTGCCAAAGTCTATGGAGGGGTATTATCAGGAAACTGGAAGAGCTGGCAGGGATGGGAAAACATCATCTTGTTACCTTCTTTATTCAAAGAATGATAAAAAAACCATCGAATACTTTATTGATAAAGCAGATACGCAGGAGCGTAAGGATATTTTAAAAAAGCAAATGTACTACATGCGAGATTTTGCAGAAAAAGATATTTGCAGGCGCAGAATGATACTGGCTTATTTTGGTGAAGATTTGGGAGTGAACAACTGCAATTCATGCGATGTGTGTTTGCCCGGTTATGAATATGGGAGATTTGAAAATAATTTTGAAAAACGTCAACTTTTTAAGAGGAGGTAATTGTCATGTTTAAAGTAGTAAAACTCGTAGCTGAAAATATTAAAAAACTTAAAGCGGTTGTAATTGAACCGACATTTGATAATGTGGTTAAAATCACTGGCCCAAACGAACAAGGGAAGACAACTGTATTAGATGCGATCTGGTACGCGATTGGTGGAAAAGACGCTCTGGATGATGATCCAATCCGAAGGGGAGAAAAGAGTGCAAAAGTGGAGCTTGATCTTGGAGAGTATACAATTATCCGTACATTCACAGAAAAAGGGTCTTATTTACATATCAAATCAGCCCCAGGTGTCGAGCCTTTTAACGGTACGGCCCAAAAATTCTGTGATCAGCTTTTCTCAAAATACACCTTTAATCCCTTAAATTTCATGAAGGCCAAAAAGGCTGATCGGATGGACCTTCTTTTAAAGATTGTTAACATTCAGGTTGACCATGGTAAACTTCAGGAAATTACAGGGCTGGAAGTAAAGCCGGGGAAAAATTTCATCGAAGATATAAACAATACATATCAGAGAGTGTATGATCTTCGCAAAGAAAAGAATGGCTGGCTTAATCAGGCTAAAAAGGTTTTTGAATCGCTCCCGGTAATTCCCGAATGCAAGCCTGTCGTTCTAACTGATTTAGTGAAAGAAAGAGACCAGATTCTCAAACACAATGAAAACAATGAAAAAATTAGAGAGGATCTGAAAAAGCAGCAGGAGAAAATCAAAAATCTGGAAGAGCAGGGGGTTGTAGCTGAGGCTGATATAAAATCGATAGAGTTGCAAATAGCTGAACTTCAGAAAAAGCTTGAGCAAAAGAAAAAAGACCTTTCAGTTAAAGCGCAGGAAATAAAACAAGAAATTGTCAAGGAAGATGAACTGCAACGGAAGGTTGAATCTCTGGAAGATCTTCCTACCTTTGACATCGATGCTAAAATCGAATCGGCAGATGAACAAAACCGGCAGTATCAGAAATATCAGGAAAGGATCAAGGCAAAAGAGAGTTTGGAGTCCCTGCAAAAAGAATCTGATGAGTTAACAAATAAGTTGGAAAAAATTAAGGAGTATAAAGGAGAGTTGTTGAAGAGTGCTCCTTTCCCGGTTGAAGGTCTTGGATTTTCTGCAGATGGTGTGACTTATAAGGGGTTGCCATTTGAACAGGCATCAAAAGCAGAACAGATTCAAATATCGATGGCTATTGCAATAGCGATGAATCCAAAGCTTAGGGTAGTCAGGATTGATGACGGCTCTTTACTCGACAAATCTCACATGGAAATTATTGAGAGAATGGCAGCGGAGAATGATTTCCAGGTATGGATTGAAATTGTAGATACATCTGGGCAGGTTGGTATTTACATTGAAGATGGCCAGATAGTTGAAAAGAAACTTGTGAATTGAACTATAATCTTAAAGGATAGTTTGCCCCTGAGAAATGCCTGTACATAGTCATGGTGGAAAGTTGATACCCCGGAGCGGCAGGTCCGGGCAGGGGCTTTAAATAAAAACTATCCCTCGAAATTTACCGGATAATTCAAACGCTCTTCTGGGTTGGAGCTGATGAGTTATAAACAAAATACTAATACAATGTTTTTAACCGGAGAGTTCGGACCGGCAGGGATTTTTTAACTAACAGGCCTGATAAAACATTTAATCATAGGTGGTAAACATGAGATTTGAAGATTATTGGGAAAATTACGGCGAATTGCACGCATCTATGTGTGGTGGGAATATAAAACAATTTGCTAAGGAAATATGGATGAGTGCAAACGTAAACACAGAAAAGTTGAAAGAAGCTGCGTTTGCTTTGGTTCAAAGATTAGAATTAGACAAAGATGTAAAAAAGAATAATTGGTGGCTTAACGAAAGAGCAAAAATTATGGAAGTAATAGACGATATTGAATCAGCACACAATAGGTATAATAGTTAACCGGAGAGACCGGACCGGCGAGGGGTTTATTTTGAAGAGTTGGAGGCGACAGTATGAATAAAAGACCACATGATTTTACAACAGCAAGTAACATCGCACGAATTCAACACCGGGCATATAAAGCTCTTGACGAGTTTTATGATAAACAAGAAAAGAAGCCTGTCAAAAAGGAAAAACCTCTAATGTATCGATATAGATTGGTAAGATAATGGAAACCAGCACTGTAATTACAAATATCAGTATTGGTGATAACCAGAGAATTCTAACTATACTGAAGAAAAGGGAAAAGAATCCTTTACAACTATCTCTTTTCGATAGCGATGCAGATAGTGCCTGGTATCAGTATGCAATTACAGAAGCTCAAAAGTTGAAGTCGCCATTCTGGTTTTCAGACCTAAGAAGGCTTTTAAGATACGGTCCCAGGCACGAGAATATATGGGGACAATTGGCAAAGAAGATGAAAAAGGTTGGATATAAACAAACCGGGAGGTATCGGCCAAGTGAAACGGGGTCAAGGCGGGGTGGGCTGGAAGCTCAGTGGGAAAGAATTGGAAGCTCTAATTAAACAGGCTGAATACAATTTAGAGTATCCATATCCTTATCCAAAGGATCATTTTGAGCGAAAAAAGGCAGAGGAGCAGATTCGCAAATGGAAAGAGCGACTGAAATAATGGAAAAAAGAATATCAACGGCAGACGTTATGAAAATTTACGGAGTCTCAGAAAAGACAATCTGGGAGTGGAAACGGAATTATGCTATGCCATATCGCAAAATTGGGAAAAACTGTTTTTTTGTCCTCTCTGAACTTCAAGAATGGGATCAGGCACACCGGTTGCCGCGAGTTTCAAGGGTACCAAGATTGAGCGCACAAATTAAATTAAAGCCGGTACGCACCTGCCCGGAATCTGCATTGAGGAGGGCAGAAGTATGAAAAATTTTGGATCATTTAGATGGAGAAGGGGCGAAAATTACCTCAAAAAAGGTGAAAAACCGATTGTTGGGGATTCGATTTGCCTTGATTACCGGATAAGTGGATCACGAAAAAGACCTGTTTTTGATACTCTTAGGACCGGGTCAAAATCTGAAATAGCTAACTTGGAAAAGGAAGCCAGGAGCTATTTAGATCAACTTGAAAAAGATCTCAAAAACAGTGTCACGCTCATTGAAAAACCGGATTATCCCACATACACCCAAATGGCTGAATGGTGGTGGGAAAATGACTATTGTCAAAGAACATATATGATGGATCGATCCCGGCAAATTTCCGACCGCGGGAAACTTGATTATGCGATTGAGTTTTTCCGGGGGAAAACCGGAGATCAGATTGATCGGGAACAAATTAAAAAGTTTAGGATGCACTTGCGAAAGGTTGGAGCTTCTAAGAAAAAACCGTGGAAGGATTCTTATATCAACAGGATTATTTCTATGGTTGGCCAGGCGTATCGCGGTTGTATAGTTCAAGAAATTTACGACTCTAAAACATCTGATTTAAAAGATGTTAAAAAGTACGGGAAGATCGAGCTATGCGTGAGATTGAACAATCCGATCCATGGGCTACCTAAACTTTATGAAGTTCCGGTCGAACCAGTAGTTCCGAATGTTGAACAGTTTGTAAAGTTCATGAGCTTCCTTCCGCCGGTACTCAAATACTGCGCACTCATAGGAGTTCACACAGGGCTACGGAAAAGGAATATTTTACAGTTAAGAGTATCAGAGGTGAGGCTTTCAACAGGTGAATTTGTGATTGGGAGCACAAAAGGGGTTTTGCCGATGATAATCAAACTGCATCCAGAGCTGATTAAGTTGTTCAGCCGTTTGTCTCAATTCTGGGGAGAAGATCAGGTTTTCGTGTTTGAAAAAACACCTGGGAAGCCCTTTAAAAAACTGGATGATTCTTGGAATAAGGCCAGAGATTTAGCTGGAATACCGGGCTTTCAGTTCCGGAACTTGAGGACTACATACGCGACTTGGAGGGTGGAAGAGAATATTTCGATGCCACTACTGCAGGCTGCAATGGGGCATACCACTTCACAGACTACAGCCCGATATTATAATAAGGCCAGACATGCCACAGAAACGATTCTGAAAACGCAGAGATCTGTTTTCTGTGACCGTGACCAGATCAGTGACCAGGCTGTGGCTACTGAAGGGTAAATCAAAGTAAATTAACGTAAACTAAATTTCAAATTTCAGAGTCTTGGGGTGATCCCATGTTAGTATTTTTTTGCAAAAATCTCAATAAAAAAGGCGTTTTTAAATGCCCAGGGCCGGAATCGAACCGGCACCCCGTTTTCACAGGAGCGGATTTTAAGACCGTTTCTCATATTGATTTTTCTGCATTTATACCGCATGTGACCACACTGAGACCAAAAACCAGGGCAGGTCGTACACATTTAAGGCGTAACTCGATTTAAAAAAAACCGGGTTGCGCCTTTTTTTTGTTTATGACCTGCGGGGAGGTATCAGTGACTCTTTATGATTTGTATCAAACCCGCCAAGTGCTCACTATGGTTGTTTCTCTCAGGATGGTTGGGGAGAAACGGGCGATTGTGGCCGGAGATAGGGTAGCCATTAGTCCGGCTATGTTCTCTCTTTTTGCCGATCGCAATACCTCTATGGAAGAGCGCACCCACATTTTAAAAAATATCCCGTGCCATATAGTTGGGTCCTCTCAAAAGGTTCCAGTTAATAATATCACCAAAATTCAAAGCGAGGTCTTATGAGTAAAAAAAAGAATGTACTTGAAACAGTGTTGGTGTTTGCCTTTATGCAATCGCCACATCAAATGCTGGCCGTAACGGACACTGGCAAAAAGGTGTTAAGGAAAGAATTTGATTCGGAGCAGGCGGCAAAAGACGAACTTATGACTCCCGGCTTTTTACAGACAGCAAAGCACGCTACAGACGGGGTTGAGCCTGAAGTGATCTGGATTGACGATCCAGCAGGGGATGAGCGGGTAATTTCTGCATGTCAAAAAATGGAAGATGATGGGCGTGAAGAAGCTGAACAGACAGAATTACCTGTAAACTCTGAAGAAGCCGCAGAAAGCAATGATGAAGCAGTTCAGGATGGGGTTATGGTGGAGATTGAGCAGGAAATTTCCGAAGATGAAAATTTGCCTCAAATTGAAACGCCGGTTGCTAAAGCCCAGGAAGTTCCGACAGAAGAGATGGTTGAGGTCGAGGTTGAGATACCCGATTCAATGTTGCAGCTTGTCGGCGCGGTGAATGAACTTAAGCGTCTTGAAAATGAGCGCAATGCATCTCAGGCTGATTACAATAAGCAGATCAAGGAGCAAAAGGCTTACATTTACTCTCTTACAGATGGTAAGGCCAGAACTCACGTAAAGTGCAAAATTGAATACGACTGGGAAAATGGAATCAGGAAATACTACCGGGAAGACACAGGAGAATTCGTTAAAGAAACCCAGATTCCTGATGAAATGAGACAGATGAGGCTGGATCTGGACATGTCAGAGCAGGCCGAGGTGCAGGAAAGTGTTGATTTTCAGGAAGGTGCCGATGTCCAGGAATCACTTAACGAACTGAATGGGGTAATAGCTGAAGGGCAAGAAGAAAACCCTTTTGAAGCAGACACTGAAAATCAGGAAGCAGAAAATGGATCAGATGAACAACAAACCGAAGAAGGGCAAGAAGAAAATCCGACTATTTGCGATGATTTGTCGGAACAACCATTCTGAGCCATTTCGATATACCACAGGAATTTCTAAACAATGGCGTAAAAAAAATAATGCGCCTGATTTTTGCCCGATTTGCAAGAGGGAGATGGAAGTTGAGAAAGTGATTTATAAAACAGTGGATAAGTGTTGAATAGAAAGGGTGGGTGATAGCAATGAAAAAAATAAATTGATGTCCTTTGTTTGAATAATAATGCTTGCCCGACGAAAGTCGGGCTATTAGAAAGGTTTAAATATGATAATTCTTGGTGTCGATCCTGGTCTTGTAAAAACCGGTTTTTCTTTAGTAGATAGTGGAAAGGTTTTCTACCATAAAACAGTAGATGGAAAATTAGCCATTAAGCAGTTACTAAAAATTATTCAGGTTTATCATTTTGCAAGAGCAGTTGTCGAGAAGCCAAGACAATCAGTTTTATATAAGAAACACCTTTACGGAATTAAAAACAGATTTGTTTCAGAGGCCCTAAAGTTCAAAATCTGTATGGATATCGGCAAAAACATTCTGATTTCTGATATGATTATTGAAACGCTCAAAGATTCTGGAATAAAAGTTAAGATTGAAAATCCAATGGCTGGGGAAACTAAGTGGGACACAGGGAAATGGAGAAAGGCTTTTGAATACGAAGGGAGGCTTCCCAGCGAACACGCCAGAGATGCAGCAGTTAGGGCGTTAAAAAATGAAAAGTGGGTTGGGTGGGAATTAACTCAAGAGCGTATAGATGCTTATTTTAACAAATAAAGAAGCTAATACAAAAGCTTCATTCTGCGAATGCATTTACAAGAAATGCGAGCAGTACGCATGATGTTACAAATGCAGACAATTCTGGTTGATGGCAAAAAAGTTACAGTTCCAGGAAAGTCCTTTGAGGATGCGAAATTATTTGTTTTGTCTCAGGCTTGGTTTAATCAGGTAAAGCATCCTAAAATTGAACCGATTAAAGAAGAAATAAAGAAATAGTTATAAATAATTGTCACCTTTTTAAGGGGGTTTCTATGTGGGTAGCTGTGTTGTGTGTTGTAGTAGTGGTGGTAATCTTACTAATGTCTATTGTTTGTATTGGTAAGCGGAGAATTCCAGATCTAAAATTTGTTGGCTATAAAATAAGCCACAAATCTTATTGTTCACAAGAACTACAGTGTATTATAGATGGTAATCGAGTAAAAGAAAATATCGGTGTTTTTATATGTAAAAAATATGGTGTTAAATGTAATGGTAATGTTTGCCGGGATGAGAGAGCTGGACTTGGAAAAGATAAAGATAAACGTAAGGAATTGTTAGATAAAAATTACTGCAAAAATTGCAGTATAAAACTGACAAAAAAAACTCCCTGCCCGGTGGAGTGCAAGAAAGCTAAGCCGGAACCAACATTAAGGGAGGGTCTTGAGTTGGCTAATAATTTACTTGGTGAAAGTCTACACAAAAAGCTCACCAAATATGAATGTAAATACGTGTGGGAAATTCACCATACAGTTGAATATGCTCACGATGCAGACGTTGATAGAATAGTTGATCTTTTCCACAAGGTTAAGAGGAGAGAGTAATGTATGCTAAAAGGTAAAGCTAAACCAAAGGTTGTGGATGGCAAGTGCAAATACCAATGGCAAGACACTAATTGGTGTAAGCTTCCAAAGCGTAAAAGGTGTGAGTATTGTATGTATGTCGCTGATGGAAGTAAAGCATGTTATTACTTTACATGCCAACACATTTAATAAAGAACTGGAGGAGAAATGATTGAAGATTTAAAAAAGCAACTGAGACGGTAAATAAAATATTAAACAAAAAAGATGTTTCTTTACAGGAAATGGCCGAAGCATCGGTAGTGTTATTGGTTGTGGCTTCAATGGTTAATGGACAAATAGCACAAAAAGCGAGAAACAAGGAGAATACAAATGGAAACTCTTAGCCTCGACTTCTCACTTCTCTCTCGTATCAACGACATGTGCAAAATAAGACAAGATGAGTTCGCTTATCCGTGTGGAGATTGTAAGATTCACGATGTGCTTAGTATAATTTGCTTGAAAGAGAAGTTAATTGAGGGGATTAAAAAGGGCGATTATGATAAAGCAAATAAAGCTTATGAGCAAATGGAGGAGCAATTAGATGGCTAAAATGATCTGTCTGAAGTCGGAAAATGGTAGATGTGCAATATGGCATAATCCAGACTTTAAGTGTGACTCTGCAACACCACACGAATACCACGATGGTTGCGACATAGAAACAGACTATTGCCCCAAATGTATGCCGGTGGAGGAAGAATGATTAAAAGAGATATTACCAAGCTACCCAAATGGGTTCAAAAATTACTCTCTGAAAAAGAGACTATTATCAAAAGACTTGAGTATCAACTGAAAATGGCTCAGCTTGCAAGCCAAATCACAACTGAGTGGGTGGACTGGTATACTGTTGGCCAACACACTAAAGAATGGCGCTGGCTATATCTTTTAAATAAAGATTCAGCGACAAAAGTATGTAGCTTTGGTGAAGACTCGATACTTTTAGTAGGAAGGAAAAGAACTGAAGAAGAGAAAGAGGCGAAGAAATGAAATACTTTTACTTTGTGTCATATGCTTATAAAAAGGGCTATAATAGTGGATTCGGTTATATGTCAGAAATTTGGATCTGTTCAAAGATAACCACAGGTGAGCATTTAAAACTAATTGCGGATTATATTTGCACAACTAATAAATATGATGAAGTTGCTATTATTAATTATCAACTTATGCGTGTTGAGGAAGATGTTGAACAGCACGAAGACCTTCTGGTGGTTTACGAAAACAATAAGCCTTATGGGATAAGGGATAAAGGAGGTTTCCTTTTTACTTTTCCAAAGATAACTAAATATACTGGACAGGAAGAAAGGTACAAAAGGGAGATTGAAGAGCAAATTAAGCTGGCTGATTATTTACTTGAGGCTTTAAAGAAGAGGTGAAAGAATGAGTCAAGGCACAAGAGAAGTAATAAACAAACAAGAAGGCAGCTTAATTTTGCATCTTCTTGAAGATATTGAGAATATTCTTATGGTAGAATCTTCAGGAATTGCCCAGAAATTTATACCGCGTGACAAGTGGGTAAAAGGTGTCATGAAGAGGATTGAAAAAGAAGTTCTGCATTTTACTATAAGCAACCTTCCATTATTGGAAGAGAACGAGGGGAAAGTTGTGGCCTCAGACAGGCCGGAGTTAAGTGCAAGCGAGTTTCTGGAAAACGTATTAAATGGCGAATGGAGTAACTCTTGTAAAGGGGATTTTTTGGCGGCATTAGGAGTAATACAATCTTTATTAATGCGGTTTGGTGCTGAGGAAATGATGAAGGTGGTGAAGGGTGAAAGATCTACTGAAGACATTTGAAAAACTTTCTTACGCGCAACAGCCAGCAACTGTGTTTAGTGACTTATTGACTGTTATAATAGCTCAATTCTGTCCACCTCCACATTACCAGCCTGAACATGCTGAGGCTGTTAAGCGGTTAGGTAAAAAGGATTTGATTAACCAATTTGTTTATGCTCTGGTTCAGGAGTATCAATCGGGTATTATTGATAAAGGGTGGTGTGATCCATGGGGAGATTTGTACATGGAACTAAGTAGCAATTATAAATCTCAGTCAATGGGTCAATATTTCACACCTGTTGACATTTGTTCGATGATGGCTAAGATATCATGTGGAGAAGAGGAGCAGATTTCAGACAAAAGAATTAATGACCCTGCCTGCGGATCCGGAAGAACGCTTTTGGCTGTCAAAGCTTTTCACCCGAATAATTACTTTTTCGGTGAAGATCTTGACCCTATCTGTTGTAAAATGGCTGTGGTAAATTTTGCTTTTCACGGCTGCATCGGGGAAGTAGTTGAGCATAACACACTGGCAGGTCCTAAAGAGCTGTTCCAAGGTTGGAAAATAGCTAATATCGGATTGCCCCTTCCTGCAGTTCTTCCGCTGAAAAAAGAGGAAAGCTATATCTGCTCGGGTGTCAATTGGTTTGATCCGGTAGCAGAGATGACAAAGAGATTTAAAGAGGCAGTTAATCAGGTCGAGAATTTATGCAAGGAATCAGAGGAGCCGGTCAGGGATGTGAAGGCTCCTGTTTTTGATAAGGTGATAGAAAAAGTTGAACAGTTATCGTTGTTCGGATAGGAGTTACCAAAGGATAGTATGATTCCAACAGCTAATAGTTATTATTCAGGCGGCGGTCTGTTTGACATCGGATTACAAGAAGCTGGTGTCCAGATCAGGCAGTCTTTCGAGATCGAGCCGGTTTGTTGTGAAACTCAGAGGTTAAATTTCAGCCATAGTGTTGTCCAATGCGATATTACTCAAAAGCTGGTTAAGAGTGATCTGGAAAGCGATATCATCATCGCAACGTATCCATGCACTAAATACTCTACTGCTGCAGATATTCACGGCACACGTACCGGAGATGAGCACTTTCTCCATGTTTTCAGGCATATTGCGATTGCTCAGCCTGAAGGTTTTTCGATTGAGAATGTACCTGGGATGAGGAAATTTCCGGTAGTCATGGAAGCCATGATTAAGCTTCCGGGTTATTACGTGACAATGTTTTGTCCGGTGAAGGCCGAAACATGGTTGCCACAAAAAAGGAATCGTTTAATACTGATGGGATCACGTAAGAATTTCCTCTGGCAACCACCGACAAGTTGGAAAACTGTTTTATTAGCTGATATTCTGGAAGAGAACCCGGATGTATCGCTGCCGGAGTATCTGTATAAGAGATTGAAAGGCAGTTATCGGGATAAGCCGATTATAAGCGATCCGGCAAAAGGTGATATTGCTCCCACTTGTGTAGCTCATTATGCCAAAGATCAGTCAACAAGGATGGTAGTAGACAACCGATTTCCGCATAGTGTGAGACCATACTCTCCGAGAGAATATGCAAGGTTACAGGGAGTACCGGACTGGTTTCGATTTGCAGGTAGTAAGGCTGATATTTATAGACAAGTAGGAAATGGTGTTCCTGTGCCCATTGGAAGATGGGTCGGGGAACAGTGGATGAGGTATTTCAATAATTAGTGGTAACGAAACAAACTTCGTTACCAAGGGGGAAATCATGAGCGAAACATCAAGGTATTATCTAAACCATAACGTAAGAAGTAACCACAAGAAAAACAGGACCTATCAAAAGATCTGCCCAAAGTGTGGGTATCGGTGGGGAAGTAAAGGCCCTAATACGGGGTGTCCGGAGTGCAAGAAGAATGGAGAACGTAAATGAATAAAGAAGAGTACAAAGCAGAAAGAATACTTCTCTGGAAAGAGTATAACGATAAATTAGAAGCTCTTAACAAAGAGTATGCATCATCGAGCAATCCGTATAAAATCGGCGATGTGATTACAGACCACTATCACACGATAAGGATTGAAAGGATCGGTCTAAGCTCGCACAAAGCCCATAACGATATACCACAATGCGTATATCGTGGTGTGGAGCTTAAAAAGGATGGTACACCAAAAAAAAGACAGGTAGACACTGTGATGTTTCAGTGTAATGTTAAGGAGAAGAAATGAAACCTTATTATCAAGATGATTGTTGCACAATTTACAATGCAGATTGCAGAGAAATTCTTCCCTTTCTTGAGCCGGTTGATTTGGTGGTGACTGATCCGCCGTATGGGATGTCTTTTCAATCAAATTATAGGAATGTAAAACACGACAAAATTAAGGGTGACGAATGCTTACCACTTGACTTGATTTACATTTCCATGTTTAAAGCTATTAACGCTGCTTATTTTTTCTGCAGATGGGATAACCTTAAACAAATGCCAACTCCAAAATCTGTTTTAGCATGGGTTAAAAACAATTGGTCAATGGGTGATCTGAAGCACGAGCACGGAAGGCAGTGGGAAGCGTGTTGTTTTTATCCAAAAGAAAAGCACGCTTTTATAAGAAGGATACCTGATGTGATTGTGGCTGATCGCACTGTAAATAGTTTGCACCCAACTGAAAAGCCTGTTGAGCTTATGAAAATCATTATTAGTGCAAATGAAGGCAACACCATTCTCGACCCATTCATGGGCTCAGGTACCACCCTGAGAGCTGCAAAAGATCTAAACCGGAAAGCAATCGGAATTGAGATTGAAGAAAAGTATTGTGAAGTCGCAGTTGAACGATTAAGGCAAGAAGTATTGGATCTGAGAGTGTGAATACAAAGCAAACGCTTTTTGAGAAAGATGTTGATGAATGAGGGTTACGAATATAGATGTTTTGAGGAGCCACGAGTCAAAATGTTAAACAAAGATAAAAATATTCAGTATTTTGTAATGTGTTGCAGATGCAAAAAGCTGATTAGATTCAAAGGTGTTAATTGGAAAAATAGAGATCGTTATTGTTGTGAATGCGCTATAATAATCAGTAAAGAAGAGAAGGGGAGGGTTAAAGATGGATCTGTTAATTGAAATCATAGTAAAGGCCACAATCGGCGGAGCAGCCCTGTTTATAGTGCTGATTGTTCTCTGGAAGCTGTTTATAAAAAATATGCTTTACAGGCCCACAGTTAAGCAGTTGATGGAAAAGCAAGCAAACTTGTGGACGTCTACGAATATAACACAGACAGAAAGCGAGTTTTATGTAGCTACTGCAACCGGAGACTATGAAACTATGATGAAACTTTGGAGGAAGGTGAATAATGGCTAAATCAAAAATAATTTGGACTGACTACACTTGGAATCCTATCGTAGGGTGTTCAAAATGTTCTCCCGGATGTGAACACTGCTATGCTGAGAGGATGGCTGTTAGACTGGCGGCAATGGGAGTTGACAAGTATAGAGTTGTTATTACAGATAAGAAGTGGAATGGGAAGCTGTTTTTCGATGAAAAGGCAATGAGTGAACCGCTAAAGTGGAAAAAACCCAGAAGGATATTTGTAAACTCGATGGGTGATACTTTTCATGGGAAAGTAAAGGCGGGCTGGTACAAGGACATATACGACACAATCAAAGCATGTCCGCAACACACTTTTATAATATTAACCAAAAGGGCAGATCAACTCTCTGAGTCGTATGAATTGTTTCAAAAGTTTTGGATTGGTGATTTGCCGAATGTCTGGCTTGGAGTCACGGTTTGTAACCAAGATGAAGACAAGAATATTCGTCTACTACTGCAGGTTCCTGCTGCAGTAAGGTTTGTGAGCATTGAACCGATGTTGGGGGAGATTAATTTGGATGATATAATTGACGAAAAGACTGAATTTTATGAGGATCACATTAACGCGCTGTATTGTGATGTATCTCCAGAAGACGATCTAAAATACCACGGGCAGACTATCAACTGGGTAATCTGTGGTGGCGAATCAGGCCCGAAGGCTCGACCGATGAACCCTGATTGGGTTCGGAACCTGAGGGACCAGTGTAAAGCTGACGGTGTGTCGTTTATGCTTAAACAATGGGGAGAATACGGACCTGTCAACGGTGACAATATGGTAAGAATGGGTAAAAAAGCTGCTGGCCGTCTTCCTGACGGGGAAATATGGGATCAATACCCAACTCAAAAGATTGAGCATTACAAATGAAAAAGATTGTATTATTTTTAACCGGTTTTCTTCTGGAGCTGGAACGGGGGCCATTTTGGGATTGATGATTGCGAAACTAATAACAGGAGGTAAATAGTGGCTAAAAGAAAGCGACCGCGTATAAAAGATTTAAAGCAGGGACAAACGATTTGGGTGGTAACTGTTAGTTTTGAAAAAGGTTATTTAGAGCCTGTTGTGAATAGGTATTTATTGTATAGCCACAATGAGCCACTTCCTGAAGAAAGGCAAAAAATTAAAAGGATGCCAGCTAACTATTTAAAGAAAATATTATTTGGTATGCAAAATTTTCCTCGTTTGCCAGACATATTTTACAAAGAAAAAGCAGCTATAAAGGAATACAAGAGATTGAAAAGAAAAATAGAAAACGATATAGAAAGGGGAAAATAGCATGAATAAGAATCCATTTTCAAAACCAGTTGACATTACAATATTTCCGGAAAACACTCCGGAAAAGGCTTATTTGGAATTTGCAAAGGCATGGCAAGAAAAAGACTACGAGGGTATGTTGAATGTTTGTCAGCGGTCGTGGGCGATCGATAATGCAGACGCAACAATTAAAACTCTGGACGAAGCTTTCAGGGGTGTCGAGCTGGTCCAGCTAATTTATGTCGATCGGATTCCGGCAGAAGAGATGCGGGCAAAGGGATTGAATCTTGACGTGGTCGCAGATCTGAAAGTCTGTGTAAAAATCAAGATTGGGGGAAAGACTAAAATAGAGGTGTTCCTTCCGCGTGTGATCTGTGAATCCGGATATCAACAACCAGATCCAAAAGGTAAGTGGGGAGTAAATCCGGTATCGTGTTTCAAAAAGAGACCAGCAAAGAGGTAAAATGTTTGTTAAAGACCTTGCAAAAATTTTGAAAGTCGATCCCAGGGTAGTCATTGCTGAGTGCAGAAAGGGCAAGTGGGGGGCGGTTAAAACATGGCGCTGGATAATTAGCAACCCGCCTGATTTTGAGGCAACAATGATTCCCAAGGATGTAGCCCGAATTATGGGAGTTTCACCCCAGTTAGTTGTAAAGTGGTGCAGACAGGGCAGGGTTAAGTCAATCAAGGTTGGCTCTGGTCGTAATTGTGTTTGGCGTGTTGATTACGAAGACGGTACCAGACTGATGTATTCGAGACAATTTGGATTTAGAAAGGGTTTGTTGCATGAAAATAATCACAACAACAATAAGGCATAAGCAAAACGAAATGCAGTTAGCGGAGTTTCTTGAGGCGTGTAAAGATCCGAGACTGGCAAAAAGATATCAGCCGGATCGATTACTAAAAACCGGCTTTTCGAGAACAGTAATCGAAGAGAATGGGGCACAAATAGAAACTATTGTGCAGATAGAAAAAGACTAAGCCGGATTATTCCGGCTTTACCCCTCTTCTATTTCAATGAGATCAGAAATTACCATGCCAATTAAAGACCGGACAACCTCTGAATATTCCCTGTTTTTTTCTTTGCATCTACTAATAAAATCTTTTTTCACTGTAGAATTGATGCGAAAATAGATATTATCATCCTGTTTGAGAGTTTGTTCTTTTTTTACTTTTGCCATATTTCCCCCATTTTAAAATTATTTCATTGCAAAAATCTAAGTAGTTTGTTTCAATTTTAAACCTATTGTCTCTATCCTTTAATTCTTTTTTTAGCGCAGCAAGATCAACACTGAAATCATACCTCTTAACTATTTGCAACTCTCCAGACATTGCCTCCTGCTCTGCGAGATAAATCAATTTGTCCGCAGCCTGGATTATTTCCGTACGCACTGTGTTTTCCGAAACATTCCGGAGCCTGGTTACTGGTCCAGAGCATCCGGCTTGACTCAAAAACAGTGAAAAAATTAGTATTTTTTGAGTAATTTTAGGAGTTTTTCTTCGAAAACCGCCTAAAAGTCCTACATAAAACAACACTGCTATTGCGGCCAAAATGTACCACATAGTATACTCCTTTTGGTTGATTGTTATAACCGGTTGCCGCCAGTTGTGATTAGCTGCCCGGCCTGTTACCGCAGATCGGGCTTTTTTATGCGTACCACTTCTACCTCGGGCTAAACCCGTCTTTAGCTAAAAATCTCCTTATCTTTTCAGCACCAGCACTTGAACCCCATTCAAGTACGCCACTGAAAAATAGCTCAATAAAATCAATGGTTTATACATTCTTTACATTCGGCTTGCGGAATATTTACGGGATTGGGGTTTGCCACGCTCCCCGAAGGGAGTGGTTTAGTTAATCAATGTCGTACCCCTCGATACAATCCCAATCAACGCTCCCCAGGTCACCCTCACAGTTATCAACCTGTGATTTGTCGGGATAGTAGTAGACTGTTAAGGTCCGCTTGATTCCATCTTTATCAACCATATCCACCGAAGCCGCAAACTCGTACACACCCTCTAAATCCAGAGATTGATCTACCCGGTTTGTAAAATCACAATTTAGCCCCTCGACCTTCTCAACTACGCCAAGCCCTGCCCGTTCAATTGCCTGTTCTCTTGTCAGTTTCCCGTGTCTCATTTTAAACTCCTCTGTTGATGTTTATTGTTTGCCACGCTCCCCGAAGGGAGCCGCTCCCGGCCTAAGGCCTGACCGCCGGGACGGGTGACTGGGCTTATTCCCAGTCTTCTTTTGCCTCTAGGACCTCTTCAAGTGTCCCGGTTTTTCTGATTGGGTTTCCGTTTTCGTCCGACAGTTCTACATTGATCGGTGTTCCGATATGGTCCTCCATGGGAGTTTCACTACTAATTGTTCCGACTGTGTTGTCACTGAGTCTGATTGTGTATTTCATCTCTAACTCCTCGTTGATTGTTTAGGTTTGTCTCATGCTCACAGTAGTAATATAACACTATTTCAAAGCAGTGACAATACAAAACGTATATACAAGCTAAAAAATATAGTCCTGTGTAGTCCTAATATCTTATAACATTTATAAAATCAATGGCTTACAAATTCTACCCAAAGCCTTATAAATCAGATTAAATCCTCTTAAAACTTTCCAAAAAAATAACGCTTATTCAATGTAAATTTACACGTAGAAAAACTTATACAAATACGGTATACAAGAGATGCCTATATACAATAATTTGCGGTATCTTCGGTAGAGAACACAACTGAGAGGGGCGATTGTGTGCCTAGTATTGAAAAACTACCGGAGAACAAAAGACGCTATGGGTTCAAGCCTGGTATGTCTGGCAATCCTGCTGGTAGACCTAAAAAAGTTAAGTGCATCCCCGACATTCTGGCCAAAATCGGTAAGCTCAAAGTCAAAGACAACGATCTCCTCCCTGATAAGATCCGGGAAAAATTTGATGACAAAACTACCATGTTTGACGCTGTACTCAATATGGTCTACATCTATGCTCTGCAGGGTCAAGCATGGGCAGTACAGTTTATTGCTGAGCGCACAGAGGGGACGGCTCCTAAAACTGTCGTTTTACAAAGCAACAGAATCTTTGTCGGTATAGAAGGATTAGAAGAGAATGGTCTATCTGAAGCAAATCAAATTGAAACCGATCCTGATACTGTTGCTGGTCCTGGTAGCGATGGCTGATCTATATCTACATATAGATGCCAGGGTGATCAATCGCAAGTATCATCAACTAGTTAATTGCGACATCCCTACTCAAATTGTGTACGGTGGTGCATCTTCCGGAAAATCCTCTTTTATATTCGGGCAGCGCACAGTTCTGGACATGTGCCAGACTGAAAGAAACTTTCTGATTGCTAGAAAAGTGGCCAAGACAATTCGCGGCTCTGTTTTTAATGAGGTTGAAAAAGGGATAAACAGATTTCAGATCTCTCAGTATTTTGATATCAATCGATCTAACATGACAATCACTGGTCCGAATGGAAGCATGATCGCTTTTGTCGGGCTGGATGACGTTGAAAAAGTAAAGTCAATCACACCTCCCAGGGGAATTTTTACCGACCTGATTGTTGAAGAAGCAACTGAGATTTCAGAGAATGATTACAACCAGCTTACTCTCAGACTTCGTGGATTATCTCAGTATACAAAAAGAAAAGTGATGCTCTTTAACCCCATCTATCGTACACATTGGATCTGTAAGCGGTTCTTCAATGGACAAAACACAAAATCCTTTAGAGATGAGAAACTCCTGATCCTTCACAGTACATATAAGGACAACAATTTTCTATCCCCTGAAGACGTTGATGTCATCGAGGGAATGAAGCAAATCTCTCCCTATCATTATATGGTGTACGCTCTGGGAGAATGGGGAGTTCTGGGAGATCTGATATTCAGCGACTGGAGAGTTGAAGATCTTGCCGGAAAGCTTAACCAGTACGAAGAAGTCAGAAATGGACTTGACTTTGGTTTCACAAATGATCCTACTGCAATTGTCAAAACTCGACTATACAGACCAAAGAAAGAGATCTACGTTTTTGATGAGCTTTATGAGCGTGGTTTGACAAACCCTGACATAGCCAGACTTGGGAGGCCAATTTTGGGAAATGAAACAGTCTGGTGTGATTCTGCCGAACCGAAATCTATTGCTGAATTGCGTCAAGGTGGACTCAATGCCCGCGGAGCTGACAAGGGCAAAGATTCGCTTTTATATGGTATCCAGTATTTACAGGGGTTTTCATTTGTAGTTGATAAAAATTGCCAGAATTTTATTAATGAAGTATCAACATACCAGTGGCAGAAAGATAAAGATGGGAATTCCATCAATCAGCCCATTGGAGTTAATGACCATTTAATGGCGGCTCTTCGCTATGCATATTCACGGGATAGAGTAAGTGGGAATTATGTATCATGGATAAAGGGATAAGCACCCCTCTTTTTATTGCAAACAAGTACGGGCAAATTGTTGATACTGTTTTGCGTGGCATGACTCAACTCCCTGGCCATACTTTTATGCAGCCTATCTATAAGTTGCTAAATCAGGGTGAGATAAAAGAGCCATATCGTCAGCATGTCTGGACTTATGCCTGTGTAAGTGCGATTGCCCTGGCAGCTCAGAGAGTTCCGTTTATTCTTATTCGTGAAAAAGAAGCGAAGGGCAATAGACCTGTAAAGGCGCTACTCAGAGAAGTGCGGAGTGTTAGACCTGAGCATCGCTACAAATGGACACCAGATAAAATTTACAAACTTGGATTTGAACCGGTCGAATCCGGTCCAGTCTATGAGCTTTTTGATACTCCCAACCCGCTAATGTGCCGGTCCCAGCTTGTCGAGTCGTTAGTTATCCTCCTCTATCTAACTGGCGCGACATTCTGGGTTCTGGATGCGGGTAGCAGCGGAAACGGTGCTGTTGATACGAATGAATTGCCTAAAGAGATATGGCCATTTGGTCAAGACTGGTTTGATCCTGAAGTCAACAAAGAAACGGGATTGCTTAAGCGCTGGAAGCGGATCAGGCGTGGCGACATGCCCGAAGTATCCTTTGAACCGCATCAGATAATCAGGTTTTACAAATACAATCCGTATAATTTTTATAATGGCCTGGCACCTTACGAAGTCGTAAGCCGTTCAGCCTCTCAGGACTTCAAAGCCCAAATTTTCAATGAAAACTTCTTTGATAATGGTGCAACTCCATCAGGGTTTTTAAAGGTCAAAGATTTTCTTACTCAGGACGAACAGCAAAGCGTTTACAAAGCTTTCAGAGACAAACATCAGGGATACAAAAACGCTCATAAAATGGGTTTGCTTCAAGGTGACGCTTCGATCGAATGGAACCCTCAGACTCACAAAGATATGCAGTTTTTAGACAGCCGCAAGTGGAACCGCGACGAGTCATTCGCTGGCTTCGGTGTTCCCAAAATGAAAGCTGCTATATACGAAGATCTGCAATTGGCGACAGCTCTTGCTGCTGACAAGGCTTTCTGGCTCGATACTGTTATTCCCAATCTGCACTACTTCGAAGATGTAATCAATTCCAGATTATTCAAGGGCAACATAAAAGAAACTCAAGGGTTATACTGTATGTTTGATCTGTCAGGAGTAGAAGCTTTGCGACCTGACATGGATCAAAAGACGAAAGTTGCTAAAACTCTTTTCGATATGGCAATACCATTTAATCGGATCAATGAAAAGTTGGAATTGGGCTTCGAGGAAATCCCCTGGGGTAATGTGGGCTGGGTAAGCTTGGGAATGACTCCGATTGATAATAGTTTTTCAGTTGATGATTTTAATCAAGTTGACGGCTCTGCTACTGATGAGAGCGACTACAAAGAATCTGATTCTAAAGATTCCGGAAAAACTCTTTATCGTAATGCGGATTCCAAGGCTATCACAAAAGCAAAACTCTCAAAGCGATGGATTGATCGAGTATTTCGACCGATCGAAGCTGGTTTCCAGAGAAAAATTAGAAGCTACTGGAACGAGCTCAGAAATCATCAAATATCCAAGTGGAACGAAGCTACAAAAACAGTCAAGGCAATGCCGACCAGTGAAGAGCTGCAAGAAATTCTCTTTAACAGTAAGGAGTGGCAGGACAAGCTTTTGAAATTCTCCAAGCCGTTTATTTACCAATCTGCAAAACTCTCTATTGATATCACCTTTGAGGATTTGGGTACTACAGTATGGGAAATTTCAGATCCGCGCATTCAGGCTGTGCTCAAAGTAAAAGAGAACAAGATTGTCGGTATCACTGAGAGATTTTGGAAACGTTTGAGAAGTTCTCTTGTTGCAGGCCTTGATGATGGTGAAACACTGTCAGAACTTACTCAGAGAATTAAGATGGAATTTGGTCACATAGCCAGCCCTGCCCGGACGTTAACGATTGCGAGAACCGAAACCGCTCAGGTCGCTTCTCCAGTCAGGCACATAGTTCTTGCAGGTGAAGGTGTGACAAAATGCGACTGGTCCGATTCTGGTGATGACCATGTGCGCGGTGATCATTTGATTTTAAATGGTTTGGGACCTAAGCCCATTGACCATAATTATATGGAAGACCTTGGCAAACCTGGAATTCTTACGCACCCATCAGATCCCAGAGGGCCAGCAGATCAGGTTATTAATTGTCGATGTTTGGAAATACCGGAGGATTGAAATATGGACGAACTGGAAAAGATTCTTGAACAGCTCAAATCATTGAAAGAGGCTTCAGTTGAAGAGGTTCAGAGCGTGTACAAACGATATGAGACTATGGGGGCCAGTGGAACCGAACCGGCTTCAAAAGAAGTCTTTCTTCAGCAACAAAATTTGAGTGCCGATGTCCTCAGTTGCGATTTGACAGAGAAAGACATTCAGGGGCTTTTTGAAGAGCGCGGAATGAAATATGATGAGCGGTTTAAAGACCGCGTCAAAATCTATCGTGCCAGTGACGAGACCGTTGATTCTGCAGGTGATATTATCAGACAGACAGGGTGGAATTTTTCAAGGTTCAGAACCAATCCTGTTTTCGCATACTGTCATGATTACTATACGCTCCCTATCGGATCAGCCATTAAATGGCAAGTCAAGGATGGTGCTCTTTTCATCCATGAAGTCTTTGCGCTCCCCGAAGCTAACCCATGGGCTGACATGTGCCTTCAAATGGTCAATGCTGGAATGTTTAAGGGGTGTTCGGTCGGTTTTATTCCTCAGAAAGTTATGAGGATTGAGGATGAGAGCGAACGGGCAAAGCTCGGTCTCGGTCGATGGGGAGTAATATTTGAAAAGCAAACGCTGCTCGAGAACTCAGCCTGCACTCTGGGCTGCAATCCCAATGCGCTTGTACAAGATGAGATTGCAAAGGCACTACAGGGGAAAATCATTGCTAAAGATTCCCTCATGCGGATCGTGAAAGATGATGGGCAGTTCAAAGCTCCTGAATCATTGAAGATCAGTATTGATAGGGCTTTTACTCTTTGTCAGACAAAGAAGGTGTTTGAGATGGTGCCGATAAAGAGTGTGCCGGAAACACCTGAAACAAAAACAGAGCCAACAGAAGATCCTGTAATACTTGCACTGAAAGACTTCAGGGGGTCTGTTATTGACAAGATAGTTGATATCAATTCGCAACTCACAGCCATAAAAACCGATATAGCCCAGTTGCGGACGGATGATAAAGGGGCTGGTGGTAGCGGTGGCAATAAGCCTGATACCGTACCTGATACCGATCTTGCTAAAGCTTATTTTGAACTTGATGAAATGATAAGAAATTAACCGTAAAATAAGGAGATTCCATCATGGATGAACTGCTTAAAAAAATTGCTGAACTAAGAACATGGCAGGAACAACAGTATGCAGAATTAAAAGACACTGTTGCTTCTGTTAAGGACCAGTTCAGTAAAGGCGTTGTTTCTCAGGAAACACTCGATAATACTATCAAACAGTTTAACGCTGAAGTTGCTGCGATGAAAACTAAGATGGCCGAAGTTGATGAGCAGCTCAGAAAACGAGCCACTGTCATGTCCGGGCTCGAAGATGATGTTGAAAAAGGCAAAGTTAAATTCTCTATCTGCCGTACTGTTATGGGTCTGTTCCAGAACAAGTGGTATGATGCAAAAGGTAATGAGGTCAAAAGAGAAGACTCAGAAGAGTACAATATCATAAAAGAGTACATGGACAAGGTTTCAACCAAAGATGCGCAGTCAACCACAGGCGGTTCTGGCGGTTACTCAATTCCTCCGCAAGCCATCATGAATTTCATTGAAAAGCTCTACTCAAAAACTGTTGTAGTTGAGGCTGGGGCTAGAATAATGACCGGTTTAACGGGCTCACCTGTCTATATTCCCAGACAGTCCGGGTCTACTACTGCTTATTGGATTGGCGAAGGCGATGATATTACAGAAAGCAAAATATCTGATGAACAGATAAACATGACTCCCAAAGAGTGCACCGGCCTTGTTGTGGTAAATAATAAACTGTTGAAGCTCTCTGCTTCAAATCCGTCAATTGAGGATCTGATTGTTAATGATTTAACAAAACAGATTAAAAGAGCAATCGACATCAAAGCGCTCCGTGGTGATGGTCAAAGTGATACTCCTGTCGGTGTTCTCAATGCCGGTACTGGCCTTGGGACCCTTTCGCTTGGTGATGACGGCGGTTATTTCGATTTTGATACTGCTCTGGATATGGAAGGTATAGTTGACGACGCTGATGCTCTCGATGGAAAGCTGGCATATATCACTCACGGGAAAATCATTCGTAGGCTGAAAAAGAGAAAAATCCCGATGTATAGCGGTGACAGCGGTGGTTTGCCTTTGCTGTGGCCTATGAATGATCAGAATGTTCGCGATTCCCTGGGATATTCATTCCATACTACCACTAAAATTCCAACCAATCTGACAAAGGCTGGATCAGGCGCAGTCTGCTCTGAAGTTTACTTCGGAAACTGGGACGATTTCATTCTTGCTCAGTGGGGCGGTCTTGACTTGGCAACTTCTGACAGTGCCGGAACCGCATTCGAAAAGAATCAGATTAAAATCCGTGCTATCCAGATGGTGGATTTTGCAATCAGACATCCAGAGTCTTTCTGTGTCTGCACTGACGCTAAGACTGTTTAATCTGAACTGATACTGGTAACGTGTTACGTTAATTATTGCCGGGGCAAACCCGGCAACTTTTCAACTTTAACGAAAGTGAAATATGAAAACAAGAATAATTCTCTGTGTAATAATGATCAGTGCCTTTTTATTGGTCAATGCCAAAGCTGATCAGGTGGGAAATGAAATCGGTACCTATGAGATGTTTGATCTTGCAGCGAGGACTTCTTTAGTGGGTACCTATGGGAGCAAAGTCCTTGACCGAACCGGGTTTAATTCCTGTGTTGCCATTGTTCAGTCTGCAAAGTCATCTGCAGGAGAGAGTTGCGCATTAGAAGTTATAGTGCAACACTCCTCTGCTCCTGTCGATGGGCTAATTAGCACCAGGCGGCCAAATGATGCTACTGATATGGCGCTCAACGATAGTGCTAACAGGAAAATGATAGCTGCGGAATTTACTCAAAAAGCCGATCAGCAGCTAAAATCTATTACGGTTAGACTAAAAAAAGTTGGCACTCTAACCGATAAATATGTAATTGCTACTCTTAAAGCAGACAGCTCAGACTTGCCTGCCAGCGATGCTGTTCATGCCGACCTAATCGACTCTGTGGCAACAGCATCTATCGATACTGCATATAAATGGTTTACATTTAAATTTGATCGACCTCAAGACATGGACAGTAACGAAGTATATCACATGGAGCTGTCTACTGACTACACTGCCGATGGGACAAATTATGTCGTTGTACAAGTGGACGATGTTGATAGTAATGGAAACGTTGAGGTGCTAAAAGCAACTACATGGCAAGACAGTGCAGCTTATAATCTTGTTGGGTATACTCAGGTTTACAATTTTAAAGACATTTCCGGAACTCTCATGGGAAAGGCAACTACTACAGCTCCGATGTTTAGTACAAAAGATATAAACCTACGAAGTAAGGGCAAATACTTGCGACTAAAAATGACGTGTGCCGGGAGTGATGGATCGTTTGTTTCGGGTGGCTTAATAGTTCTCGGAGAATCACGAAAGAAACCAGTGACCGATTAAGGGGGAGGCATGAAGTATTACATTAGAGAAGGGTATACTTTTATTGTTGGTAAAAACAAGGTACTTCACAGCAAAGACGAGGAAGGTAACCGTGTTGTTATCGATGATAAGAAGTTTAAAATCGATGGCCAGGAACACAAACTGGAGTTTGTTGACAAGCCGAAACCAGCAGAAAAAAGATACACTCTTTCCGAAGTCGTAAAACTTATTCTGAGTGCTGTAATTGATACTAACAGTGAAGCCATTGCTGAACTGTCTGGGCTCATGAATCCTGTCAATGAGGCACTCGGGGAAAAAGGTCTTGAGCTATCTGTGTCACAGATTAAAAAAGAACAGGAGGTCAAAGTTGATCAGACAAAACCTGAGCAGCCGAAACCAGGATCCGGAACAGGAGAGAGATCTTCAGGGCCCGCAGCACAGAATGCTCATATCGCCAGTAAGGTCGAGCAGTCTGCAAAGTCTGAGAAGATCACCATCCCGGCACCAAAGAAGAGTTGAAAATGCTGATAACAACACATCAGGCAATTAAGGATTTCATTGGTAGTAAAGAGAGCAAGGATGATGCGCTCCTTGCTAATCTTGCTACTGCTGTTTCTCAAATGTTTGAGAAGGAGATGAGACGCAAAATCGAGACTAAGGGTCGGGTTCAGTTCTTTGATGTTGAAGAAGGACAAAAAATATTTAGACTGGATGCTTACCCGGTTACCTGGTGTAGTGTTTACAACAGTGAGTCACGCGAGTTTGACGAAGAGATACCACGAAAGAGCTACACTTATTTAGGCAGACTTGGCGAACTTGTAATTGATAAATACTCTCTGGTGCCTGGCGAAAAAGTTTTAAAAGTTGAATACCTTGGAGGAATGGCAGCCGATACGGCTGAGTTCAAAGAAAGGTATCCGGACATTGAAATGGCAGCACGTACTCAGGCTGCATTTTGGTATGAAAAGAGAAACAGGCTTGGCATAGCTAGTGAATCAGTAGCTCAGTCAACTACCCATTTTTTGAAACTTGAACTGATGCCTATTGTTAAACAGGTATTGCAGCCATATGCAAGGAAGTGCTATGTCTGAAGCGAATTTTAATGAATTTGCAAAACAGATTAACGAGGTAAATACCCTTCTCGCTCATCTTCCGGGTGATGTTGTTCAGCCCGGTGCAAAGCATGGCTTTCAGAAGTTTGGACGTAAGTTTGTTGGCACTCTTCAAAACGAGATGCGGGGGTCAAGAGACAATACCGACATACTTCACCGAAGAACCGGAAATTTAGCGAGATCCTTACACTCAGATGTAGACGAGAGCGAAGGAAAGATTTCCAGTATTGTTTGGATTGATAAATCTACACCGTATTGGAGGTCTCATGAGTTCGGCGCAACAATTACGCCGAAAAGAGCAAAGTTTCTTGCAATTCCATCAGAATTGATCCAGACCGCTGCAGGTGTCTCCAGGTACCAGAGCCCGCGTGAAATTCCTGATTTGCATTACGCCCAGCTTCAGGGTAAGAACGGAAAAACTTATCCCGTCTTGGGAAAGCCTATTGACGGAGAGTTCAAAGTTTTCTTCTGGCTTGTAACTCAGGTAAAAATACCGGCAAGAATGCACCTGAGAGATAAGTGGCAAACCGCTGCACCTTTGGCAATCCCAATGGTAGTCGAAGGAATAAGAAAAGAACTGGACAAGAAAATCAAAAGCGGTATTAAAAGGATAATGTAATATGTCTCATATAATCAAAAATATAATTGATAAGCTGGAAAAAAGATTTGCTGAGATAGTAAATATCAGTCAGCCAATTCCAGACAGTAGTAATTCAACCGATCCAAACAGTGTAAGCGTCCAGTCACTTGGGCCTTATATAGGTGTAAACCCTGTTGTTTACACCATAACAGTTTCAAGAGGTGGTAAGTTTGGAGTTGCTCAAATAGATATAAAAAGAGATGGTATAGAGATAGCTAACTCAATCGCTGTGATAAATGATACAGAAATTCCGATTGGGGTGTTTGGGGCAAAAATAAAATTTGTTGACCTGGCCGGATATTCTTATTTACGTGTTGGCGATTCGTGGACTATTAAGTGCGGTAACTACAAAAACACAGTTCAATCTGTTTTGCTCTCACACGGATCATCTACCATTATCAAAGATTTTCCAGGAATCGTGTTTGCTCCTGACAGCCAGAAATACGGAAATCCTACAAGTGCAAAATATGACAGTACCTTATTTGTAAGGTCTGAACTATGGATCAAAAGCGATCGTAGCGAAGATGTTATATATGATATGATTGATTTTCTCGATGACTTCGAAAAGGTGATATCTAAAGACGTTGCCTTAGATGGAGTTGTTGACGATCTTCAGTTTCAAACTGGAGATTTTATTCTACCGGCAAATGATCGTCCATACGGGGTTATATCGGTCGATATGGCGATTTTTTATAAACAAGTAATGTAAAGGAGTTAACCATGTCTGTAAATAGAACGGTTAATCCAAACACTGAGCAGATAATTCAAGGAGCCGGAAAGATTAAGCTTGACAGCATTGATCTTGGATCCTTCCGCGATGGTGTTACGATTACCTATTCATCGACAGAAACTTTTACCAGATCGGATTACGCCCTGGGCGAAATTGATGGCGAAGTTACTGGCTCTGAGATGTCTGTCAATACCATTCTTGAGCAGGCTACAGCCACAAATATTTGCGTTGCCCTGGGCGGAAACACCTCCAGCTCTTCCAGCTCTTCCAGCTCAATCATCTATGATTTTGGGCCCGAAATGGCTATGGCGCCAAAAGAACTGGTACTGCACGGAGCAAGCGCACTGGACAAAACCAAGGGGCGAAGATTCACGTTTTTCCGGGTTATCCGTGTTGGTCAAACTGGCCAGACTCTACGGAGAGGAACTGAACAGTTGTTACCTGTGACCTTTAAATGCCTCCTGAATGGTAGCGGTAAATATTTCCGAATGGAAGAGCCGGTATCCTTAGAGGAGATAACTGGTGATAGTGGTGGTGAAGAGTAATGAGGGCGGGGCAACCCGCTCTTTAAAGGAAAAACTATGAAAATATACTGGCCAGAATCTCAAGGGAGAATGTGCTCTTATGTGGGTTACAATCATGCAGTAGGATTGCTTGCAAAAGCACTAAGTAGCTGCATCACATCTAATCCGGA
>LSQX01103675.1_pt1 | contig 32841 bp, 37 predicted proteins | sample 654561 | NCBI WGS metagenome assembly LSQX01 (sample SAMN04489861, study PRJNA283612) | anaerobic digester metagenome | isolation source: 4 biogas reactors fed with cattle manure at either 37C or 55C with and... | place: Denmark: Kongens Lyngby | collected 2014 | reverse complement strand
CGAAGAGTAGGGGGCTGTGTTTGTGCGTGGTAAAATTAGTGGCGTCAAAAAAGCTGCCATCCTGTTGATGGCCCTGGGGCCCACCATATCGGCAAAAATTCTGAGACATTTCAATGAAGCCGACATTGAGAGAATTTCGCTGGAGATAGCCAACACATCCAAGGTTGAAATATCCCTCATAGATGAGGTCTTTGAAGAGTTTTTGCTGGTTAATCAGGCTCAGAAATACATGCTGGACGGCGGGATTGAATACGCCCGGACGCTGCTGGAAAAGACCCTGGGCAGCCAGAAAGCCCATGAAATAATTAAAAAATTGCGGGATGCTTCCCAAATCAAGCCTTTTATGTTTGTTCGCAAAGTGGACCCCAAACAGCTTACCAACATGATAGCCAACGAGCATCCCCAGACTATTGCCCTTATTCTTTCTTATTTGGATGCACAACAGGCGTCGCAGATACTGTCCAGCCTGCCTGAAGAGCAGCAGGCCGATATTGCCCATCGCATTGCCATGATGGAGCGAACCTCGCCGGAAGTGCTGCGGGAAGTGGAAAAGGTGCTAAGGGAGCGCCTGACTTCCGTAGTGCAGCAGGATTATGCCGTGGCCGGCGGGATTCAGGCTCTGGTTGATATATTAAACAATGTGGACCGCGCCACAGAAAAACTGATCCTGGAAGAACTTGAAGTCGACCATCCCAAACTGGTTGATGAGATCCGTAAACGCCTCTTCATCTTTGAAGATATCATTTCTCTGGACAATGCATCTATCCAGCGGATTATCCGTGAAGTTGACCAGAAAGACCTGGCCATGGCACTCAAGGGCTCCAGTGAAGAAGTCAAGGAGCGGATTTTCCGCAATGTTTCCAAGCGCGCTGCGGAAATGCTGCGTGAAGACATTGAGTTTATGGGGCCTGTCCGCCTGCGCGAAGTGGAAGAGGCACAGCAGCGGATTGTCAGTGTGGTGCGCAGGCTGGATGAAGCCGGTGAAATTATTATTTCTCGAGGCGGAGAGGATGCAATTGTTGTCTAGAATTATCAAAGGTGAAAGTATAGCCTGTCAGGAGGATTGTTTGCAGCTGCCCTTGCTGGTTGTTGTTCCCAAGGAACCGGCGCGCAGTGTTTCTCCGGAGCCTGCCGCACAGGACGGGGAGATAGCGTGCGGGTCGAGGGAAGAAGAAGCGGCGGCAGTTCTTGCCGCCGCCCGGGCCGAATGTGAAGACCTGCTGGCCCGGGCAAAGGCGGAATGTGAAGCCATGCTGGCCGCCGCGGCTGAGGAAGCGCAAAAACTGCGGGCGGAAGCGGAAAAAGCCGGTTTTGCCGCCGGCAGGGAGGAAGGGCTTGCGGCGGCGGAAGCAGAGCGGAAAAAACTTGTGGCTGAGGCCGAGCGTTTGCTGGCGGAAGCCAGGCAGATACGCAAGGAGATGCTGGCCCGCGTAGAAGGACAAGTAGTCCGGCTGGCTGCCCGGATCGCCGGGAAGCTGTTGCAAACAGAGCTGCAGCAGCATCCGGAAACAGTGGCCGCCATGGTACACTCCGCCCTCATGACATTTGCGGAAAGCGGTGAGATTATCATCCGCCTGCATCCCGATGATGCCGTTGTTTGCCGCGCACAGCTTGCCGGGTGGCAGGAAAAATTGCAGGATAAGGCTGTCTGCTTCATTCTGGAAGATGCAGCCATACCGCGCGGCACTTGCAAATTGGAGACAACCGACAGCGTCATTGAATGCAACCCGCAGGAACAGCTGGAGAAGCTGCAACAATTACTGCAGGATGTGAAGCATGATGGCTGAACTGAACTTTGCACCATATTTTGCGGTTGTAGAGGAGTTTTCGCCTGTGCGTGTCGCCGGGCGGGTGACACAAGTGGTAGGGCTGACCATTGAGGTGCGGGGGCTGCGTTCCTTTATCGGGGAGGTCTGCCTCATAGAGGTGAATTCCCAGGCCGAGCCTGTAGCCGCGGAAGTGGTGGGCTTTAAAAACGGCAGTGCCCTCCTGATGCCCCTGGGCGACTTGCAGGGGATCCACCCCGGTTGTGCGGTGTACCCGACGGGAAAAGCTTTTGCCGTGAAGGTGGGGCCGTCCCTTTTAGGCAGGGTGGTGGACGGCCTGGGGCAGCCGCTGGACGGAGGCCCCGTCACCGGTCCCGGAGTTTTATGCCCGGTGGAGAAAGATCCGCCCAACCCGCTGGAGCGAAAACGAATTAAAAAAATCCTGCCCACAGGTATCAGGGCGATAGATTTATTCCTGACCTGCGGCCAGGGGCAGCGTGTCGGGATTTTTGCCGGCAGCGGCGTGGGGAAGTCCACTCTATTGGGTATGATTGCCAGAAGCAGTGAAGCCGACGTCAATGTGATTGCGCTGATCGGGGAAAGAGGCCGGGAAGTCCTGGAGTTTATTGAACGCGACCTGGGGGTCGAGGGGCTTAAACGTTCCGTGGTTGTAGCCGTAACTTCGGACAGGCCGCCGCTCTTGCGCATCAAAGGGGCCCTGGTGGCAACGGCCATTGCGGAATATTTCCGTGATACGGGCAAAAATGTGATGCTGATGATGGACTCGGTGACACGGCTAGCCATGGCCCAGCGGGAAGTGGGCCTGGCCATTGGCGAGCCGCCGGCCACCAAGGGATATACTCCCTCCGTGTTCAGGCTGCTGCCCCGCCTGCTGGAGCGGGCGGGCACTTCCAGCCGCGGCTCCATTACCGGCCTATATACCGTACTGGTGGATGGCGATGACTTCAATGAACCTATTGCCGATGCAGTCAGGAGTATTTTGGACGGCCATATTGTTCTCTCCCGGGAACTGGCTGCTAAAAACCATTTTCCCGCCATTGACATTCTGCACAGTATCAGCCGTCTAATGATCGACCTGGTAGATGCGGAGCACAACCGGCTGGCCGGCCTTTTCCGGGATTACCTGGCCACTTATACGGAGTCGGAAGACCTGATTAACATCGGGGCTTATGTGGAAGGCACCAATCCGCGCCTGGATGAGGCACGTTCCTACATTGATAAGATGCAGGCTTTGCTGCGCCAGGGGATTGAAGAAACGGAAGCTTGGGACGATTCCCTGGCAAAATTACAGCAACTTTTTGCCGGGGAGTGAGGGTATGTATACTTTCTCTTTGCAAAAAGTTCTCGATTACCGCAAGAAACAGGAAGAGCTGGCACAACGACGCCTGGCCGGGGCACTAAGAGAAAGGGATCAAGCCAGGCTGGTTGTGGAGCAGGTGCAGGATGCCCTCTCCCGCTGTCAGGAAGAATATACCGGGCTGCAATCCCCGGAGCTTGACCTGCCGCGGCTGCTGATGGCCAGTGAACTGGCGGGTGTGTTGACGGACCGCCTCAAACACAGCCGGCAGGAGTTAAAGGAAAAGGAAGCTTGCCTGCGCCAGGAGCAGCGCCGGACGGAAAAGGCAATGCAGGACAGAAAGATTCTCGACAAGCTGCGGGAGAAGGCGGAGCGGGAGTACCTTAAGCAGGAGGAGCGCAAGGAACAACAGCGCATGGATGAGCTGGCGCGGACGGTTTTTCTCCGTACGCACCGCTGATATACAGGCATGAGCAGTGAAAGGAGGTGAGAAAAATGAACGTGATGACGGCTTTGGCTCCGGAGTTGACGTACATGGCGACGGCTGTACCGGAAAGCGGTAGCCGTGAAGACAGGACAGGCGGGTTTGCCGCTGTGCTTGCTTTGCTTTTGCCGCAGGTTTTTCCGGCAGGTAGGCATTTTTTGCCGCTACAGGGAGATGCTTTGCCGGAAAAGGAGGGCGCTTCCCCCTCCGCCGGTGAACCCTTGCAGGGCAGGGGACAGGCTGCTCTCAATGCTTACCTGGCAGAGCAGGCTTTACCGGCAATGTTGGCTACGTGTTCTCTTCCGGGTACAGCGGGAGCAGAACAAAAAGGAGCAGGATTTGATGCACTGACTGCGCGGAAGCTGTTTTTAGCGGCGGCGCTGGCAGAACAGGCAGGAAGAGCCCTGCCCGGCGGGGTTGCTGCGGTAAGCTTTGCGGCGGAAGCAGCGGGCGGCACTTGGCAGGCCGGACTGGCTGCCATACCGTCAGGGAATGCAGTCTTGCCGGAGGGTGCCCTGCCGCCGACAAGTGGAGTGCCGCCGGGGATTGCAGTACCGTCCGGGAGTGCAGTCCTGTCAGAAACTATAGTGCCGTCAGAAACTGTAGTACCGAAAGAAACTGCAGTGCCGTCGGCAAGTGCAGTGCCGTCAGCGACGGCGGAAGCTTTTCCGGCAAAGGAGCCCACGGGGCCCGAGGCGCAGTTTGCGGACAGTTTAGCCGCCGCTGCCAATAGAGAGCAGGCGGAACTGCCTTTACCGGCGGAAATGACACGACAGCCTGTGTTGGAGGCACTACCGGAGACTGCGGCCGAGCCGGTGGAAAAAGCTGCCTTCCCTGCACCGGAAGGCCGGCGGGAAACCTTGCCGGAAAAAACGGCCGCCCGGGATTTGGAAGGGGAAATCCGGCCCGGCTTGGCGGAAAGCCTGCCGGCAACAGGCCGCAAAGCGATGAAGCAGGTCGAGGCGGCACAGGCGGTGAATGCCGCTCGGGCAGGCAATCCGTCGGCGGCAGCAGAAGCCCCCAAGGAAGGAGAGCGGCCCGGGTTGTCTACAGACGTACTGGAGCAGGTTATGGAAAAAATGGAGTTTTCCATCCGCAAAGATGGCGAGCAGAAGCTCTATGTCCGTCTAAAGCCCGAGACGCTGGGGGAAGTGGAAATCCGCCTAAAGCTGGAGGCGGGCCGGCTGACGGCAAGAATTGTCACAGACAATTACCGGGTCAAAGAACTGCTTGATGCTTCCCTGCCCCAGATCAACCGCCGCCTGGAAGCACAGCAGGTAACACTTGCCTCCTTTAACGTCACTGTGGGACAGGAACAAAATCCCGGACGGCAGGCGGAGTCCTGGCAGTCGGTGCAATTCTTAGGGCAGCCGGTGGAGGAGAAACAGGTGGCCGGTGATGCGGCGGATACGGTTGCTCCGGCAGGCAGGGTTAATATCCTGGCATGAGCTTAGGGAGGTGAAAAAATGACGAATATTGCTGTCCTGACGGGTTACCGGGCACTTACGCAGGGCTCGCAGAAAAAAACCGGTGCGGCTCAGGAATTGGGGAAGGACGCTTTCCTGCAGCTTTTGGTGACTCAAATGCGTTATCAGGATCCTTTGAGCCCTCAGGATAACAGTGCTTTTCTCGCCCAGCTGGCACAGTTTTCCGCCCTGGAGCAAATGCAGAACTTGAATAGCAAAGTGGAAAAGCTGCTGGCCCTGCAGGGAGCCGCCCGCAATTTGGCTCCGGCTTATCTCGGTCTTTTGGTCACCGCCCTTGATGAAAACGGGCAAGAGGTGGAAGGGACGGTGACGGCGGTGGAATTTGCCGGCGGGCAGACAAGGCTTGTCATTGACGGGAAAACCTGTGCGCTGGAGGACGTGTTGAAAGTGACGACAGGCGGTGAAGCTTAATGGGCATTGACAAGATCACAGGACAAACTCACCCTGCAGCCCAAACGGAAGCCAAAAGAGTTTCTTTGCCGCCAAAGCCGGGTACGCAGCGGGCGGGGCAGGACTTTGCCCGGGTGCTGGCGGACAAGCTGGCAGCAGCCGGCGAAAGTGTACGCTTTTCCGCCCATGCCAGCAAGCGCCTGCAGGAGCGGAGCATTGTTCTGGAAGACAGCGACCTGAAGCGGCTTGGCGCTGCCATGCGGCAGGCGGCGCAAAAAGGTGCCCGTTCTTCGCTGCTTTTGTACAACGACTTGGCCCTGATAGCCAATATAGGCAGCAAAACCATTATTACCGCCATGAAGGGCGATGACTTAAAAGAACATGTTTTTACCAATATTGACAGTGCGGTGATTATCCGCTGATGTGGCTGGACCTCTTTGAGGAAGCCACCGGCCGTGGACCGACAGAAGCGGCCAAACATGAAAAGGAGGTCAAAAAAAATGCAAAGATCTTTGTTTACTGCTGTTTCCGGTTTGCGCAACCATCAGGTGAAACTGGACGTTATCGGCAACAATATTGCCAATGTGAACACTGTTGCTTTTAAAGCCAGCCGTGTACGTTTTCAGGATGTTTTCAGCCAGACTCTCCGCGGTGCCAGCGCTCCCCTGGGCGGCCGGGGCGGGACCAACCCGGCCCAGGTTGGCATGGGGATGACTGTGAGCGCCATTGATACCATTCACAGCCAGGGCAGCCCGCAGTATACGGGAAATTATACCGACCTGGCCATTCAGGGCAGCGGTTACTTTGTGGTCACTGACGGGATGAATATTTATTACACCCGCGACGGTTCCTTTTCCCGGGCGGCCAACGGCGAGTTGGTCAATTCAGCCACAGGCGTCAAGCTCCTGGGGTGGATGGCGGACGCTGCCGGCAACATTGACACTGCCGGCCCGCTGGGGACGCTCAACATTCCCCTCGGGGAGGATTATGTGGCCAAAGCGACGGAAAATGTCACCATTGCCGGGAACCTGGATGCCATGCTTGCAGCGGGCGACGAGCATGTCACGGATGTGCTGGTTTATGATTCCCAGGGCGGGGTTTATACCTTGACGCTGACATTTACGAAAACCGGTACCAACACCTGGAACTGGGATGCTGCGATGACTGATGCAAGCGGAACAGACATTTCAACTTCTATTACTGGTGGAGGCGATATTGAATTCAACGAAGAAGGCGCACTGAGCACTGTAAGTGGATCTACTTTGCAGGTCAGCCTTACCGGTGTCAATGATCTTAATATTACCCTTGATTTTAGCGGCCTGACGCAGCTGGTGGCTGACCCCATGGTGGGCAGCACCGCCCAAGCCAATTATCAGGACGGTTTTCCGGCGGGAGAGCTGGAGGGGTTTGTTATCGGCAAAACCGGCGTGATTAGCGGTATCTATACCAACGGTATGGTTAAAGACCTGGGGCAGATTGCCCTGGCAGTTTTCCCCAATCCTGAGGGATTGCAAAAAGTGGGCGGCAATATGTATACCGTCTCGGCCAACTCCGGCCTGGCACGTGTTGGGACCCCGGGGAATGAAGGCCGCGGAACCATTGAAACGTCCGCCCTGGAAATGTCCAATGTGGACCTCTCTTATGAATTTACGGAAATGATCACAACAACACGGGCTTACCAGGCAAATTCACGTGTTATTACGTCATCGGACGAGCTGCTGCAGGAAGTGGTAAACCTGAAGCGGTAATAACGAGAGGTGGTTTTTCGGCATGCAAAAACGCATGGATTTATTAACAGTACTGGGGATAGTCCTCGGACTATCCCTGGTACTCGGTGCCATTGCCATGGAAGGCAGCCTGGTCATCTTCTGGAGTTTTTCCTCTCTCATGATTACTGTAGGCGGGTCTTTTGCCGCCCTGTTAATCAACTTCCAAATGCCGCAAATGAAGATGGTTTTCCAGATTACCAAAAAAGCTTTTCTGGAAGACGTGAAAGATATCGGCGAATATATTTCAATCTTTGTGGCATTGGGACAAAAAGCGCGCCGGGAGGGACTTTTGGCACTGGAGGATGACCTTGAGCAACTGGATGACGAATTTCTCACCAGCGGCATGCAGATGGTAATTGACGGGCTCGATCCGGAAATGATTCGCGATATTATGGAGACGGAAATTGAAGCCATGGCCGCCCGGCACCGCCTGGGGCAGGATGTTTTCCGTTCCTGGGGCTCACTGGCTCCGGCCTTCGGTATGATCGGTACTCTGATCGGCCTGATCCAGATGCTGGTCAACCTGGACGACCCCAGCAGTATCGGCCCCGGGATGGCAGTTGCCCTCCTCACCACTTTTTACGGTGCCTTGCTGGCCAACTTGATCTTTATTCCCCTGGCGGGCAAGCTTTCCATCCGCAGTGAAGCGGAAAGCGCTATCAGGGCGGCAATAATTGAGGGTGTGCTGGCAATTCAGGCGGGAACCAACCCCAGGATTTTGCAGGAAAAACTGAAAGCTTTTGCTTCCCCTGAAGAGCGCCTGAGGCTGGAGAAGCAACAAAAAGAAGAAAATGAGGGCAATGAAGAGATGGTGTATGACCATGCGTAATTGGCTGAACAAAAGACCGCCTTCTTCCGGCGGCGCGCCGGAATGGATGGTAACTTACGGGGATATGGTTACGCTCCTGTTATGCTTTTTTGTCCTGCTGTATTCCTACTCCGTGATTGATATACAGAAGTTCCAGCAGATTTTCGCCTCAATTCAGCTGACTTTTCTGGGCCAGGAAGGAATTTTGGAACAGACGCCGGATCCTAACCCGGATGTGACGCCCGTGGAGCCTGATCCGGAAGATAATATTAATCTTACCTACGCAGCCGTGAAGGAGTATCTGCGCCAGCAAGGCCTGGAGGATACCATTAGTGCCCGCCTGGAGGACAGAGGAGTTATCCTGGAAATCCGGGACAATATTCTCTTTGATTCTGGCAAGGCGGATATTAAACCCGAGGCGGCGGAAGTGTTGCGGAAAGTGGCGGGCATTATCAGGAGTGTGCCCAACCAAATTATCGTGGAGGGCCATACGGATAATGTCCCCATTAATACGCCGCGCTACCCGTCCAACTGGGAGTTGTCCGTAGACAGGGCGGTCCGGGTGGTGCGCTTCCTGATTGCCAATTACCATATTGCCCCGGAACGCTTCCTGGCTACCGGTTACGGTGAATACCATCCTGTAGCCGACAACAGCACGGTTGAAGGCCGTGCCCGTAACCGCCGGGTCAATATCGTTATTTCCAATGTTAATTTGCGTGATAAGGAGGCCGGGGCTCGATGAGTGAGATCGAAATAAAAAAAACCGGTAGCGGTATGAAAATACTTGTTATTGTCCTGCTCATAATAGTGCTGCTTAATACGGCACTGCTCGCATTTAATTTCCTGTCGGGCCGGCCGTTATACGCACTGCCTGTTCAGAGGCAAACCAGGCAGTCTGTTGACGGTGAGTGTGAACTGTTCGGACCGGAAGAATATACTGTCAACCTGGCGGACAGCGGGCAGAGGAGATATCTGAAAGTCCGGCTGGTGCTGGCCTATGAGGACAAAAAATTGCAAAAAGAACTTGAACGGCGACAGGCACAAATCAGGGACTTGATTATCCTCACGCTGCGACAGCGTACGGCTGAAGACTTGGCGGAAAACGGCGGCATGGAAACACTGCGCCGCGACCTGAAAAACAGGATAAATGCCGTCCTCAAAACAGGTATTATCAAAGAAATCTATTTTACCGACTTCCTGGTGCAGTAAAGGCGGAGGGTGTATGAGTTCAGCATTTTTATCACAGACGGAAATTGAAGAGTTGATGAAAAAACTGCAGCAACCTGATCCGGAAGCTTTGCCCGGTGCCGCTGCAGCTGAAACCGGAACGCCAAAGCAGGGCAGGCAACAGCATGAAATTAAAAACATTGAGTTCCCTGAGTTGACACCGCAGGAAAGCCGCCGTGAGCAGCGGGAGCTGTCCTATTTCGGTTCCATCCCGGTGAAGCTTACCCTGGAGCTGGGGCGGACAAGGCTGACAGTGCGGGAAATACTCAACCTCCAGAAAGATTCCGTCATTAAGCTGGACAGGCTGGCAGGAGAAAATGCCCTGCTTTTGGTTAACGGCAAGCCGCTGGCTGCAGGCGAAGTTGTGGTGATCAATGAAAATTTTGGTTGCCGTGTTGCCGAAGTTGCACCGGCCGCCGCCAAAACTGGAAAAGAGTGAGAACGTGGACAATTTCCAGGCTTTTCTACAGATAACCGTATCACTTGTTTTTGTCCTGGTCCTGCTTTTCATTTTTACACGCTACCTGCTCCCGCTTTTTGCCGGACGCCGTCCGGGCAGCCGTGCCAACCTGCGTGTAGTTGAACGCCTTGCCCTTGGTGTGCGGGTCTCACTCTGCCTGGTTAAGGTGGGAAAGCGCTACTTGCTGCTCGGTGTCACTCCCACCCGGGTGGATTGCCTGGCGGAAATCAGCAGCGAAGAGCTTGCGGCTACAGAGCCTGCCGGTGTGGGGATGGCCGACTTTGCCGGGCTCCTGCAAAAAAGCAAGGAGAGGCTCATGTCCTTGGGGCGGACTGCCGACAGCCGCGAGGAGCAAGAGGAAGAAGTGGGTAGCCGGGATGAAAGTTAAATACATACTTTGCCTTGTACTATTGCTTTTGTTTTGTGCCCTGTGCCCCGGCCGGGCGGCGGCCCAGCCCCTGCCGTTGCCCAATGTCAACATTGAACTGGGCACTGCCACCGAGCCGCAGGAAGTGGTGGGCACGCTGCAGCTTTTGGCCCTGCTGACAGTACTGTCGCTGGTCCCCGCCATTCTGGTCTTAATGACTTCTTTTACCCGCATTGTGGTAGTTCTCTCTTTTTTACGCAACGCCCTGGCTACACAACAGACACCGCCGAACCAGGTTATTATCGGCTTGGCCCTTTTTCTCACCGTTTTTGTCATGTCTCCCGTTTACAGCGAAATAAAAGATACGGCCCTGACGCCGTATCTTGCAGGGGAGATAACTCAGGAAGAAGCATGGACAGCCGCCACCCGGCCCCTGCGCGAGTTTATGTTCAGGCAGACCCGGGAAAAAGACCTGGCCCTTTTTATCAACATAGCCGGCGCTGAACGGCCGGAAACAAAAGATGACGTGCCTTTTAGCGTCCTGGTTCCCGCTTTCGTGATCTCCGAGTTAAAAACGGCCTTTCAGATGGGATTTTTGCTTTTTGTTCCCTTTCTGATTATTGATATGGTTGTGGCAAGTACAATTATGTCCATGGGGATGTTCATGCTGCCGCCCGTGATGATTTCGCTGCCCTTTAAACTGCTGTTATTCGTCATGGTGGACGGCTGGCACATGGTGGTTAAATCACTGGTGGAAAGTTTTCTGTAGAGGAGGGGGCTTATGTCGGCCGAATATGTCTTGACGATAGCACGGGGAGCAGTGATGACTATTCTTCACCTGGCGGCCCCCCTGCTGGCCATCAGCCTGCTTGTAGGCCTTACGATCAGCATTTTTCAGGCGACGACACAAATCCAGGAGCAGGCGCTTACTTTTGTTCCCAAGATACTGGCTATCCTGCTCGGGCTGCTGGTCTTAGGCGGCTGGATGCTGACAACAATTGTAAATTATACCGCCAACCTGTTTGCGCAGCTTGGTACTTACGGGATGTAGCATTTAGATGGCAAGTTTGGAATGGACCGCTTTACTGCTGTTATTTGTCCGTTTTACCGCTGTTTTTGTCCCGCTGCCCTTCCTGAACCGTGTCCGGGTTCCCGTGCTGTTTAAAACCGGTTTGGCCGCCATGACAGCCTATCTTGTTTTCAGTGCCAACCGGACGCTGGTAGCAGAACTGCCGGCACATTTCCTGTCCTACTTTCTGATGGTGGCGGGTGAAGCACTGGTCGGACTGACCATCGGCCTTTTTACTCTTTTCTTCTTTACGGTTGCCACCGTGGCCGGGCAGTATCTTGACCTGCAGACGGGGTTGACCTCGGCCAGTCTCTTTGATCCTGTTTACGGGACACAAGTTACGCTTTTCGCCCAGTTTTATCAATACTTTGCCCTTGTGCTTTACCTGACAATTGACGGACATCATTACCTGCTGGCGGCACTGGCCCGCAGTGCCGAACTTATCCCCCTGGGCGGCGCGGTGCTGCAGCCTGACCTCTTCCCGCAGTTTACAGCTTATTTTTCCCAAATGGTCATGCTTGCTTTTCAGCTGGCCATGCCGGTAATGGCGGTGTTGGTTTTCTGCGACCTGGCTCTGGGCCTTTTGGCCAAAACTGTACCCCAACTGCACGTTTTTATGGTGGGGATGCCATTAAAGGTAGGAGTTGCCTTATTAATCGTTTATCTTATATTCCCTTACGTGTCACAATTTCTGCAGACAGTTTTCAGCAGTATGCACCAAAACCTTTCCGTCCTGTTCAGCCTTTTTTAGCTCCCGCCAAGCGACTGGACCTGCAACTCTTTGCCGACGGTGAAAAAACGGAAGAACCAACCCCCAAGCGCCTGGAGGAAACAAGAAAAAAGGGACAGGTGGTTAAATCAGGTGAAGTGATAGCGGCCGCCAACCTGTTGGCCTTGACTGCAGTTTTATATGCCGCAGGCAGCTTCCTCTTTTCCTACCTCAAGGAAATGCTTGCCCGCTACCTTAGTTTTCCTCCATTCGCTCCCGGCAGTGAGGCGGTGGGCGGGCTGACAAGAGTAGCCGCCTGGGATTTTGCTGTTGTAACTTTCCCTATTTTTCTTACCGCCGTGACGGTCGGTGTTGTTGTCAACTATGTCCAGTCAGGCTTTCTTTTCACCACTGAACCGCTGAATCCGCAGTTAAGCCGTATCAATCCGGTGGAAGGCTTTAGAAGAATTTTTTCCCGGCGGGCCCTTTTTGATCTGGTAAAGTCGCTGCTGAAAGTGGCCCTTGTGGGGGCGGTTGCTTACCTGTATGTCAAACAGAAGCTGGATGTGCTTTTGCTTTTGCTTTACCAGAACGCGGCCCAAGCATGGGAAACGGCCAGTTCCCTCATACTGGGTCTGTCCGTCCGTGTGGGAATTGCCTTTTTTGCCCTGGCTGTAGCCGATTATATCTTTCAGCGCCGGCAACACCTGCAGAACTTAAGGATGACCCGGCAGGAAGTTAAAGAAGAAATGAAACAGTATGAGGGTGATCCGCAAGTCCGGTCCCGTATGCGGGAAAGAATGCGCCGCCTGGCCATGCACCGAATGATGGAGAGTATACCGCAGGCCACAGTAGTTATTACGAACCCGACAGAACTGGCCGTGGCCTTGCGTTACCGGGACGGCGAGGATGAGGCGCCTGTAGTGGTGGCCAAGGGGGCCGGGGATGTGGCCCGGCGCATCCGGGAAAAAGCAAAGGAACATCATGTGCCCATCGTGGAAAACAAGACTGTGGCCAGGATGCTTTTTACCCAAGTCGAAATCGGACAGGCCATCCCGGTGGAAATGTACCAGGCGGTGGCGGAAATCCTGGCTGCTATTTACCGCCTGCGGCGTTAACGCAGTGGAGAGGAGGATTTTATGGCAAGAGTGGATGCCGGGCGCGGCCGGCAGGTATTGCTGCATTATGCGGATGTAATTATTGCTGCTGCGGTAATCGCAGTCGTCATGATTATTGTCATTCCCATCCCGCCGCTGCTTCTGGATGTGCTGCTTACTGTTTCCATTGCCGCTTCGGTGGTAATCCTGCTTTTGACTCTTTTCGCTACTGAAACACTGCAATTTTCCGTCTTTCCTTCCCTGCTTTTGGTGGTGACGCTTTTCCGGCTGGCGCTCAATATTTCTTCTACCCGCTTGATTTTAAGCCGCGGCGAGGCCGGAGCCATCATCGCCGCCTTTGGTAATTTTGTTACCGGCAATAACTACGTAGTCGGACTGATTATTTTCCTGATTATTACCGTGATTCAGTTTGTGGTTATTACCAACGGTGCCGGGCGCGTGGCCGAAGTGGCGGCCCGCTTTACCCTGGACGCCATGCCGGGAAAACAAATGAGCATTGACGCAGACCTTAATGCGGGCCTGATCACGGAGCAGGAAGCGCGCAAAAGGCGGCGGGAACTGCAGGCGGAAGCCGACTTTTACGGAGCCATGGACGGTGCCAGCAAATTTGTACGCGGCGATGCCATTGCCGGCATAGTCATTACGCTTATCAACATTATCGGCGGCTTTACCATCGGTATGGTCCAGCTGGGTCTGCCCGCCGCCGAGGCCATCCAGCGTTACATAACACTTACCGTGGGGGACGGCCTTGTTTCGCAGATTCCGGCGCTTTTGGTTTCCACGGCCGCGGGTATGCTTGTGACCCGCAGTACCTCCGAAAGCAGCTTCGGCGAGGACCTGTCGCGCCAGTTGTTCAGCTTCCCGCGGGTAATGGCGCTGGCGGCAGCGATCCTGCTTATTTTGGGCTTTGTGCCGCAAATTCCCTTTTTCCCGTTTTTTATTCTTGCTTTAGCCACCGGTTTTGCCGCTTATACCTTATTCCAGGAAGAGAAAGAGGAAGAGGAGCGTCGTGCCCTGCAGGCCATGCAGCCGGAGCGGACGGCGCTGCAGCCGGAAAATGTCATGAATCTCCTGGTGGTGGAGACGCTGGAAATTGAAATCGGCTATAACTTGATCTCGCTGACAGACCGGGCCCAGGGTGGCGACCTGCTGGAGCGGATTACAGCCTGCCGCCGCCAGTGCGCCCTGGAACTGGGCATTGTGGTGCAGCCTATCCGCATCCGCGACAACCTGCAATTGCCGCCCAATGCTTACACCTTTAAACTAAAAGGCAATGCCATTGCTAAAGGAGAAGTGCGTCCCGGCCACTACCTGGCAATGAACCCGCTTAACAGTGATGAACTGGAACTGCCCGGGCAGCCTACAAAAGAGCCGACTTTCGGTTTGCCTGCCGTTTGGATCGCCCCGGATCAGAAAGAAGAAGCGGAAATGTCCGGTTATACCGTAGTTGATGTCACAACTGTCATCATTACCCACCTGACGGAAATTATTAAGGCCCACGCCCATGAACTGCTGGGCCGGCAGGAGGTCAAAGAGCTAATTGAGCTTGTGCGGGAAAAGCAGAGTGCAGTTATTGAGGAACTCCTGCCCGATATTATGACTGTGGGAGAGATTCAGAAAGTCTTGCAGAATTTGCTGCGGGAGCGAGTTCCCATCCGTGACTTGGTGACTATCTTCGAGACGCTGGCGGACCATGCCCGTACAACCAGGGATGCCGATACTCTGACGGAATATGTTCGGCAGGCTCTTGCCCGCACACTGTGCAACCAGTATGCAACAGACGGCCGGCTGCATGTTATTTCCCTTGACGCAGCCCTGGAACAAAAAATTTTTGATGCCATCACGGTTACACCGCACGGTGCTTTTCCTGTCCTGGAGCCGCAGGTTGCCCAGCGCATTTTCGCCAAACTGGGCAAGTTGGCGGAGCGGGAAGTGCTGGCGGGGAGATCCCCGGTGGTCCTAACATCGGCCCGGATTCGCCTGCCGTTTAAGCGCCTGGCGGAGCGTTTCCTGCCGAACCTGACTGTCCTTTCCTTTCATGAAATTGTGCCGGGGCTGGATGTAGAATCAGTGGGGATGGTGAGTGAGAATGAAAATTAAAAAATATTGCGTAGACAATATTCAGGAAGGTATGCAGCTGATTAAAAAAGAGCTTGGCCCGGACGCCATTATTATCCAGAGCCGCAAGGTCCGCGAGCGGGGCTGGCGCGGGTTTTTTACCCCGCCGAAAATTGAAATTACGGCCGCGGCCGATACTGCGGTCATGCCTTTTCAAGCTGCTCTTGCCGGACAGGAGCAGGCAAAAGCGGAAGATAAACTGCACAAAGAACTTAGCGAACTGAAACAGCTTGTTTCCAGGCTTGTTTCCGGCCAGCAGCGCAGGGAAATCGAGGCCAAGGGACCTTTCTACCAGTGGATGCAACAGCTGATAGCCCATGATGTGGAAGAAGAGCTGGCGCAGCAAATTCTCGCCGAAATCCATGACAAGTTTGCGGCGGATAATGAACTCTCCCAGGAAGTAGTGGCCATCATTATGCAAAAGAAAATCCGGGAGAAGCTGCGTACGGAGGAGCTGCCGGACAATGCCAGAATCCTGGTTTTTGTAGGCCCCACCGGTGTCGGTAAAACCACAACCCTGGCCAAGCTTGCCGCTCGCTTTGCCTTTTACCAAAATAAAAAAGTCGGCATGATTACCATTGATACATACCGTGTCGGGGCGGTGGACCAGCTGCGGACTTATGCCGATATCACCGGCATGCCTGTGGAAGTGGTGATGGCTCCCAAAGAAATGGCCGCGGCCTTGGAGAAACTTTCCGCCTGCGACATCATTTTGGTGGACACTGCCGGCCGGAACGCCAAAAATACTATGCAGGTTTCCGAACTTGCCGGTTTCCTCTCAGTCTTGCCGGCCCCGGAAATTTTCCTGGTGTTGAGTGCCACGACCAAAACACGGGACTTATATATGATTATGGATAAATTCAGCAGGGTTAATTATAACCGTTTGATTTTTACCAAGCTGGATGAAACGACAACTTACGGAGCAATCCTGAATGTCTGTGCCAAGACAAACTACCCGGTTACTTATATCACCACAGGGCAGAATGTGCCTGATGACCTGGAGGTAGCGCATTCCGAGAAGCTGGCGAATCTGATCCTGGGAGGGTGATGTAATGTTGGATCAGGCTGAACATTTGCGTAGACTGGCGGCGTCTGCAGCACAGCAGGACAGGCTAAAGCAGGCGAAAAAAAGAATACCCCGCGTCATTACCGTAACAAGCGGTAAAGGCGGCGTGGGAAAAACAAGTTTCGTGGTAAACCTGGCCATTGTTCTTTCGCGCCTGGGAAAAAAAGTAACCGTCATGGATGCGGATCTGGGACTGGCCAATGTTGACGTCATGCTGGGCCTTGTCCCGCTGCATACGCTGCATGATGTGGTCCAGGGGCGTAAGACCCTGGAAGAGATACTGATTACCGGGCCGGAAGGAATAAAAATTATTGCCGGTGCCAATGGCCTGGCGGAACTGGCCAATCTCACTGAAAAGCAGCGGGGAAATCTTATCAGCAGCCTGCTCTACCTGGAAGAAACAGCCGATGTTCTGCTAATTGATACGTCGGCCGGCCTTTCCCCGTCGGTCCTGTCTTTCATTTTCGCCGCCGATGAGCTTGTTGTTATCACCACTCCCGATCCTACAGCCATTACAGATGCCTATGGTATTGTCAAAGTTGTGGCCAAACAGCAGCCGCAGCCGAAAATTAAACTGGTTGTCAACCTGGTTAACAGTGAAAGCGAAGGCAGGGCCATTGCCGAACGTTTTGCTGAGGTAAGCCGCAAGTTCCTACAGTTGGAACTGCAGTTTCTGGGCATTATCAGTAACGACCAGCATGTGGTCAGAGCTGTGAGGCAGCAGCTGCCCTTTGTCATTAGCTTTCCCCGGGCCAAGGCGGCACAGGATGTGCAGGCTATAGCCCATGCCCTGCTGGCGCTGCCTGTGGAAGCACCGCGCGGCATCCGTGGTTTTCTTGCCCGCCTTGCGGCTTTGTGGGAAAAATCGGGTGAACCGGAGGACTGCCTATGAGTCGCAGTCGGCTGTATCTCGGTCAAAAAATCATGGTGTCCGCGTTGCCTGACGGAGAACCGTTCAAAAGCATGATCCAGGAACTGGACGATAAAAAATTGGCCTTTTCCTTGCCGTTTAAGAGCGGTCAATACCTGCTCCTGCACGAGGGAGACAAAGTCAAGGTGGAATTTGTCCACAAGGATGCTGTCTACAGTTTCATCGGCGAAATTCTGGAAAGGAAAAAGGTCAACAATGTGTCTCTTTTGGTCCTGCCCAGGCCTACTCTGCTTTCCCGGAGGCAGCGCCGGCAGTATGTCCGCCTGCCGCTGGTCATGCCGCTGCAAATCCGTGTTGCCAAGGAAGACGGCAGTGAGAAGGTAATCAGGGGGAAAGTGGTTGACCTTTCCGGAGGCGGGCTGCAGTTTGTATCGAAGGAAGCGCTGCCGGTCAATACTGAAGTAACGTTTACCCTGCCGCTTGGTGCAGGAGAAAAGGGCAAACAACATCTGGTGGTAAAGGGTGTAATCAACTGGGTGTTTGTGGACCGGGCGACAAAAGACGTCCGTATCGGCATCCAGTTTGCCGGGATCAGTGAGGCAGAAAGAGAGCAGATTATTGCCTATATTTTTCGTGAACTGCGGAAACGCATTTCACCGCCATAAAAGAAAAGGGTGCTGACCATGAATCATGTCCGAACTTACCGGGAAAAGAACGGCGCCGCAAGTGCCGAAACAGTAGCGCGTTACCTGCCTTTGGTGCGTTATCATGCCGGCAGGCTGCTTTTGGGGTTGCCTGCCCATATTAACAAGGAAGATTTGGTGCAGGCAGGGGTACTGGGGCTTCTGGAAGCACTAAAACGTTTTGACCCCGCACGCGGTGTCAAATTCGAAACATATGCCTCGCTGCGCATCCGCGGCGCCATGCTGGATGAACTGCGCAGCCTATCGTGGCTGCCCCGCTCCCTTTTCCGGCAGATGCGGGCGCTAAATACGGCGGAACAAAAATTAGCCGCCTCCTTGGGGCGCGAACCTACCGATGAGGAACTGGCGGCGGAACTTAATATGCCGCAGGAAAAATACAGAAAGCTGACAGCGGCCATTAACACTGCCGCGACGGTTTCCCTGGAAGAGGTTCTTTTTGCCGCACCGCCGACAAACGCCACGGAAGAGTTTGTCCTGGACCGCATCATTGCGGAGGAAGAAAAAGAACGGTTGGCGGCGGCCATTGCAGCCCTGCCGGAGCGTTACCGGCAACTGCTTGCCCTTTACTACCAGGAAGGCTTGACACTGAAAGAAGTTGGCCTGGTGCTGGGAATCAGCGAATCCCGGGTCTGCCAGCTCCATTCGCGTATTATCAGCCGCCTGCGTGCGGTGCTTGCGGACTCCTGAAGAAAGAGGACAGGAGGGTGAATTTATGCCGTATTTACTTTTGGTTATTGGTTTGCTGCTAATTTTGCTTGCAGCTCTTTGGCTGGGACAGAAAAGTGAAGAATCGGTCGCAGAGCAGTATAACGGGGAGAAAAATTCTCCTTTGGCGGACGGGGAGAGCGCGGCCATCTTACGATTGACAGAAACGGTGGAAGGCGCCCTCGCCGAACTGGATGAAAAGAACCGGGTTTTGCAAAAAATGATAAACCAGGGAAATTTCCGGCAAGGAAGGTGAATGGGATGATCAGGGGACTGTATACGGCGGCTGCCGGAATGATGGTGGAGGCGGCCAGGCAGGAAATTATTACGCATAATCTTGCCAACAGTGAAACACACGGTTTTAAAAAAGATCTGGCTGTGCAACTGGCACAGACCGCCGTCCCGCTGGTGCGGGCAGGTGGTACAAACGGCGGGGGACGGCAGGTTTTGGGCACGCTGGACTGGGGAGTGCTGGTTGCAGGCGTTCATACCTCGGGGGAGCAGGGTGCACTGCAGGAAACCAGCGGGACCCTGGACCTTGCTCTCTCCGGTGACGGCTTTTTTGCCGTCGATACACCGCGGGGCATCCGCTATACGCGCAACGGTGCCTTTGCCGTAGATGCCGAGCGTTTTCTCGTGACGGAAAACGGAGACCGGGTACTTGGTATTGGCGGTCCTGTCCGGCTGCCTGAGGGAAAAACGGTGATAGATGAAGCCGGCCGTATTTATACCAATGGTGTTTTTACAGGCCAGCTGCAGCTGGTAGTTTTCAGCGACCCGTCAGTTTTACAGAAAGATCAGGATGCGCTCTTTGCAGCGCCGGATGATGCGGAAACAATGCCTTTTGACGGTCAGGTCCGCCAGGGTTTTTTGGAGTGTTCCAACGTTTCCGTGGCGGAAGAAATGGTCAGGATGCTGGCTGCGCTGCGTGCCTATGAAGCAAACCAGCGGGTGATTCAGGTGCAGAATGAAATTCTGGGCAAAGCAGTGAATGAAGTGGGGACGCTGCGGTAAAGGAGGTTTGTGATTTTGTATTGGAGGCTTAATGCTGCTGCCTCTGCCATGAGTGCACAGCAGCAAAGGATGGATGTTATTGCGCATAATGTGGCAAACGTTACTACCGCCGGCTTTCGCAGGGGAGAAGTCCTGTTTGCGGACCTGCTCTCCCAGTCAATGGAGGGGCCGGGGAGGCCGGCTGTCCCGGCTGCTCTTTTGGGGCAAAAGCCGGTGACGGCCGGGACGGGCTGCAGGACAGCTGCCATACGGACCGATTTTCACGGGGGCGCTTTGGTGCAGACCGGAGAGATGTTGCATGTAGCCATTGTCGGCGACGGGTTTTTCCGTGTGCAACTGCCGTCCGGGGAGGAAGTTTATACGCGGGACGGCAGCTTCCGCAAGGACAACAACGGTTACCTGGTAACTGCAGACGGTTTTCGCCTCCCCCTGCCGCCGCTTCCGGCGCCGGAATGTGAAGTGGTAATTGCCGCCGACGGAGTAATAACGGTTACCATGCCGACGGGAGAAAACCGGGATCTTGGGCGTCTGGAGCTGGCCGCCTTCGACAACCCGGGCGGCCTAGCCAGACTGGGCAACAATTTGTTTGCGGCAACAGAAAATTCCGGCCCGCCGCAGGTGCTGCTGCCCGGTGGTCGGACACACCTGCAACAGGGCTGGCTGGAGCAAGGCAATGTGGATTTGGCAACAGAACTGACCGCCCTGTTGCGTAGTCAGCGCGCTTATCAGGTCAGTGCACGATCACTGCAGACGCTGGATGAGATGCTGGGGATTGCCAATCAGCTTCAACGCTAGCAGGTTGCCTGTAGTTCAGGGAGGGGGGTGTAAGCAATGAAACAAGAATCGCTTTGGGACCTCCACGTCAGTGAAGACAGAATGTCGGCTGAACTGACTGTTTTTACAGATTTTAAGGGAAATGCAGAGGACTTGTTGCAGGCTCTCAGACAGGCCGGCATTATAAACGGAGTGCTTAGGGAAGGGATTGAGGAGGCGCTGGCCAACCGAAATAATCCTGTCCTGGTGGCGTCAGGCCGGCCGCCTGAACCCGGCGAGGATGACAGCATTGCTTTTGCCGTCCCCAAGGAGGCACTCCTCGGTGAAATTGCGTATCGCGTGGGGGCCGACCTGCACCGGGCTTATGAAATTCCTTCTGTCAAACCGGACCAGCTTTTGGCCGAGCTGATCCCGGGGACGCCGGGTAAAGAAGGCCGGGATGTTTACGGGAAAAGCGTGGCGCCGCCGCGTATCCGGCAATACAGGCTGGTGGCCCTGTCCGGAACAAAATTAAGCGACGACAACCTGAAAATATATGCTACTTCCGTGGGGCGGCCGCACCTGGAGATATACGGCATACAACACCGTTTTCAGGTCCAGCCCGTCTTTATCCATAGAAATGATCTAACCCTGGAAACGGCGCACCTGGCATTTGACGGCGATATTGTGGTGCAGGGCAGCGCCCTGGAAGGCACCACCATCACGGCAACAGGGCATGTGGACATAATGGGCAATGTGGTAGGTGCTACAGTTTCAGCCGGGCAGTCGGTCAATATCAGAGGTAATGTGATCCAAAGCACTGTCCAGGCGGGTTATGACTTTTTGCTGCTGAAAGAGACACTACCGCTCGTGGAACAAGTCCTGCAAATGCTTTCCGGTCTCTCCAGCGTCTTGGGGCAACTGGATAAGCAGGGCAGGATGTCCAGGCTGCCTTTTGCACTGGTGGTAGAGAGGGCCGTATCATTACAGTACGGCACATATGGCGAGCTGTGCAAGCAGCTTGCGGCTATGTTGGAAAAAGCGGTAAAAAAAATACCGGTGCTCTCCCGTACTATAGATACGGCGAAAATCAGCGCCGGCTTGGATTACCGCACCTGGAAGGGTAAAGGAAACTTGTCGGCCGCCGCCTCCGGATTGCTTGCGGCCAGGGAAGCCCTGAATGTCCTGGTTGAAAACACGGCCAATGTAACTTTTGCTTACGCCCTAAATTCCACTGTGACTGCCAGCGGCAAGATTTTAGTCCGCGCCCAGGGCAGCATCCACAGCCGTCTGGTTGCCGGCAAAGAGGTGGAGATTACAGGCATTATCCGCGGTGGTTCCGCGACAGCGGAAAATAAAATTAAAGCCGGTCATGTAGGCTCCGATGCCGGAGCTTTGACACGGCTTTCCGTGGGGAAAAAAGGGCATATGGAAATCGACAGCGCTTACGAAAATACCGTTTTAACTGTAGGTGAAAGCAAACAGCGCCTTACCGGTACGGTAAAGTATGTCCGGGTTGCCCTGGACCGGGACGGCCTTGTCTCTTTACGGCCCCGCCACTGAAATCAGCCTGCCGATATACTGCATGCTGGCCTTATATTCAGTCTTTTCCGGTTTGAGCCGGGCAGCCTTGGCATACCAGTGCCAGGCGAGCCCCAGTTCATCAAGTTTAAAGCAGGCATAGCCCAGTGCCGCCGCACAGGCTGCATTGTCGGATTTCAGGCACCAGGCTTGTTCAAGGTAGGGGAGGGCTTCTTCGTACCGACCCCGGCGGCAGTAGGCAATGCCCAGGTTTAAAAAGAGCGGGGCGTAATCAGTACAATTGCGGACAGCTTGCTCGTATGCCCAGATGGCGGCCTCGTCATCACCCAATTTTACCCAGCAGTTTCCCAGGTTAAAAAAGGCAGGCCAGCAGTCCGGATCGCACACTACTGCCGACAACAGGTAAAATGTTGCCTCCCGGTAGGCACCACGCAGCATATAACCTGCTCCCTGCCGGTTGTATGCGGCGGCGGCTGATTCTTTATCGTGATCCGTTACTGGTTGATAACGCATTTTGCACCCCCGGTAAATATTTCCTTACAGAAAAGTATAAGCAGCGGCAGAAAGATTTATGCATGAAACTATTGATTTATCGCCATTTGTTTGCCGGGGAAAACATGCGGAATGGTGGTGGACTGATGAAAGATGTACTGTCACAATCTGAAATTGATTCCTTAATCCAGGCTTTGTCGGCAGGTGAATTTGATGAGAGCAGGCTGGATGAACAGGATAGCGTGCAGGTTAGGGATTACGATTTCCGGCGCCCGAACAAGTTTTCCAAAGAACAGATGCGTACCTTGCGCATTGTTCATGAGAATTTTGCCAGGGTGCTATCCAATTTCCTGACTGCTTACCTGCGGACTAATATTCAGATCAAGCTGGCTACTGTCTCCCAGGTTACCTTTGAGGAATTCATCTTTTCCCTGCCCACGCCCACCGTCATGACTGTTTTTACCGCGGCAGAGAAGCTGGGCAGTGCCATGCTGGAAACCAACCCGCAATTTGTTTTTCCCATTATTGACCTGCTGTTCGGCGGTAAAGGCACAATGCCGGCGACTGTGCGGGAACTGACAGAAATTGAATTGACAGTGATGCGCCGGGTGATGGTAAAAATTTTGGAAAACCTGCGCTATGCCTGGGAAGATGTTTATCAACTGGAACCGGTCATAGAAAATATAGATACCAACCCCCAGTTCAACCAGATGATTGCCTCTACGGAAACAGTGGCTTTAATGACTTTCAGTACGGAAATCGGGGAGGCAAGGGGCCTGCTTAATGTCTGTTTCCCTTATATGACATTGGAACCGGCCATCCCCAACCTGACGGCACAGCACTGGTTTTCCGCTTCCCGTACCGGTGAGCGGGACAGTCGTCTGCTGGAGATGGCGCTGGAACCGGTGGAAGTGGAACTGACTGCCGTCCTGGGGCATACAGAAGTCCGGCTGGAGGATTTTTTACAGTTTGAAGTGGGAGATGTAATTTTGCTGGAGCAAAAAATTAATGACCCCATGAATTTACTGGTGGAAGGCAGGCCCATGTTTGCGGTGCAAGCCGGTATTTTCCAAGGCAAGAGGGCCATACAGCTTTTAGCCGAAAAGGAGGAGCGGTATAATGGGTGATTCCTTTTTAACCCAAGAAGAAATAGATGCACTACTACCCGACCTTTTGTCGGGGAGCCGCGGGGAAGAGGAAGGGGAACGGCAAGCTATGCCTGCGTCCGACCATACCTCTGCAAGCCGGGATGCACCGCAACTTGAGCGTATCCTGGAAATTCCGCTGCAAGTGCGTGTAATACTGGGAGAAGCGACAAAAAGCCTGCAGGATGTACTTTCCCTGATTCCCGGTTCCATTTTGGAATTTGAAAGGTCTGTCAACGAACCGGTGGATATTTTGCTGAACGACAAGGTCATCGCCAGGGGGACAGTGGTAACTGTAGGTGAAAATTTCGGTATTCGCGTTACGAAAATTGTCACTCAAGCGGAACGTTTACATAAAATGGGATAAGAGGGAACCAAGTCCTGTTTTCCCGGTAAGCAGCCGTCAAATACATGTCGAAAAGGGAGTTTGGAGGAAGGGGAGAGAAGGTGGCAAGGCTTACTCCGTTACAATTGGATGCACTGGGTGAGAGCGGCAACATTGCCATGGGTGCTGCCGCCACAGTCCTGTCCCAGCTTTTGGGCCAACAGGTCCGGATTACCACGCCGCATGTGACCTACAGGACAATGAAAGAAGTCCGGGACGCTCATCCTATTCCTTGTGTGCTTATCCGTGTACATTACACGCGCGGCTTGCAAGGCACCAATATTTTTATTCTTACCGAACGGGATGCAGGCATTATTGCCAATATGATGATGGGCAACCCGGAGCAGCCGATCCCGGATCCTCTGGATGAGCTTCATTTAAGTGCCGTCAGTGAGGCTATGAACCAGATGATGGGATCATCTGCTACAGCTATGTCTGAGATGTTTGGCCGCACTATAGACATTACCCCGCCGGAGTTGGAGTTTATCACCAATTTGCAACAGGCAAAAAAAGAGCAGGTACAAATTGCCGATGAGCAGGCAGTAATACAAATTGCTTTTAAACTGACGGTAGGCAATCAGATTAACAGTACCATGCTGCAGATCGTGCCCGAGGAGTTTGCCATAACACTGGTGGAAGAGATGCTTGAGCCGCTGGGAGTCACGCCTGCGGCAGAAGCTGGCACAGTGCACCTGACAGAAGCGGAAAGAGAGGCTTTGCTGCTTTTTGGACAAAGCTCCCTGGAGGCGGCGGCTGTTGCTCTTTCAAGCATGCTGGCGCAGGATGTCAGCATTGCAGTGGAAGCGGTGGAGGAAATAACGCCGGACGGTTTGGAGACAGGAAATGAGGAGCCTCGGCTTGCGATTGCCGCCGCCTACCAGGGGGACCTTGCGGGTAAAAGTCTTTTCCTTTTGGACAGGCGGGAGGCGGCCACCGTTGCCGCCCATCTGCTTGGTGCAGGGGAAGAAGCGGATGAGGAATTCACTGAAATGCACCAAAGCGCTCTGGCGGAAGCATTCAGCCAGATGTTGGGTGCCGCCATGACAAATATTGCCGGTACATACGGCATTAATGCCTATATAGATACACCGGAAATCAATCTCGCGGGGGAATTGCCGGCTGAATTTGTGGACAGCCGGGAACCGCTGGTGCGGCTTGTCTGCCGCCTTAAGCGGGCGCAGCAGTCGGAAAGCGATTTTATGCAGGTCCTGCCCTGGCAAACGGCGCAAGCAGTATTAAAATTTGCGACTTTAACCAAAGAAGAGGCTGCTCCGGAGCCTTTTGCGGTGGAAACAACGCAGCCGACGCCGCCTGCGTTCCCGGAACCGGAAAGCAGGGAGCCGCTGCTTTTCGGTGAAGACGGGGCGGGAGAAAACAAGCTGCCCCTGGATACGATCAGGGACGTGACAGTGCAGATTAAAGGCGTACTAGGACGCCGGAAAATTTCCCTAAAAGAATTAAGCAGCCTTGCTTTCGGTGACGTGGTGGAACTGGATGCCGCTGCCGCCGATCCGGTAGAAGTAATGGCCAACGGCAAACTGGTTGCACGCGGGCAAATAGTCGTCTATAAAGACCAGCTGGGAATCAGGCTGACAGAAATTGTCACTTCAACAGAGACAAACTGATGGCAGAAATGATTGTTAACGGGGGAGGGCGAGTTTGTGGGGAAAAAAATTTTAATTACAGATGATACTGCCTTCATGCGGCTGACGCTGAAAAACATTCTGGAGAAAAACGGCTTTGAGGTTGTAGGGGAAGCGGAAAACGGGCAGGTTGCTGTGGACCTGTATAACAGCCTGCGCCCGGACCTGGTGATCATGGATATTACCATGCCTGTGATGGACGGAATTACGGCAATTATTAAAATCAAGGAAATCGACGCTGACGCCAATATAATTGTCTGCAGCGCCATGGGACAGCGTGCATTGGTCATCCAGGCTCTTAATGCAGGAGCCAGGGATTTTGTGGTTAAACCTTTTCAGGCCGAACGGATTATCAGCGCTGTAACCAAAGCCTTGGCATAAAAAGCAAAACCGCGGGCTAGCGGTATCATGGGAGGAAGGCGTGTCGGAGCACGCTTTTTCCTTTTTGGGCTTAACCGTGCGCGGAAATAATCTGCTCGACGGCAGGAATGTCTTCCGTTTTTGTCGAAATAAGCTCTGGCAAAGAGGAGGGATGGCTGTGCCGGTGAAACAGATTTCGGTTTTCTTGGAAAACAAAGCAGGCCGACTGGCGGAAGTAACCCGCTGTCTTGGTGTAAACGGCATTAATATCCGTGCCCTGTCCATTGCCGATACCAGCGATTTCGGTATTTTAAGGCTGATTGTCGACCAGCCGGAAGCTGCAGGAAAAGTCCTGCGCGCTGCAGGATTCATGGTTAGCGAAACGGATGTTATTGCCGTAGAGGTGCCGGACCGTCCGGGCGGGCTGGCCAAAGTGCTGGATATTTTGGGCGCAGCCAGGATCAATATAGAGTATCTCTACGCTTTCATGGGCGTCCCGTCCCATGGAGCCCTGGTTATTTTCAGGGTGGAAGACTCCGCCGCCGCCATGCAGGCCCTTGAGGCACAGCAGATACGTGTGCTGGACGGCGCTGAAGTTTACGCGCTGTAGTTTTTTTCGCGTGAGAGTGCAGTTGTGAGGCAGGCAAAACGGCACCGCAGACTGGCGGGGCCGTTTTTATCATGCAGGTCGAGGCACCGCCGGCGGGTCTTTTTTCCGGTAAAGGGCGGAACGGGAGAAAGGGAAAGATGACGTAAATGATGAGGAGGAGCGCGCATGACAAAAAAACTCTTAAGCGGCAATGAGGCCATTGCCCGCGGCGCCTATGAAGCGGGGGTACGCGTCGCCGCCGCTTATCCCGGCACTCCCAGTACGGAAATTCTGGAATATCTGGCGCACTACCGCGAAGTGGCGGCCCAGTGGTCCAGCAATGAAAAAGTTGCCCTGGAAGTGGGAATCGGGGCGGCTTTTGCCGGTGCCAGGGCACTGGTTGCCATGAAACATGTTGGTGTCAATGTGGCGGCCGACCCGCTGATGACGCTGTCATATACGGGGGTAAACGGCGGCCTGGTGCTGGTGGTGGCGGACGACCCGGGAATGCACAGCTCCCAGAATGAGCAGGACAGCCGCAATTATGCACGTTTTGCCAAGGTTCCCATGCTTGAGCCGTCCGACAGCCAGGAGGCCAAGGATTTTGTCATGGCCGCCTTGGAGATGAGTGAAGAATTTGATACGCCGGTTATGCTGCGCAGCAGCACCCGGATTTCTCACAGCCAGTCCCTGGTGACTCTGGGCAAGCGGAAGGAAGTGCCCCTGCGTCCTTATGTCAAAGATGCGAATAAGCGTGTGATGATGCCGGCAGCGGCCCGCCTGCGCCATGCGGCTGTGGAGGAGCGGCTGCTGCGCCTGCGGGAAGCTGCGGAAAAATCGCCGCTCAACAGGATTGAATGGCGGGACAGGAAAATTGGTGTTATTTGCGCCGGCATCAGCTACCGGCAGGTACGGGAAGCTCTGCCTGAGGCTTCCGTCCTGAAGCTGGGCATCTGCTATCCGCTGCCGCCGGCTTTAATTGCCGAATTTGCCGCCGGCGTGGATAAGCTGTATGTGGTGGAAGAACTGGATCCCTTCCTGGAAGACCAGGTTAAAGCCATGGGCATTACGGTAACAGGAAAGGCTCTTTTCCCGCTGACAGGGGAAATCCATCCCAATCGCATTGCCGCCGCCATTGCCGGCAAGCCGCTTGCGACCCCCCTGCCCGTGCCGGAGGATATGCCGGTGCCGGCGCGCCCGCCCGTGCTTTGTCCCGGATGCCCGCACCGCAGTGTTTTTTATGTTTTAAGGCAACAAAAGCTGCTGGTGAGCGGGGATATCGGCTGTTATACACTGGGGGCGCTGCCGCCGCTTGGTGCCATTGATTCCTGCATCTGCATGGGAGCAAGCATTTCCGCCGGCCTGGGATATGAAAAAGGCAATCCGGAATTGAAAGGAAAAATAGTTTCTGTCATTGGCGACTCGACCTTTTTCCACTCCGGAATGACGGGCCTGATGGATGTGGTCTACAACCGGGGCTCCACCCTGACCATTATTCTTGACAACCGTACCACTGCCATGACGGGGCACCAGCATAATCCGGGCACAGGCTATACCCTCAAGGGAGATCCGACCACGACGCTGGAGCTTGCCCCTATTTGCCGCGCCCTGGGCGTCAGACGGGTCCGGGAAGTGGATCCTTATGACATCAAAGCCTTACAGGCGGCCATCAAGGAAGAAGCCGCCGCGGACGAACCTTCCGTGATCATCTCCCGCCGGGCATGCGCCCTGTTGGATAAAAGCGCAAAACCGCTCTATGAAATAAATGACAACTGCAGAAACTGCGGCGCCTGCCTGCGGCTGGGCTGCCCTGCCATGGCGCGGGAAGGCGACAGTGTCACCATTGACCCTGCCCTGTGTGCCGGCTGCGGTGTTTGTGCACAGGTTTGCAACTTTAACGCCATTGGAAAGGCGGGTGTAGCCAATGACGAAAACAACTAGCATCCTGATGGGCGGTGTGGGCGGTCAGGGTATTGTCCTGGCAAGCAGGCTGCTGGCCCACGTGATCCAGGCCCACGGTTATGACCTGAAAATTTCCGAAATCCACGGCATGGCACAGCGGGGGGGCAGTGTTCTGACTTATGTCCGTTTTGGCTCCGAGGTTCATTCCCCCCTCATTGAAGCGGGGCAGGCCGATTATGTTCTGGCCGGGGAAAAACTGGAAGCGTGGCGTTGGTTGCCTTATTTGCGCCGCGGCGGCACCATGGTCTGCAGCACCCAGGAAATCAAGCCGCTGCCTGTTATTACTGGTGCAGAGCGCTACCCGGAAAAAATTTTGGCAAAGATGCAGGCGCTGGTTGATGACGGCTTGCTGGGCGGGCTGTATGCCATTCCCGCCCTGGAGATGGCCGCAAGTTGCGGTGAGCCCAAGGCCGCCACGGTGGCCCTGGTCGGTGTGCTGGCCGCCCGCCTTGAGTTTCCCGGGGAAAGCTACCTGCAGGCGCTGGCGGACATTGTGCCTGCCCGCTTCTTGGAAGCAAATAAGAAAGCATTCTTGGCCGGGTATAATTATTTTTAAACACGGCAAATAGGCCACCTCAGCCTGCTACAGCCAGGAGGTGGCCTTGCATATTGCAGAACGTGATGTTATCCTTTAACATGGGCCAGCCCTGTTTGTACCGGCTGCCCGCTACTCCGCAAAATTACCGGTGAAAAACGGTCCGGGGAGGCTGTTTGCTTGCTGATCAATATTTTGGCTTACCTGGAGCAGTCGGCGGCACGCTGCCCGCAGAAAAACGCCTTGATTGACGAAGAGGAAAGCATAACTTTTTCTGAACTGGAACGTTACGCCCAAGCCCTCGGCAGCAGTATCCTGGCGGCAATACCGGGCGTGATGCGCAGGCCGGTTGCGGTACTGGCAGACCGTACGGCGGCCACGGTGGTGTCTCTGCTCGGGGTTGTCTACAGCGGCAATTTTTACGTTCCCCTTGACAATCGGCTGCCCAAGGAGCGCCTGCAGCTGATGCTTGATAAGATGCAGCCTGCCATGATCATCTGCGCGGAAAAAGACTTGCAGCTTTTGGAGGGGACAAGCTGCCTTGCGCCGTGCCTTGTTTATGAGCACGGGATCCGGGCAGCCGTTAATACGGAGGCGCTGGACGAGGTCAGGGATTTAATGATTGACACCGACCCGGTGTATATGATTTATACTTCCGGTTCCACAGGGACGCCCAAAGGAATTGTGGTTTCACACCGGAGCATGATCGACCTGGCAGAGTGGCTGGATAAGACATTTGCTTTTGCCGAAGATGAAATCCTGGGCAACCAGACGCCTTTTTATTTCGATGCTTCCGTCAAGGATGTCTGCATTTGCCTGAAAAAAGGCGTTACCATGGTGATTATCCCGGCAAAACTGTTCATGTTTCCCTTGCTGCTCATAGATTATTTGAATAGGCACAGGATCACAACGATTTTATGGGCCACATCGGCGCTGGTGCTGGTTGCCGATTCCGGCGTTTTTACACGTAAAATTCCGCTTTATCTCCGCAAAGTATTCTTTGCCGGGGAGGCCATGCTGGCCAAGCATTTAAATACCTGGCGCAAATACTTGCCGCAAGCGCTTTACGTCAACTTGTACGGGCCCACGGAAGTTACCGTTGACTGTACCTACTATGTGGTTGACCGTGAATTAGCCGATGACGAACCTGTTCCTATCGGCAGGGCCTGCAGCAATATGGAGGTTTTCCTGCTTGACGAGCAAAACAGGCTTATTACCGGTGAGGAGCAGGGGGAAATCTGTGTCAGGGGCACAGGTGTGGCGCTGGGGTACTACCGTGAACCGGAACGCACGGCGGAAGTATTTGTCCAGAACCCGCTCCATAACGATTACCGTGACCCGGTGTATCGTACCGGCGATCTTGCCCGTTACAATGCATACGGGGAGCTGGTTTTTTGCGGTCGCAAAGACCAGCAGATCAAGCACCGGGGGCACCGTATTGAACTGGGGGAGATAGAGCTTGTGGCCGGCGGCGCGCCCCGTGTAACGGCTTGCGTTTGCTTTTATGACCAAAAGCAAGAAAAAATTGTTCTCCAGTATACAGGTACGGCGAATCGCAGTGAGCTGGTAAAAATTATGGGCAGGAAGCTGCCCAAATACATGCTGCCCCATGTGATTGTCCGCAAACAATCTTTCCCTTACAATGCCAACGGGAAGATTGACCGGGTAAAAATAATGGAGTTGTATAATGAAGAAAATTGCTGATTTTGAGCAGCTTAAGCGCCTTGTAAAGCCGTGGTTGAAAAAAGGAATTGCCACCAATAATTACTTGCTGCCGGACGCATATGAGCCCATTTTGCGTAAAGGGGCGTTATATTATGCAAAGGCCGGTCAAGGCCTCCTGCTTCTTGTGGACCATGGCAATCACTTCAGGCTGTATTACTACCTGGCAGGCTGCAATTCCCGTTTTCTCCTGCCCCGCACCAAGCCCTCCGCCATGGAAATTCTTTTCGCGGCGGGCGACCAAAGCATTCAGGAGATCATTGCTTACTGGGAGGGGATGGGCTTTAAAGCTTATCTATCCCGCAGGAGAATGAGCGTGGCGGCGGCGGCGTTTACGCCGGGCTCCCCGGCGGGGGAGGAGGTTGTTTTTGCCGACCGGCGGCATGCTGCGGCGATTCATGCCTTGCTCGCCGCAAGTTTCGATCCCTACCTGGGCGACCTGCCAACAGTGGACGAAATAAAAGAAGGGACTCTCAGGCAAGAGTTTATCTGTGTTCCGGCTGCAGACAACAAAGTTAAAGGCGTGCTTAGGATTAGCCGCAGGCGGAATGTTTACCTGATCTTGCATTTGGCCGTGGCGCCCCAGTACCGGAGAAGAGGTCTGGCCGGAAAAATGCTGGCTTATTTCAACATGACCATGGAAAAGAAGGAAAATACCGCCGTCCGGCTGTGGGTACAGCCCGGCAATGCGGCCGCCCGGCGCCTGTACGAGCAGGCAGGTTTCCGGGATGACGGCTGGGAAGCTGTAGGGTTGCTATATCTGCCTTGATTTTGACAGGAAGGGGCATGCTGCTATGGAAAAAAAACTGCTGGCAATTTTGGCCGAAATTAATCCTGCCGTTGATTTTACCGGCGAAAAGAACTTAATTGATGACGGCATTCTCGATTCTTTTGATATTATTGCTTTAGTCGGGGAATTAAACGACGCTTTTGACATTGATATTGGCGTGGAACATTTGCTGCCCGAGAACTTTAACTCGCTGGAAGCCATTATGAACCTGGTTAAAAAACTGCAAGCCGAAAGATAGGAAAATGCCAGTTACGACATTTGCTTTTCTGCTTTTTGTCAGCCTGACGCTGCTTGTTTATTTTATCGTTCCCCAAAAGTACCAGTGGGTTGTCTTGCTGTTTGCCAGTTACTTTTATTATGCTTCGGCAGGCGGCAAACTGGTGGTTTTTCTTATTTTTACCACTATCATTACCTACCTGGCGGGTCTTTTTCTGGCCGCCGCAAGGGACAGGAAAAAGCGCAAGCTGATTCTTGCCGCTGCACTTTTTTTCGTTTTCGGCCTGCTTGCCTTTTTAAAGTATTACAATTTTGTCGCCCGGGGCCTTAACATCCTTTTAGCAAAATTGGCCGTCTTTTCCCTGCCACAGTTTAAAATCCTTTTGCCGCTTGGCATCTCTTTTTATATTTTCCAGGCGGCAGGTTATGTAATTGATATTTACCGGGGTAAGTACCCGCCGGAACGCAATCCGGCCAAGTTTGCCCTCTTCGTGTCTTTCTTTCCCCAGGTCATTCAGGGGCCCATCAGTCGTTACGACCAGCTGGCGCCGCAACTGTACGGCGGACACGGCCTGGATTATGACCGGCTCAAATACGGGATCCAGCTTTTGCTTTGGGGCTACTGCAAAAAGATTATTATTGCGGACAGGGCTGCGGTGCTTGTCAATACCGTCTTTGACAATTACCGGCAGTACCCCGGTTCCATTGTGGCGGTGGCGGTTTGTTTTTACTGCCTGCAAATTTACTGCGATTTTTCCGGCGGTATTGATATTGTGAGAGGTATTGCCCAGGCCATGGGTATTGACCTGGTTCAGAACTTCCGCCGTCCTTATTTTGCCGCTTCCCTGGCCGATTTCTGGCGGAGGTGGCACATCAGCCTGGGCGAGTGGATGAGGGAATACCTGTTTTACCCTCTGTCCCTCTCCAAGCCTTTTTTCAGGCTGGGGAAAAAAACGCGCGGGCTGATTAAAGGCAAAGCGGGGAAAATAATCCCCACCTCCCTCGCCTCTTTTATTGTGTTTTTTACCATTGGCATCTGGCATGGCGCCAATTTGAAATACATTGCCTTTGGCCTCTATAACGGCCTGATTATTTCCGCATCCATCATTATTACACCTTACTTCACCCGCCTGCTGGAGAAAGTCCGCATTGACCCGCATGTCCGGCTCTGGATAGTTGTGCGGATTGTCGGCACAAACCTGCTTGTTTTTCTTGGGCGCTATTTTACCCGCGGGGCTTCCCTGAAGGCGGCCCTGG